>ENA-OFDP01000078-OFDP01000078.1-metagenomes-genome-assembly--contig:-NODE-78-length-44650-cov-6.832335_pt1 | contig 44650 bp, 39 predicted proteins | sample MGYA00153389_OFDP01 | MGnify analysis MGYA00153389
CCTGTCCGGTCCGAGTCGGTCGAGCGCACCTGCGACGTCGAGCTCGTCGCCCGAGTCGACCACGAGCAGGGTCCGTGCTGCCTGGCGGCCCGGGGCCGAGTGCGGCAACCAGTTGCACCAGCGCCAGACGGGCGCTCGCAATTCGTCGGTGAGCACCTCGACGCGGAGTTCGTCCGGGGCGACCAGCGCAGCGAGCTGAGCCACCAGGTGGCGTGCGACGCCGGTCGCACGCTCGTCACTGCCCACCACCGCCAGGCCGAGCGGCTGACGCGATTCGGCACCAGCACCGAAGCCGATGGCGATCGGCAACGTGCCCATGAGCGCAGCCAGCGTCGTCATGGTGATCGGACGGAAGCGCACCCGCGCCGCCTCGACGATGGCGTCGCGGGCAACGGTGAAACTGATCTCGCCGACGTGGTTTTTGGTGGCGAGCAGGCTTGCGCCCAATGCCTTGGCGAAAGCGTCGGTGGGGCGGTCCTTGATGCGCGGGAGGTGCGTGGTCATGATCGCCCTCCCGAATTCCCGAGCGAAGACGAGGGACTAGTTCGAGCGGAGCCGAGAATTCTCGCGACAAGGGCCTCGGCTGCGCTCGGCATAGTCCCTCGTCTGCGCTCGGGAATGCGGACTGGGGGCGACGCACTCATTCTGCCGCCTCTGAGAATTCGACGCCGTGGAGCAATTCCTCCGAGCAGCGGCGCATCGTTGGGCTGGCGCGGCAGATGGCGTTGGTGAGGTAGAAATCCTTGATCGGCAGGTTGATCGGGCCGCTGGCTTTTGCGCTGAGCCTGGGCGGGCTCCAGCCGAAGTCGACGATGCCGTCCTGACCCAGCGCAGGCGTGTCGGCGATCATCGCGGCGCGGAGCTGGTCGAAGCGGTCGAACGGCAGCGGCCTGCCGATCAGGTCGGACAAGGCGCGGAATATCGTCCAATCCTCGCGCGCGTCGCCGGGCGGGAAAGTGGCGCGTTCGGAGCGCTGGACGCGGCCCTCGAGATTGACGAAGATGCCGTGCTTCTCGCTATACGCCGCGCCGGGGAGGACGAGGTCGGCGCTGGCCGCGCCCTTGTCGCCGTGGTGGCCGATGTACACCGTAAACGCGCCTTTGAACCTGTCCGCCGCGACCTCGTCGGCACCGAGCAGGATGACCAGCGACGGCTTGGCGGCCACGATGTCGGCGATGCCGCCCGGTTGCGCGAAGCCGAGCATCAGCCCGGCCATCCGCGAGGCGGCGGTGTGGAGGACATTGAAGCCGTTCCAGCCGGGTTTGACGAACTGGCCAGCGGCGGCGAGCGCGGCGCCTTGCCCGCCAGCGGCCAATGCACCGGGACCAAGGATCATGACGGGCCGCTCGGCCTTGGCAATTGTCTCGGGCAGCTTGCCGAGCAGAGCGAGATCGTCGCCGAGCCATTCGACGGGATAGGTCAGATCGACCTCGGGCCCGATGCCGTAAACCTTGGCCCCGCGCCGCACCGCTTTCCGCAGCCGCGTGTTGACCAATGGCGCTTCCCAGCGCGGGTTGGTCCCGACCAGCAGGATCGCGTCGGCGCGCTCGAGATCGGCGAGCGGGGTGTTGAACCGCACCGCGCCGAGGCTCGTCACGTCATAATTTAGCCCGGTCTGCCGGCCTTCGAGCAGGGTCGAACCCGCGCCCGCGAGCAACGCCTTGGCGGCGTACATCGTCTCGGCATCGACCAAATCGCCCGCAATCGCCGCGATCTTCGCGCCCGCCTTGGTGCACTGCTTGGCAAACACGTCGAGCGCCTCGCCCCAAGTCGCTTCCTGAAGCTTCCCCTTCAACCGCACCCACGGCCGGTCGAGCCGATTGCGGACCAAAGCGTCGACATGGTGGCGCGTCTTGTCGTGCGCCCATTCCTCGTTCACCGCATCGTTGATCCGCGGCAGGATGCGCATCACCTGGCGCTGGCGGACGTCCATCCGGATGTTGGTGCCGAGCGCGTCCATCACGTCGATCCCGGGGACCTTGCGCAGCTCCCACGGCCGCGCCTCGAAGCTGTACGGCTTCGACAGCAACGCCCCGACCGGGCACAAATCGACCAGATTGCCCGACAGTTCGGACTTTAGCGCATTGTCCAGGTACGACGTGATTTGCGCATCCTCGCCGCGGAACAGCATGCCCATGTCGGGCGTCCCCGCGACCTCGTCGGCGAAGCGGATGCAGCGCGTGCACTGGATGCAGCGGGTCATCGCGGTCTTGACGATCGGCCCCATATATCTGTCTTCGACGCTACGCTTGTTCTCGTCGTAGCGGCTATCCCCGCGGCCATAGGCCATTGCCTGGTCTTGCAAATCGCACTCGCCGCCCTGGTCGCAGATCGGGCAATCGAGCGGGTGGTTGATGAGCAGGAATTCCATCACCCCCTCGCGCGCTTTCTTGACCATCGCGGTGTCGGTGCGGATCATCTGGCCGTCGGCAGCGGGCAACGCGCAACTCGCCTGCGGCTTGGGCGGCCCCGGCGCGACCTCGACCAGACACATCCGGCAATTGCCGGCGATGCTGAGCCGCTCGTGATAGCAGAAGCGTGGAATTTCCTTCCCCGCCAGCTCGCACGCCTGGAGCACGGTCGCCCCCTGCGGAACCTCGATCTCGACGCCGTCGACGGTGACTTTAGGCATTATTTGGCCGCTCCTGTCGCCATACGCGGTGCCTTGGACAGAAGGTAATAAGTTTCGGCAATCGCCCCGCGAACAAAAAAAGCGGGCATTTTCATCATTGTTCCTTGCCGGACACAAGACTGCATCGCCGGCCCGATCATGGAAAATGCAGCCTTTTCCTCGACACTGGCCGCGTCAGTCCGAAGCAGGGCCCAACTCTCGCCCGGAGCCCCGCGGATAATGCATTCGCTTAGTGTGCCAAGGCCGGATTCCTGATGCGGCCCCGCCTCGTCGGCGTGATCAAGCGTCGCAATCGCGTGTACGTCCCCTATCCCCTTATCCCGATATTTGCGCACTACAAAGGCCTCGGCGAGCGCGTAGCGATATGCATCAGCTTGCCCACTAAGCACGGACTCGTCGCCAGCAGAGTTGCCAAGACAGTCGGGCGCTTGGCCTGCCAAGCTAGCGGGCAGTCCTCGACCTTTCACTGAAAGAAATTGGTCGATGCCAGATGCATTACGACGCGCGAGGCAGCGGGCGAAATCCTGCATCACCTGCCGGGTACCCTTAGAGTCGGGCCGTTTTCCTTCTGTCAGTTGCCCAAGAACAGAAGATGACTTGGGGTTCGGCTCGTTGACCGGAATGCGTTGCGCGTTGGCAATGCTGGCCCCGAGTCCAATCGCAGCAGAAATTATTATCAGCAACTTCACTCAGCCGCCTCCTGCATCGCGGCGTTCCGCTCCGCCATGCGCCGCTCCATCTCGGGGCGGAAGTGCTTGATCAGGCCCTGGATCGGCCACGCGGCCGCGTCGCCCAGCGCGCAGATGGTGTGGCCTTCGATCTGCTTGGAGACGTCGTACAGGCGGTCGATCGTCGCCGGGGTGCCGTCGCCTTCGCGCAGCCGCTCCATCGTCCGCCACATCCAGCCGGTACCCTCGCGGCACGGGGTGCACTGGCCGCAGCTTTCATGCTTGTAGAAGTAACTGATGCGGCTGATCGCACGAACGATGTCGGTCGATTTGTCCATCACGATGATCGCGGCCGTGCCAAGACCCGATCCAACCGCCTTCATCCCGTCGAAATCCATCGGCGCATCGATGATCTGATCGGCGGGCACGAGCGGCACCGACGAGCCACCCGGGATCACCGCGAGCAGATTGTCCCACCCGCCGCGAATGCCGCCGGCATGCTTGTCGATCAGTTCGCGGAACGGGATGCTCATCGCCTCCTCGACCACGCACGGCTTGTTTACGTGGCCCGAAATCTGAAACAATTTCGTCCCTTCATTCTTGGGATTGCCGATGCCCGCGAACCACGGCGCGCCGCGCCGCAGGATGGTCGGGACCACCGCGATGCTCTCGACATTGTTGACCGTGGTCGGACAGCCGTAGAGGCCGGCCCCGGCGGGGAACGGGGGTTTCAGGCGCGGCAGGCCCTTCTTGCCTTCGAGGCTTTCGAGCATCGCGGTTTCCTCGCCGCAGATGTACGCGCCCGCGCCGCGGTGGACGAACAGGTCGAAATCCCAGCCCGACCCGGCGGCATTCTTGCCGAGCAGTCCGGCGGCATAGGCCTCCGCCACCGCGCGGCGAATTGCCTCGGTCTCGACGATATATTCGCCGCGAACGTAGATGTAGGCCGCCCGAGCGCGCATCGCGAAGCCGGCGATCAACGTTCCCTCGACCAGTTTATGCGGATCGTGGCGGAGAATTTCGCGGTCCTTGCAGCTGCCCGGCTCGCTTTCGTCGGCGTTGATGACCAGGAAGTTGGGGCGGCCCGCAGTCGGCTCCTTGGGCATGAAGCTCCACTTCATGCCGGTCGGGAAGCCCGCCCCGCCGCGCCCGCGAAGGCCCGAGGCCTTGATCACCTCGATGATCGCGTCCGGGCCTTGTTTCATGAGGTCGGCGGTCTTGTCCCAATCCCCACGCGCCTGCGCTGCCTTCAAGTCGGCCGACTGGAAGCCGTAGAGATTGGTGAAGATGCGGTCCTTGTCGGAAAGCGAAGTGATCATCTCAGCCCCCCGTTCATCAGGAAATACGCCACCGCGATGACGATTCCCGCGAGCACGACGAACTTCACCATTCCGGCAACAAAGCGAAAGGCGAGGAATGCGGCGACGAGGCCGATGATGATGATGCCAATGCTCATTTGAGGCGCGTATTTCCGCCGCCGCCGCCGAGCTTGTTCTTGGCGACCATCGCGATGCCGACAACAATCGCGACGATCAGCGCGAGCTTGATCACCTTGAACACCAGCCCAAGCAGGATGATCGCGATGATCAGGATGATGACGATGCCCATTACAATACTCCCTTTTTCGTCGTTCCCGCGAAAGCGGGAATCCCGCTTGCTCTGAAAGCACGGGAAGTGAAAAGCGGGGCCCCCGCGTTCGCGGGGGAGACGGGGTGGGGGCAAAGACAAACCATCACCACTGCCCCCGATAATCATAATTGCGTTCGGCCATCTTCTTCAACGATGACGGCCCGCCCACCGGCGCGCTGGTCTGGCGGTCGATCTGGGGGCCGATCTTGGGCTTCTCCCCGCGGGCCAAAGCATCCAGCACCGCGCCGATCGAATCCGCGGTCAGATCCTCGTAATTATCGTCGTTGATCTGGACCATCGGCGCGTTGGCGCAGGCGCCGAGGCATTCGACCTCGGTCAGCGTCCACAGCCCGTCGGCGGTGGTGGCGCCCTTCTTCATGCCCCTCGCGGCGCAGGCGGCGAGCACATCGTCCGACCCGCGCAGCATGCACGGCGTCGTGCCGCACACCTGGACGTGATATTTGCCCACCGGGACCAGGTTGAACATGGTGTAGAAACTGGCGACTTCCATCACCGCGATCGGCGGCATGTCGAGCGCGCGGGCGACGAACTCGATTACCGGGATCGGCAGCCAGCCCTGCGTCCCGGTCATCGCGCCGACCTGCCGCTGGGAGAGATCGAGGAACGGGATCGACGCCGACGCCTGCCGCCCCGCCGGATAGCGCGACACGATGTCCGCCGCCGCCGTGGCATTGCCCGCATCCCACGCGAATCCGCTCCATTCGGCGCGGAGTTCGGGGGTGTCGAGGGCGAAGTGACGCTCAGCCATTGGCGGCCTCCCGCTTCAAACGGCGATTTTCGAACCAGTCGATGATTTTCAGGATTGCCAAAAAACCGCTCGCCAGGATGTTCACCGCCAGCGCCAGCGCCAATGCTATCAGACCTATTTTGGGGAAAGGGCTGTCGTTGGCAGAGATCAATTCCGTCAGGATAAAGGCAGCCAGCACGAGGCCAAATGCCAGTGCAGTAATAATTTTCGCTACTCCCCACCAAAGGTCGCGAGGTGATATTTGCACATTATCGCTCACCGGTCGCACTCCCCAAACACGACGTCGATCGCGCTCAGCACCGCCGTCGTGTCGGCGAGCATGTGGCCCTTCATCATGAAATCCATCGCCTGCAAATGGCTGAACGCCGTCGGGCGGATCTTGCAGCGGTAGGGCTTGTTCGTGCCGTCGGCGACCAGATAGACGCCGAACTCGCCCTTGGGGCTTTCGGTCGCGACATACACTTCGCCGGCGGGGACGTGATAGCCCTCGGTGTAGAGCTTGAAGTGGTGGATCATCGCTTCCATCGACTGCTTCATCTCGGCGCGCTTGGGCGGGAAGACCTTGCGGTCATCGGTGCCGATCGGCCCGGCGGGGATGTCGCGCAGGCACTGGCGCATGATCCGCGCCGACTGCCGCACTTCCTCGACCCGGACCATGAAGCGGTCGTAGCAATCGCCCTTGGTGCCGACCGGAATGTCGAACTCCATCCGGTCGTAGACTTCGTACGGTTGGGCTCGCCGCAAATCCCACGGAATGCCCGCAGCGCGGATCATCGGGCCGCTGAAGCCCCAGGCAATCGCATCGTCCTTGCTGACCGTGCCGATGTCGACGTTGCGCTGCTTGAAGATGCGATTGTCGGCGACCAGCGAGATCGCGTCCTCGAACAACGGCATGCGCTTGTCGAGGAAGGTCGCCATGTCGGCCAGCACCTTCTCGGGAATGTCCTGGTGGACCCCGCCGACGCGGAAATAATTGGCGTGCATCCGCGCGCCGGACACCGCCTCGTACAGCTGCATCGTGTCTTCGCGGACCTCGAACAGCCACAGGTTCGGAGTCATCGCGCCGACGTCCATCACGTGGCTGCCCAGGTTAAGCATGTGATTGGAGATGCGGGTCAGCTCGGCCATCAGCACGCGGATATATTGCGCGCGGATCGGCACCTCGAGCCCCATGAGCTTCTCGACCGCGAGCACGTAGCTATGCTCCATGCACATCGGGCTGCAATAATCGAGCCGGTCGAAGTACGGCAGCGCCTGCGCGTAGGTGCGATATTCGATCAGTTTCTCGGTACCGCGGTGGAGCAGGCCGATATGCGGATCGACCCGCTCGACGATCTCGCCGTCCAATTCCATGATCAGCCGCAGCACGCCATGCGCGGCCGGATGCTGCGGGCCGAAATTGATGGTGAAATTGTTGACCGTCTCGTCGCCGGGAGTCGGCTTGGCGCCGGTCTCGATCGGCGGTGCGCCGACGATGAGGTCGAGTTGGGTGGTCACAAGCTGTGCTCCTGCGAAGGCAGGAGCGTTGGCCGCGTCCACAATTTCGGAAGTTCCGCGCTGGCGCTCAAGGCTCCTGCATTCGCAGGAGCACAATTTGGTGAGTTGATCACTTGCCCTTCCCCGGTTTCGGCGCGGCCTTGGACTTCTTCGTCGCCTCGGCATTGGCCTTCGCCCCCGCCCCGGTCTGGCTCGGCCGCTCGGTCGTCTTGGGCGTCGGCGGAGGTGGTTTGGCGACGACCTTGGTCGGGCCGGTCGCGGCGGGCGCGGGGGATGGCGCGGCTGGGGTCTGGCCCTCGGCTTTCTCGTCGCCGGGCAAGCGATATTCGGGCCCTTCCCACGGCATCATGAAGTCGAAACTGCGGAAGTCCTGCGCCAGGCGCACGGGCTCGTAGACGACGCGCTTTTCGGCTTCGGAATAACGCAGTTCGACATAGCCGGTCTGCGGAAAATCCTTGCGCAAAGGGTGGCCCTCGAAACCATAGTCGGTGAGGATCCGGCGCAAATCGGGATTGCCCGCGAACCCCACGCCATAAAGATCGAACACCTCGCGCTCGAGCCAGCCCGCGACCGGCCACAGCGACGTCACGCTCGGTACGGCGGTGGCTTCGTCAGTCGTCAGCTTCAGGCGGATGCGGTGGTTCTCGGTGATCGACAGCAGATGGTAATTGACCTCGAACCGATCAAGGCGCTCGGGATAATCCGCGCCGGCGATTTCCATGAGCTGCTGGTAACCGAACTGGTCGCGGGCAATGCGGCACGCCTCGACGATTGCGTCGCGGGCGACGGTGAAGCTGATCTCGCCGACGTGGTTCTTGGTGGCGAGCAGGTTCGGTCCGAGCGCCTTGGCGAAGGCGGCGGTCGAGCGCTCCTTGATGCGGGGGAGGTGCGTGGTCACCGCGTGATCGTCCCTTCGCGGCGGATCTTGCGCTGGAGCTGCATGATTCCGTACAGCAACGCCTCGGCGGTCGGCGGGCAGCCCGGGACGTAAATGTCGACCGGCACGATCCGGTCGCAGCCGCGAACCACGCTGTAGCTATAGTGGTAATAGCCGCCGCCATTGGCGCAGCTGCCCATCGAGATGACGTATTTGGGCTCGCTCATCTGGTCGTAGACCTTGCGCAAAGCCGGGGCCATCTTGTTGCACAAGGTACCGGCGACGATCATCACGTCCGACTGGCGGGGCGACGCGCGCGGAGCGACGCCAAATCGCTCGAGGTCGTAGCGCGGCATGTTGACGTGGATCATCTCGACCGCGCAGCAGGCGAGACCGAAGGTCATCCACCACAGGCTGCCGGTGCGCGCCCAGGTGGTGAGATCGTCGAGGCTGGCGACGAGGAAACCCTTCTCGTCGAGCTGCTTGCGCATGGCGAGGAAGCGCGCTTCTTCGTCCGATCCGGCGATCAGGCCCGCATTACGCGCCAGTTCGTCCTCGGTCGGGTTGGGGTTCGCCGCAGGGTCGAGCATCACTCCCATTCGAGTGCCCCCTTCTTCCACGCATAAACAAGGCCAAGCGCGAGTTCGGCGAGGAACACCATCATCGCGCCCCAGCCGAGCCAGCCAGTTTCCTTCAAGGACACCGCCCACGGGAACAGGAATGCCGCCTCAAGATCGAACACAATGAACAGGATGGCGACAAGGTAAAAGCGGACATCGAACTGCGCGCGGCTGTCATCGAACGCGGGGAAGCCGCATTCATATTCGCTGAGCTTTTCGGCGGTCGGATTATGCGTCCCCGTCAGCCGGCTGACGAACATCGGCAGGACCACGAACGCGGTCGACAGCCCGAGCGCAATCGCCAGGAACAGCAAGATCGGCAGATATCCGGCGGCAACGCTTGCCACGGCGAGGACTCCAGGGGGTTGAAACATTGCGGCTCTCTAGGCCGCCGCACCCGCGCGAGCAAGGCGTCCAGCAGCTAATTCTTGCCCAAAATCGCTAGCGGAGCGCGCCCGCGAGCAGCTTGTGAAGCTTCGAGTGGAGCTCGCCATTGGCGGCGAGATATTCGCGGCGGTCGAACATCTTGTCCTGACCGCGATAATCGCTGACGAAGCCGCCGGCTTCCTTGACCAACAACACGCCCGCGGCCGAGTCCCAAATGTCGAGATCATCCTCCCAGAAACCGTCGAACCGCCCCGCCGCGACCCAGGCGAGATCGAGACTTGCGGCGCCATTGCGGCGGATGCCCGACACTTCGGGGCCGATCGCGCCATAGATGCGGCTCCAGCTCGACACGTCGCCGCGCCCGAAATGGGGCAAGCCGGTGCCGATCAGGGCTTCATCGAGATATTTGCGCCCCGACACGCGCAGGCGGCGATCGTGGAGCCATGCGCCCCTGCCCTTCTCGGCCCAGAAGCTTTCGTCGGTCAGCGGCTGGTAGACCAGTCCGTGGCTGATCTCGCTGGTGCCGTTGGGCTTGCGATCCTCGACCGCGAGCGAGATTGCGAAGTGGGGGATGCCGTGGAGGAAGTTGCTGGTCCCGTCGAGCGGATCGATTACCCAACGCGGCTTGGTCGGGTCGCCCGCGATCTCGCCCGCCTCCTCGCTCAGGATTGCCCAGTCGGGGCGCGCGTTCCTTAGTTCCTCGATCAAGGTGGTCTCGGCGCGCTTGTCAGCCATCGAGACGAAGTCGGCGGGGCCTTTTTTCGACACTTGCAGCTGCTCGACCTCGCCAAAGTCGCGGCGCAGGCGCGGCGCGGCCTTGCGCACCGCGCGGGTCATGACGGTGATGAGGCCGGAGTGGGAAACCATGTGTTACCTCGTAACCCTCTCCCCATTTGGGGGAGAGGAAGAGCCGCATCGCGGCGAAGGAGAGGGGGAGTATGCGAGGGCGAAAACTCCCCCTCTCCCCGGCCCTCTCCCTCAACTGGGGAAAGGGAGAAGTCAGCTAGTCGGCCCGCTTGACGTACGTTTGCTCATACACGTCGACCACGATCCGGGTGCCCGCGCCGATATGCGGCGGGACCATGACGCGGACGCCATTGTCGAGGATCGCGGGCTTGAAGCTGGAGGAGGCAGTCTGCCCCTTCACCACCGCGTCCGCCTCGACGATCATCGCCTCGATCGTGTCGGGCAACTGGACCGAGATCGGGCGTTCGTCATACAATTCCATAACCACGTCCATACCATCCTGGAGGAAGGCGGCAGCGTCGCCGAGGATGTCGCGGGCGAGGTTGATCTGCTCGTAATTTTCCTTGTCCATGAAGGTCAACATGTCGCCATCGGCGAACAGGAACTGAAAATCCTTGGTGTCCAGCCGGACCCGCTCGACCGTCTCTGCCGAGCGGAAGCGGACGTTATTCTTGCGGCCGTCGATGAGGTTCTTCATCTCGACCTGCATGTAGGCGCCGCCCTTGCCCGGCTGGGTGTGCTGGATCTTGACCGCGCGCCAGATGCCGCCTTCATATTCGATGATGTTGCCCGGACGAATGGTGACGGCGTTGATCTTCATGGGGAAACCTATGGATGTGAGAAATAGCCCCCGGACATGCCGGAACAGGCGCGCGCCCTAGCGGCTCACAGGCGTTGCGGCAAGCTTCTGGCCGGCAAGCAAGGGGTAGGGATTGATCGGCGTCCCGTTGTACCATTTCTCGCCCGGCTGCATCTGGTTGATCGCGAAATGCAGGTGCGGGCCGTCGGCCGAGGCGTTGCCGGTATGACCGACGAAGCCGATCGCCGAGCCGCGCGCCAGATGTTGACGCTCGGCCAGGCCGGCCGCGTAGGAATTGAGGTGGGCGTAATAATAGGTCCAGCGCCCGTCGTCCGAGCGGACGTAAGCCGAAATCCCGCCGCCGCCGTTCGAGTAAAATAGTTTTTCCACCGTCCCGGGCGAAGCGGCAGTAACCGGGGTCATCTCGGGCGCCATGATGTCGATCGCGTCGTGCACCCTTGCTCCGTCGGCGCGGGCCTGAGTGAAGGTGTCCGTCAGTTGGCCCGGCTTGACCCCCGCGACCGGGATCGCGAGGCCGGTCGGGCCGACGACCACGCCCTGGGCAACCGTGACGCTGCCATTGTCCGTGGTGGTGACGATCTGCTTGTCGCCCGCCACCTTGACGTCCGGAGCCCCGCCACCGCTTTTGCCGGTCATATTATACGCAATGATCCAGAACGCGCTGACCAGCACCGCGGTGACGATATTGCTTGCTACTGTCCGGATCATGCCCGCTCCCCGCTTAAGCCTGGAAAACTGCCTTGAAGCCTGGCTTTAGCATGTGGCTCAGCCGAAGCACGTCCCAATTGGTCATCCGGATACAGCCGTGGCTTTCGGCGCGTCCGATGGTCTCGGGCGACGGGGTGCCGTGGATCCCGTAATGCTCCTTGTTGAGGTCGAGCCAGGCGACCCCGACCGGGCCGTTGGGGCCGGGCTTGAGCATCTGGTCGTCGGCACCCTTGTCCTTGGCATCCCAGAACAAATTGGGCTGATAATGGAATGGCGGCAGGAACGCATAGGTCGTCACCTTCCACTCGCCGATTGGCAGCGGATCGTGGGAGGAGCCCATCGTCACTGGGAATTGCGCGACGATCTTGTCTCCGTCGCCCATCACCTTGAGCACGCCCTCCGACTTGTCGACCACGATCGACGTGCCCGCGATATCGCCCGCGGCGACATTAAGAAGATTCATCAGTCCAACTACATCGCCCTTGGCCGAATTACCGTAATCGCGACTGGCCGGCGCCACGTTGGGCAAGCGCAAGGTCTGCCCCGCGCCGATCATGGCGTCGGCACCATTGAGCGCGATGATCGCCTCCGGCGTCGTATGATATTCCTCAGCCAGCTTTTCCAGCATGTTGCGGTAATAAAGACCGGGCAGCTTGGCCTTTTCGGCAGTGTCCTTGGGGATCGGGTTGATGAACGGCCCGGCGACCTGCTCGGCGCTCAATTTGACCATCACCGTCGACGCGCGGTTCTGCGCCAGCAGGGCAGTGCGCGTCGGGCCGTCGAGCGTGCCATTGACCGTCAGGCCCTTGGCGCTCTGGAACCCCTTGATCGCCTGGCCGAAGCTCATGCCCTTCTTGCCGTCGATCACGCCCGCGGGGAAACCAGCGACATCGAGCAATACCTGCGCGTGGAAGGTTTCGCCGTTGATCGGCGAGCCCTTGGTGCCCGGGGCGGCGAAGGGTTTGGCGGGGGCGGTAGAGGCCGGTGCAGCTTGTTGAGCAACTGCAACCGCAGCGCTTCCAACCATCAATCCGGCAATCATCACATTCTTTAATTTCGACGCCACAAGCTACCTCCTCAATCCGTTTCCCTGCCATAACGACAGTGCGGCCAGTGAGTTGCGTCGAGGCTCGATCTAAAGTGTCAGGTGGCGCGCGGGGCGCAAATCGGCGGGCCTGGCCTGGAGGCGGCGTTTGGCGGGCTCGGCCATCAGCGCGGTCGCCATAGCCATGCAGGCGGCGATCGCCGCGGTGCGCAGCGGATAATCGACCAGCGAATGGAGTAGGATCGCGGCCGAGGCGATGCAGGCTGCACGCGCGATTTCGTCAGCGTCGGGGGAACGCCAGATGTCGAACGCGCGCTTCGTCCACCAGGCGAGGAACAATGCCATCAGGATGATGCCCGCGACGCCCGTTTCAAGCGCAATCTCGAGATAATCATCATGCGCATGGTTGATATAAGTCCGGTCGACCGTCGCCGGATTTTCGTAGAGCGGATAGACTTTGGGGAAGCTGCCGACCCCCGATCCGAGCAGGCCGTGATCGGCAATCGCCTCGATCGTGTGGCTCCAGATGTCGGCGCGGATCGTGACCGAGGTGCTGCTCGACGCGCTTTTCCCGGACATGATGACGATCGCCAGTGCCGCGACACCGGTGAGGAACAAAAGTGCGAGCACCGCCGAGACCCGTCCCAGCCGGATTCGTCCCGCCGGGACCAGCAGCAGCGCGGCGCCGCAGAGCACCGGCGCGCCGATGATCAGCAGCGCGGACGAATGATTGATCGCCACGCCAAGCCCGAGCACCACCGCCATTGCCCCGGCCATTGTCACAGTCAGCAGGCGGTCGTTGGGTGATTGCGCCTCGCGCCAGCGGCGGGCGGCAAGCGCGACCAGGAACGGGATGCTGACCAGCAGCAAGGTCGCCATATGATTGACGTTGGCGAACAGGCCGGAAGCGGTGTTCCAGCTGTTATAGGGGTAGAGATAATGCTCCATCCCGTTGCCGCTGAGCTGGAAAACACCGAGCGCAACCGAAATGACTGCGGCAAGCAGCATTGCGAGCAGCATATGGTCGTCGCGATAGGCGTTGAGGCGGAGGATCAGGGCGAGGAGCGCCAGCGGGGGCAATAGGGCCATTGCAGTAGCAATGGTGTCGGCCGGGGTGAGCGAGAGCGGTATCCAGCCAAGTGGTTGACCCAGAAGGCGAAATCCGGTGACGACGAACCCGTGGCCGGGGATGTTGGCCCAGATTGCGGGCGGCAGCGGGATCAGCTGGATGACGATCAGCGCGATGGCGAGCGTCGCGATCCACGCCAATTGTCGGGCTGGGCGGCTGGCCTTGGCGGGGGAATTGGTAAGGAACGCCCAGGCGAGAATAAGGATTGCCACCAATTGGAGCGCGAGGTTGGTGAACATGCCCTGCGCGCTCCCGCCCATGACGATGCAGGCGAACAGATAGACGGGGCCGATCGCCTGGCGAAGCTTGCTCATGAGGCCGCGACGAGCTGGAGTTGCGAAATGGTGACTTGCGAGGTCTGCTCGGTGTCGCCGGGCTTGCCGCGAAGCTCGATCCACTGGACCGGGCAGCTTGCTTGCGGGACGGCGAAGGAAGCGGCGACCATGCCCTTGGTAGCGGGGTTTAACGGAAAGCGCAGCAATGGCTGGCTCGAGACTGCGGCGCAGGTGACGGTCCACGCCAGGTTCGACGCGCCGAGCGGGGCGTCGAGGCGCATCGCCAGCCGGAAATTGCCCGGTCCCAGCCGCACCAGTTGCGCGGCAAGGACAATTTCCTCCCGCCCGTAATAGATCACGTCCAGCCCGCCGCCACTCGACGGCGCAGCGACACCCGCGCTGCCCGAGGTCAGTTGCCAGCTGAACGGCGGAGCCGATGTCCGGTCACGGAACTGCGGATCGTAGAGCAGGCCGCGGCTGTGGATGCCGTTGATCTGCCGCCAGACATCGTCGGCGACGGTGTAATCCCCGGCGATGACCAGGCTGTGGACCAACGTCGCCGGCCAGGTTGGCGAGGGCGACTGATGGAGCGGTAACGCGGGCGCAAGCGCGAACACCAAGGCCGCATTGGCCGGGTCCTGCGACAGGATATCGAGCGTGGTGTCGCGGTTGGCGGGCGCGCCGACGAAAAATTTACGCAACTGCGGGATTGCGCCCGGGGTCCGCGCATAGGCCGCGAGCGCGGGGCCAAGCGGCTGCGACGCGCTTTGCGACAGGGTCGCGAGCACCGACATTTCGTTGAGGCCCGCGGCGATGCGGTTGGTGCGCAAATAGCGATCGGCGAGGAAATAGCGCGCCGCCGGTGCCCGCGGATCGCGCAGGCGGGCGGCGAGGAACAAGGCTTCGGCGCGGCGGCCGTCACCGGCGATTTGCGCGATCGTCCCATTGACCAGGAACGGCTCGACCGCGAGCGGCGCCTCGCGCGCGGCCGCGACGATCGCCCGCTCGGCCGATGCGGGCATCGCGCCACCCTTGGCCGCCGCCGTCCCAATGTCGTGCATCGCGCCGTCGATCAACGCGGCGGGATGGCCCGGGAAGAGCGATTGCAATTGCCGCAGCGGATGGTCGGCGGGCGACTGGAAGGTCATCGCCCGGGTGGCCAGCATTGCGAGCAATATTGCGACTGGGAGCACCACCAGCGCCCTCGCCTTCAGCATCACGTGTCCGACTGGTGCGAAATCAGGATCAAATCGTCGCTACGCTGTTCGACCGCGCCATAATGGTAATGGCGATAGCTGTAGGCGGCGGCTTCCTCGACCGACTTGGTCAGGATTGCGCCGAGGACATGCGCCCCGCCGAGCCGCAGCCGCTCGAGCGCGTCGCGCGCCGCGCGGGTCCGCGTCTTGCCTGATTCGACCACCATCGCGACGCTACCGACGATCGTCGCGAGCAAGGTGGCGTCGGCCAGGCCGAGCACTGGCGGGCCGTCGACGATTACCCGGTCGAACTGCAGGCTCGCTTCGCGCACGATCACCTCGAACCGCGGGGTGGAGAGCAAGTCGGCGGGGTTGGGCGGGGTCGGGCCGCACGGCAGCAGGTACAGATTCTCATATTGCGTTTCGAGCACGTGGAGGCGGATCGACTCATTGTTGGTCAGCAATTTGGTCAGGCCGTGACGGTTCGACTGGGCCTTGAACACCGGACGGCGAAGATCGGCATCGATCAGCAGCACCCGTTCGCCACGGCGGGCATAATTCTGCGCCAGCGCGAGCGCCGAGGAGGATTTGCCCTCCGACGCCATCGTGCTGGTCAGGAGCAAGGTGCGCGGTGCGCCTTGCTCGGTACTGAAGCGCAGCGCGGCAAGCACCGCCGAATAGGATTCGGTGGCGACCGAGCTGACGTCCTTGAGCTCGTCGACGATCGTGCCCGCGCCGGTGCGCTTGGGGATGACGCCGAGGCAGGCAAGCATCAGCTTGGTGCGGACGTCGTCGCGGGTCTTGACCGTGTCGTGGAGGAATTCGCTGACGAGCGCGATGGCCAGGCCACCGACCAGGCCGATCAGCAATCCGATCAGCAAATTGGTCTGCAGGTTGGGCTTGTACGGCCCGCCAGGTACCTGCGCGCGATCGACGACCGACACCGGCGAAGTGCCAACGCCGCCGGCCACGCCAACCTGCTTGTAGCGCTGAAGCAGTGCATCATAGAGCCCGCGATTGGTATCAACGTCGCGCTGGAGGATGTTGTATTGGATGCTTCGTCCGCGAAGGTCGAGCACCGAACCGCGCAATTGATTGACCTGCCCCCGGAGCGACCCCTCGGCCGAGGCAGCGGCGCGATAATCGGCCAGCAGGCTGGTCGCCTTGCCGCTCGCGACGCGCGATTGCTCGCTGGAAATCTGGCGGTTGAGCTCGTCGATCCGCGAGCGAAGCGCGACCATGTCGGGATGGTCGGGCTTCAACAACGTCAGCTTGTCCTGGTAATCGGCCTCGAGCGCGGCCTTCGACGAGCGCAAGCCCGAGGTGCTCATATTGACCTCGGCCGAGCCGCCGGCGAGCCGCGACTGGCGATAAGCGCCTTCAGCCATCACCCGGCGCGCGGTTGCTTCGGCCAGCGCCGAGTTGAGCGCGATGAGCGAGCCGCCCTGGAGCGATGAGGCGTCGGTGGTCGTCGAACCGGCTTCGCCCGACCCGGTGTTGATGATCCCCTGCGCCTGGGCATAGACCACCAACTGGCGTTCGGAATTTTCAAGCTCACCGCGGGTCTTGTTGATCTGCTGGAGCAGGAAGTTGCGCGCGTAATTGGACGCGTCGAACCGGCGCTGGAGGCTGGAATTGATGAATCCGTCGGCGATCCCGTTGGCGACCTTGGCGGCAAGCTGGGGATTGGTCGAGACATAGGAATAGCGGATCAGCTGGCCATCGTCGGGCATCTCGGCGGTCAGTCCGCCGGTGACAACGCTGGTCGCGATGCCGAGGCGCGAGGCGGGCGTGCCACCCTTGCCGACGATTGCCGGATCCGACGCCAAGTTGAGGTCCTGCGCGACCCGTTCGGCCAATGTCCGGCTGCGCAGCAGGCCGACCTGGGTCGAAATGAAGTCCCAGCTGGTCGAGGTCGGCGCGTCGCCGCCATCCTTCTCGTTGAGGATTTCGACCTTGGGCGGATTAACCTCGAGCGTGACATCGGCGCGGTACATCTTGGGGGTCAGCAAGGTGATGATCAGCCCGCCGATCAGCCCGGCAATGGCGGCAGCGAGGATCAGCTTGCGATTATCCTTGAGGATCCGCAGCAGGGTCTGAAGATCGAGCCCGACCGCGGCGGCATCGCGATTCTCGAGATGCAGCCCCTGCCCGCGCACCCGCCCGAACGGCTCGGGCAAGGCCTGGCGATCAACCGGATTGACGATGTCATTTCCCACGAATCAGTCGCCTCTTAGTGTCGGACCGCGGCCCGCATTGTCCGGTCAGAACGGCCTGAAAACCTGCAACACCGACAAGCCGCTCATGACCTGCTTCTGCAGGGCCTTGATCGACGATCCGTCGACGATGATGATGTCGCCCGGATAGATTGCCGGATCGGTCGCCTCACCACGGCGGATCGAGGTCAAATCATAGGCTGCGGCCTGCCGCTGGCCGTTAATCTGGCGGAAGATCGCGACCCGTCGCGGGTTGGCGTCGGTGGTCGGGCCGCCGGCCTGGGCGATCGCCTGGATCAACGTCATCGGGCCGTTGACCCCGAAAGTGCCAACCTTGGTGACCGCGCCATCGACTGTCACATTGCGCCGGGTGGAGGACTTGACCCCAACACTGACGTCGGGATGCTGAAGATATTTTTCGCCCAGCTTGGCGGTCAGCCGGTCATCGAGCTCGGCGGTGGTCATGTCGACCGCACGGACGCTGCCGATCAGGGGAACGCTGATCTGGCCGGTCAGGTCGACCTCATAATCGCCCGACAGGTCAGGCATCTTGAAAATCTTGATCGCCAGCGTGTCGAGCGGCGCGATGCGATAGCCTTGCTCGAGCGGAACGACGACCGGCGCATCGGGCGCGCCAAAGGTCTTGACGTCGTAAGGGATTGGGCCGCCGCGCTTTTCCGTACAGCCGGCGACCCCGGCCAGTGCCAGCGTCGCGATTAAAAGTTGGATCGCTCGTGAAGTCCGTGCAGCCACATCAACGCTCCCGAAACGGCGCGATAAATTGCCGAAATGTCGGCTTAGCAATGTCGCACGCGGCTGGCTACCGGCGGGCTTGCAGAAACCAGCGCTGATCGCGTTCGAGCGCGATGGCGGTCAAGACCCCGTGGAGATAAGCGCCGGTGTCGATTCCGATCCGCCCCGGCCCCTCGTCGACCTCAGGCCGGATGGTGTGGCCGTGGACGACCATCGCCTCGTGCCGGCCGGGGTGATCGAGGAACGGCTCGCGGATCCAGCGCAAATCGGCCTGCGCCTGCTGGGCCAGCGGGACGCCGGGGCGGATCCCGGCATGGACAAACAAATAATCGCCGGCGCGGAAGGTATCGGCGAAGCTCGACAGGAACGATTGATGTTCGGGCGGGATCGCCGAGCGGATTGCTGCGACCGACTGGTCGGGGGGCATTTCATCGAGTTGCGCGGCGTCGAGGCCATAGCTCGCAGCGCATTGCGCGCCGCCGAAGCGCAGCCAGTCGGCGACCAGATTGCCATCGCCGTTGAGGATCCGGAGTAGCACCTCCTCATGATTGCCGGTGAGGAATTCAACCCGGACGCCAAGCGGTCGATAAATGCGCAGCCGCTCGACGACCTCGGCCGACTGGGGACCGCGATCGATCAAATCGCCGAGGAAGACGATGGTCACTTCGGCAGGACCGCGAGCGGCAATGTCGGCTTCGATCATCGCGATCAGCGGGCCGAGCAGATCGTCATGCCCGTGGACGTCGCCGACGGCGTACAGGCGATGACCGCGCGGGATGGCCGGCGGCGAGTCCCAAATGTCCGGTGTCTTCTGCCAGAATGACAACATGTTAGCGCGCTAGCTCGGCAAGATAGGCTTCGACCACCAGTTTCTGATCGAACTCGGTTTCGACCTTGCGCCGTCCGGCAGCGCCCATCGCCGCGCGGGCGGTCGGAGTCATGGTGATCATCCGCTCCATCGCCGCCTCGATCGAGCGTGCCGAGCGGACCTCGCACAGCAGGCCGCTGACCCCGTCGTCGATCACGTCGCGGCAGCCGGGGACATCGCTGGCGATCAACGGTCGGCCCATCGCCGCGCCCTCGAGCAAGCTGCGCGGCAGGCCCTCGCGGTAAGACGGCAGCACGACGCAGTCGGCGGCAGCGATATTGGGGCGGACGTCGTCCTTGGCGCCGAGCCACTCGACGATCGATTCGCTGACCCATTGCTCGACGTCCGCCGCGGGCACCGCACTGGGATTGTCGCCGCCGCCGCCGCCCAGCAATTGGAAGCGGGCGTGCGGGTGGCGGGCGCGGATCGCTCGCGCGGCGTCGACGAATTCGGCGATGCCTTTGTCGAGCAATAGCCGGGCGATGAGCAGGAAGCGGAACTCCTCGCTGCTCGGCAGCGGGGTCGCGGGGAAACTGGCGAGGTCGATACCCGACCCCGCGACGAGCCTCGCCTGGTCTGCACGGACGATTCGTCGGTCGATGAACAAGGCGCGGTCGGCGGGGTTCTGGAACATCACCGCCCGCGCCCGTCCGAGCGCGACGCGATACAGGGTCATCAGAATGCGCCCGAGCAGCCCGCCCTTGAGGAAGGCCGAGCCGAGCCCACTGATCGTCGCGATGACCCGCGCTCCGGCCATGTTGGCGGCCATCGATCCGTAAATATTGGGTTTGGCGGTGTAACCGAGGAAAAAGTCCGGTCGTTCGCGCCGAATGAGCTTGCGATAATAAAGCAACAATCGCAGATCTTCGACCGGCGAGGTGCCCGCGCCGCGTATTGAAATCGGCAGGAAACTGGCACCCAGTCCAGTTAACGCGGCTTCCTGTCCGTCGGCCGGGGCGACCGCGACAACTTCGTATCCCGCGGCCACCAGCGCCTCGATGACCGGCTTGCGGAAGTTGGCGAGGTTCCAGGCGCTGTTCGACGCCAGCATGACTTTCCTGCCTTTTCCAGCGCTTACGACCGACTCGCCATCGCTATCGGATGCAGGCGAAACGGACTGGGCGGGGGTGGGCATAACACTTCATCCGGGGCGACCGCCGCGCTTGCAAGCCCCGTTTAACGCGACTGAACAATTGTCTTAACGGAATATGAAACTTTCACCCTCTAAGGCCAGCAAGTATCTCCGTAGTGGACCTTAACATGATGAATGATTTCATCTATGCGTCTGCTTCAGAACGAGGGAATAGTCCGATGCTTGGCAGCGTGACCAGTAAGATGACAGCATTCGGCGCGGCGCTCGTGATGAGCGTGAGCCCGGCGTTGGCGTCGTCAGCAGCCGCCCCAGCGGCCCCCCGCCAGATCAGCCCGATGGTGGCATTGAGCATTTTTGGATCGCAAGCGTCGGCGACTGCGCTGTGCGGTGCATCGGCAACGACCACCTTATCGACCAGCGCCGCGGTTCAAACGCCGGTTGGTGGCTGTGTCCTGCCGGTGGTCGATGCTCCGCCGCCGTTGCCGGTCGCGGAAGCCCTCCCCCTCATTCCGGCAGCGGGCATCGGCATTGCGCCGATCCTGGTCGGCCTGAGCTCGATCGCGGTGCTGACCGCACTGATTGCTGGCCAGAAGAATGGCAACAACAGCGCCCCGCCGATCAGCGTCAACTAATCGCCCCGATCAGTTGATTGCGGCAAAGAAAAGCCCCGCGAAAGCGGGGCTTTTCTTTGGCCTCAAGCGAACCGGCTTAACGCCCGCGTTCGCCCAAATTCTCAGCCTTCGGCGGCGGGGTGTTGGTGCCGTTGGGGAGCCAGTTCGACACCGCCTGGCAATTGCTGGTCAAGGTCACGCGCTGGCCGGCCTGGAACGCCTGCGCATAGGGCCAGCATTCGGCGGAAGCACCGGTGTTAAGGCACAGATTATGCCCGCCCGAGGTCCAGCTGGCGTTGACCACCCGGCCCGACGGGCTGACGATCCGCGCGGCCCCGCCAGCATCGAAATAGACGGTGTTGGCGACACCGTTGGTCTCGACCACGATCGACTGGCCGACAATCTCGGTCCCCGGCACCCATGCCTGGGCACTCGCGGCGGCCGGCATGGCGACGATCGTCGCGATCATCAGCCTGGTTGCAATCAATTGCGACATCGTCAAACCCTTCGAAATCCAAGACAATGTTATCACCGAACCGGTTTAAAATTAACCCATTTTTGCGCGGAAACACCGCAAAGTCCGCTCATACCGGGCTGACCAGTGAAAAGTGTGGGATTTCGACATCAAATGTCGAGCCATCCTCATCGACCATGCGATAGGTGCCGCGCATCGATCCGCTGGCGGTGTCGAGCGGGCAGCCCGAGACATAATCGAAGCTTCCGCCCGCCGGGATCAACGGCATTTCGCCAACCACGCCTTCGCCGCGCACTTCATGCGCGACGCCGCGACCGTCGACGATGATCCAGTGGCGCGACAGCAATTGCACCGGGCGATCGCCGTCATTCTCGATCCGGATGTGATAGGACCAGAACCAGCGGGCCGCGCTCGGCGCGCTTTGTTCGGCGAGATAGGACACCGCGACCCGAACATGGACCCGCCGCGTGGTCGCGACGTGCGGAAAAAGCATCGCCATCAAGTCAAAGGCTGGAGTTTCGGCCATATGCCGACGCTAGGCCAGCCCGGCGGCCCGGTGCAAGCGTTCAACCAGCCGATGGCGCGATTCGGCCACCGGGGTCGATCGATCGCTGATCACATCGCGGAGCAGGAAGTGACCCGTCAGCGCGAGGCCGTCGACGATGTCGGGCCATCCGGCGGTGCCGCCCGCGCGGACAAATTGCGGCAGCGGGAGCAGCTTTCCGCGATACGGTTCGGCTTCGGCGGCGCTCACCGCCCGGCCCGATCGCGGGCTGACCGCGACCAGGTCGTCATGGTCGCCGCTGACCGCGCATTGGTCGAGATCGAGCCCGAAGCCGAGTTCGGCCAGCATCAGCAATTCGTACCGCACCAGTGCCGCCCCCCACCCGCTCGCCGCCGGCGCCGCCTCGACCGCTGCCAATAGTCCGTCGAGCGCGGCGTACAGCCGGGGGTAAGGCTGGCCCTCGGGCAAGGCGGTCGCGGTCAGCGCGGTCGCCCAGTCGATTGCGGCGGCGGGCAATGGCTCGGCAAGCAACGGCCCGCGACTGTGGAGCAATTCGACCGTCGCCTGCGGCAGCTGGCCTTCGGTCCGCGCCGACAGTTCGGCCTCGACGTCATTGCCGGCCATCAACACCGGGCGAAGCCGCCTGCCCCGCGCGCCGCGAACATAGGCCGCCTGCATCCCGTGCTCGGGGGTCATCATGCGGACGATTGCGCCATGCTCGCCATGCGGGCGGAGTGAGAGGATGATTGCCGGCGTGGTGAAGCGCATGATCAGCCGCGCGGGTGGAAATAATCGTAGATTTGCGCCGCCATCGCCTTGCTGATGCCCGGGCTGCGCTCGAGATCGTCGAGCGCCGCGCCTTTGACCGCGCGTGCGGTGCCGAAGTGCATCAACAACGCCCGCTTCCGGTTCGGCCCGATGCCGGGGACATCGTCGAGCGTGCTGGTGGTCAGGCTCTTCGCCCGCTTCGCCCGATGCGTGCCAATAGCAAAGCGATGCGCCTCGTCGCGCAGTCGCTGGAGGAAGAATAGCAACGGCGCATTGGGCGGCAACGTCAGCTCGCGCCCGCCTGGGAAGTGGAACACCTCGCGCCCGTCGCGGCCATGATGCGGGCCCTTGGCAACGCCGACCACCGGGATATCGCTCACCCCCGCCTCCTCCATGATCGCCATCACCGCCGACAATTGCCCCTTGCCGCCGTCGATCAGCAGCAAGTCCGGCCATTCGCCTTCCTTACGGTCGGGATCTTCCTTCTCCAAGCGCGCGAACCGCCGTTCGAGCACCTCCTTCATCATCGCGAAATCGTCGTCGGTCTGCGCCGTCTTGATGTTGAACTTGCGATAGGCGTTCTTGCGGAAGCCTTCGGGCCCGGCGACGATCATCGCGCCGGTGGCGTTGGTGCCCATGATGTGGCTGTTGTCATAGACCTCGATCCGCTGCGGCGGTTCGGGCAGGTCGAAGGTCTCGGCCAGTTCGCGCAGCAATTTGCCCTGCGTCGTGCTTTCGGCCAGCCGCCGCTCGAGCGCCTCGACCGCGTTGCGTTGCGCCTGGTCGATCAGTTTCTTGCGCGCACCGCGCTGCGGCTGCTCGATCTCGACCTTGCGCTCCGCTCGCTCGGACAAAGCCTCGGCGACCAGCTCGGCCTCGGGCAAGGCGCGGTCGAGCAGGATCCGGCGCGGCGGCGGCACCTCCTCGTAAAATTGCATCAGGAAATCGGTCAGCACCTCATCCTCGGGCACATCCTGGGTGTGGGCGGGAAAGAAGCTGCGATGTCCCCAATTCTGCCCGCCGCGAATGAAAAACGCCTGGATGCACATCTGCCCGGCGTTGCTGGCGAGCGCGAAGATGTCGCCGTCGCCAAGCCCCTCGGCATGGACCGTCTGCGAGCCCTGGATATAGGTCAGCGCGCGGAGGCGATCGCGATAGACCGCGGCGAGCTCATAATCCTGCTTCTCCGCCGCCTCGGCCATCGACTTGCCGAGCCGAGTCTGGACCCCGGTCGATTTGCCCGCGAGGAACGCCTTGGCGTCCTCGACCAGCACCGCATAATCGGCCTCGTCGATCCGCCCGACACACGGCGCCGAGCAGCGGCGGATTTGGTACAGCAGGCACGGCCGCGTGCGATTGGCGAAAAAGCTGTCCGAGCAGCTCCGCAACAGGAACAGTTTCTGCAGCGCGTTGAGCGTCGAGGTGACCGACCCGGCGCTTGCGAACGGCCCGAAATATTGCCCCTTGGCGCGCCGCGCCCCGCGATGCTTGCGCACCTGCGGGAACGGATGATCGTCACGCAGCAGGATGAAGGGGAAGCTTTTGTCGTCGCGCAGCAGCACGTTGTACGGCGGGCGGAAGCGCTTGATCAATTGCGCCTCGAGCAGCAGCGCCTCGGCCTCGGTCCGGGTCGTGACGATCGTCATATTCCGGGTCTGGCTGACCATCCGCTGCAACCGCCGCGGAAGCTTGGTCACCTGGGTGTAGCTCGTCACGCGATTCTTCAGCGCCTTGGCCTTGCCGACGTAGAGCACATCGCCCTTGGCATCCTGCATCCGGTACACCCCGGGCCGCGCCGGCAGCGTCTTCAATACATTGCGGATCGCCGCCACCCCCGCCTCGAGATCGGGCGCCTCACTGCCCCGCACCGAATAAGTCGCCGCCTCCTCATTGAAGCGCGCGGCGGCATTGGGTTGGTCGGGACGGTCGGCTTTGGTCACTCGGGTGACTTAGGGTTTTGGGAGGCGCGATGCGAGGGGGTGAAACTCAAAGGCGTAATGTCTGCTTCCGACCCATTGCGGACATTAGTGTTCATTGGCCTCCTGGCGCGATGCTGCTCAACTCAGAGGATGCACGCGTGTCTGCCCAAGGCGGGGGGAAGGCCAGTGGCGGGCGGGACGATAAGCTTGATCCCGATGAACGGCGCGATCAGTCCGCCGAGCCCGTAGATGGCGAGGTTGCGGCGCAAGATGTCGCCGGCCGATGCAGGGCGATATTTGACCCCCCTGAGCGCCAGCGGGACGAGCAGCGGGATGATCAATGCGTTCAAGATAATCGCGCTCAGGATCGCACTTTTCGAGCTTCCCAGGCATATCACATTCAGCACCGCCAGCGACGAATAAAGGATGACGAAGATCGCCGGGATGATGGCGAAATATTTGGCCACGTCGTTGGCCACCGAGAAGGTCGTCAGCGCGTCGCGGGTCATCAGCAATTGCTTGCCGAGCCCGACGACCTCGATCAGCTTGGTCGGGTCGCGCCAGCGCGGGCGCATCGTTGGTGCCGTCGCCGCACATCGCGACCAGCCGTCCGCCTTCCTGCTCCTTGCGAATAAGCGCGAGCTTGTCTTCGGGAGTAGCTTCGGCAAGAAAGTCGTCGACCCCTGCCTCGGCCGCGATCGATGCCGCCGTCAGCGGATTGTCGCCGGTGATCATCATCGTGCGGATCCCCATCCGGCTAAGTTCGGCGAATCGCTCACGCATTCCGGCCTTGATGATGTCTTTCAAGTGCAGCACGCCAAGCAGCTTGCCATTCTCGGCCACCGGCGGCGAGCGCCGGTGAAGTGATCGAGTGCAACATCATGCCTCCACGTCGCCGCAAAGCGCGGCGCTCATGTGGTCAGATGGACCAAATCAGCGTAACATTGCCATGCGACAACCATCGCCACGGCGTTAAACAATCGTGAAACCGGACGCGTGTCGCCTCAGTAGGCGCGCGTGAAAACACGGGTCGACCAAGGCGCCAGGGTCAGCTTCGCGCCCTTTTGCAATAGCGCTGCGCCAGCCCCCTTTTCGACCCAGTCGCCAGGATGCGGCAGGTCCTCCAGCGTTACTGTCCGCGCCTCCGCGCTGTAATTTTGCGCGACGAACACTGCGTCCCCGCGCGCGGCGCGCTCGAAGCTGAACACCTTATTATTATCACTATTCTTCACCTGCACCATCCGCGCGCCCCATGGTGCATTGTCGAGCGCGCGATGCGCTTTGCGGAAGGCAATCCAGTCGCGGATCAGCGCGCCGTTGGGGTGCTCCTTCCACACGATTGGGTCTTTCTCGAAGAACTTCAGCCTTTTGGCGTTGCCTGCTTCCTGCCCGTTATAAATCAGCGGGATGCCCTCACTGGTGAACAGCAAGGCGAAGGCATTGGGCAAGGCGACTCCGAACCGTTCGAATTCAGTCCCCGCCCACGCATTCTCGTCATGGTTAGACGTAAAGATCATACGTTGCGCGCCGGTCGGCCACGCACTCTCATTCTCGCTGTAGAAACCGTAAAGCGCGCCGGTATCGGCCTGCCCCTTGGCGATCTTCTGCACCGCCTCCGCCCAGGCCCAGCCGTAGCTGGCGTCGAAACTGCTCATGTGAAGATCGCGGTGATTGAATTCGCCAAGCATCCACACCGGCTTGATTCGGTTCAAATCGCGGCGCACCTGATTCCAGAAGTCGGGCGGCACATAACCAGCGACGTCGCAGCGGTATCCGTCGATGCCAAACTCGCGCACCCAATAAGCCATGTCGCCCGCCATCTCGCGGCGCAGTCCCGCTTTGGAATAATCGAGGTCGATGATATCCGACCAGTCCCACCACGGGGTCGAGACGTGCGCGCCTTTCCAGTCGCGGGCATACCAGTCGGGATGCTTCGTGACCCAATCATTGTCCCACGCGGTATGGTTGGCGACCCAGTCGAGGACGACCTTCATGCCCTGCGCATGGGCGGCGTCGACGAACGACTTGAGATCCGCCTTGGTGCCGAGATCGGGATTGACCGCGCGATAGTCACGAATGCTGTACGGACTGCCGAGCGTCCCCTTGCGGTTTTTCTCCCCGATCGGATGGATCGGCATCAGCCACAATATGTCGACCCCAAGCGATTTGAGCCGCGGTAGTTCGCGGGCTGCGGCGTTGAGCGTCCCCTCGCTGGTGAACTGGCGAGTGTTGATCTGGTAGATAACGGCTTTCTGCGACCAGGCGGGGTGTTTGATCCCCTCGAACGATTGCGGCGCGTAAGGATCGGCCGCTTTGGCAAGGAGCGCGGCGGGCGCGCTTAGCAATGACAGGGCAATCAGGGCGCGAAGCATAGTCTCAGCCTTTCAACGCGGCGGCGCGGCGAGCGCGTTCGCTTATGACATTCATGTCCTGGTCGCCCGATTGCACAACCCAGCTGCCCCCGACGCAGATCACCGATGGGTGCGCCAGCCAGGTCGGCGCATTGTCCTCGCGGATCCCGCCCGTCGGGCAGAACCGAACCGCGCCAAATGGTCCCGCCAGCGCCGACAGCGCCGTCAACCCACCCGACGCCTCGGCCGGGAAGAATTTGAAGCGATCAAGCCCAAGGTCGAGCCCGCGCATGATGTCACCGCCATTGGCGACCCCGGGCAGGAACGGCACGCCGCTCGCTATCGCCGCTTTGCCCAGTCGCTCGGTCAAGCCGGGCGAGACGATGAACTGCGCGCCGGCGTCGATCGCCTCGCCCAGCATATGCTCGTTGAGCACGGTCCCCGCCCCGACGATCGCACCATCGACCGCCGCCATCGCCCGGATCGCGCCGAGCGCCTGGGGCGTGCGCAGCGTCACCTCGAGCACCGGCAGCCCGGCGGCAACCAATGTCTGTGCCAACGCAACCGGATCGATCGTGCCGTCCAACACCAGCACCGGGATCACCGGGGCCGCGTGCATCACCTCGTCAATCGTCATGGGTGATCCTTCGCAAAGGCTGCGGCAGCGCCGTACAGGCCCGGCTGCGGATGGACGATCAGCTTGACCGGGATCGCCTCCATCCGCCGTTCGAAGCGACCCTTGGCGATGAACCGGTCGGCAAATCCCGAGGTCGCGAAGCGGTCGCGAAGCCGGTATCCGAGGCCACCGGCGATGACGAGCGCATTGGCACCGTGGGCCAGCGCCAGGTCCCCCGCGACCGCGCCCAGTGTGAGGAAAAAGCGGTCGACCGCAGCCACCGCAATCGGATCCCGCCCCTCGAGCCCCGCCGTCCACAACGCCTTGTCCTCGCGATACAGCACCGCTTTGCCCTCGATTGACGCAATGGCATTGTACAAATTGGCCAACCCCGATCCGCACGCCACCCGTTCGATCGAGACGCGGCGGAAGCTGCGCCGCAAATGATCGAGGATCTGGTCTTCGAGCGAGTCCAGCGGGGCGAAATCGATATGCCCGCCCTCGGTCTCGATCACGTGGTACGATGCCTCGTCAGCCACCCGCAGCAATTGCGCCACGCCCAGCCCGGTGCCGGGGCCGACGATGCTGGTCAGCCCGATCGACGGCAACGGTCCTTCGGGTCCGCACAAGTGGGTGAAACAATCATCGCCGAGCTGAGCCACCGCGTGGCCGATCGCGCCGAAATCGTTGACGATCTTATAGTCGGTAACACCAAGCCGTTCGTCCATCAGCGCGGGGCGGATCACCCACGGGTTGTTGGTGAGTTTGAGCACGTCGCCCCCGACCGGCCCGGCGAACGACAGCGCCAGCGCGGTCGGCAACGGCTTGCCGATGCGGCGCCCGAAATCCTGCCACGCCATCTGGAAGCTCGAATGGTCCGCGGTCGCCAGCGTCACTGGCTCGCCGAGCGACACCACCCGCCCGCCGTCGATCTCGGCCAGCGCGAACCGCGCGTTGGTCCCGCCGACGTCGGCGACGGCAATCGTCTGGCTCACAGCATCTCCTCCATCGCGTGCAGCATCGCCGACCCGCCATGCTCGGCATCGTCGGCGGTGGCGCGCATGAAGGCAAACAATTCGCGGCCCGTTCCGGTTGCCGGCGGCGGCGCTTTCGCCGGCTCGCGGGCATTGAGATCGGCCTTGGCCTCGATGATCCCGTCATGGCCGCAAAGCTTGATGATGTCGCCGTCGCGCAGCCGCGCCAGCGGCCCGTCATTGAGCGCTTCGGGGCAGCAATGGATCGCTGCGGGCACCTTGCCGCTTGCGCCCGACATCCGCCCGTCGGTGATCAACGCGACCTTGAATCCCTTGTCCTGGAGCACGCCGAGCGACGGCGTCAATTTGTGCAATTCGGGCATCCCGTTGGCGCGCGGTCCCTGGAACCGGACGACCACCGCGACATCGCGGTCGAGCTCCCCCGCCTTGAACGCCGCGACCACCGAATCCTGGTCGTCGAACACCCGCGCCGGCGCCTCGATCGACCAGCGCTCCCTGGCGACGGCGCTGGTCTTGAAGATCGCGCGACCCAGATTGCCCCGGACCAGTTTCATCCCGCCATCGGGCAGGAAGGGATCGCCGGCAGGGCGCAACAGCCCGAGATCCTTGGAAACCTTGGTGTCGCTCCACGCAAGCGCCTCACCATCCAGCCGCGGGTTGGTCGCGAACGCCGCGAAATCATCCGCGCCGGGCGACGCGATGTCGGCGTGCAACAGCCCGGCCTCGATCAACGTATCGGTGACGAAGGCCATCCCGCCAGCGTGGTGAAAGTCGTTCACGTCGCCGACTCCATTGGGATAGACGCGCGAAATCAGCGGCACCGCCGCCGACAGTTCGTCAATGTCGCGCCAGTCGATCCGGATTCCCGCCGCGCGCGCGATTGCCGGGATGTGGATCGCATGGTTGGTCGAGCCGCCAGTTGCGAGCAGTCCGACGGCGGCGTTGACCATCGCCCGCTCATCGACCGCCTCGGCCAGCGGACGGCGCTTGGTCGCCGCGAGATCGGCCAGCCGATGGACCGCCGCGCGGGTCAGCGCCTGGCGCAGCGGCGTTCCCGGATTCACGAACGCCGCACCAGGAATGTGCAGCCCCATCAACTCCATCATCATCTGGTTCGAGTTGGCCGTGCCATAGAAGGTGCAGGTCCCCGCGCCATGATAGCTTGCGGCTTCCGCGGCGAGCAATTCCTCCTTGGTCACTGCGCCTTGCGCGAACAATTGGCGGACGCGTTGCTTTTCCTTATTGGCCAGCCCCGACGGCATCGGTCCGCCAGGGATCAGCAATGTCGGCAAATGACCGAACCGCAGCGCCCCGATCAGCAGGCCGGGCACGATCTTGTCGCAAATGCCGAGCATCGCCACGCCGTCGAACATGCCGTGGCTGAGCGCGACCGCGGTCGACAGCGCAATCACGTCGCGGCTGAACAGCGACAGGTCCATCCCGGGCTGCCCTTGCGTCACGCCGTCGCACATTGCCGGCACCCCGCCCGCAACCTGCGCGGTCGCGCCCACTTCGCGCGCGAAAATCTTGATTTGCGGGGGATAGCGTTCGTAGGGCTGGTGCGCCGATAGCATGTCGTTGAACGAGGTGACGATCGCCAGGTTGGGGCCGCGCATGGCGCGAATATCGTCCTTGTCCTCGCCCGCCGCAGCGAATCCATGCGCGAAATTGCCACACGACAGGCGCGGACGGGTCATTCCGCGGTTCGCTTGCTCGGCCATCAGGTCGAGGTAGCGACGACGCGTCGGTTTCGATCGCTCGATGATTCGATCGGTCACGGCGGCGATGCGGGGGTCGAGACTGGTCATCGCGTTCCGCTCTTGCGCGGCGGGAGCAGGAAGCGAAGCGGAATCTCGACCCGCGACGCCCAGCTGACTTCGTTATGCGCGTCCCCGGGGTAATTGACCGTCAACCAATCCTTGTTCTGAACATAGCCCTTGGCCTCGACCACCCGGTCGACCCGTTCCTGATAGCGCGCATATTCGGCGTCGAGCGTCTCCGTCCCATGGTCAAAATAAAGCCGATGCGCGCGCGGAACGGCCAGTTCCGCCTTGAGATAGCCGGTGAACGCGCCCGACACCGCGGTGAATTCCTCGTCGTTCAATTTGTCGCCCTGCTTTTGCGGTACGAACAGCGGCCAGTGGGTCGACACCATGCCCGCCGCGCCGAACACGTCGGGATATTCGTCGATTGCATAGAGCGAGATCAGGCCACCCATCGACGACCCCATGATTGCCGTATCGTCGCGATCGGTCAGCACACGGAAGCGACGGTTGATCATCGGCCGCAGCTCATCGACGATGAACTTGAGATAGCCATCGGACAATGGCCCGCCGCCATACAACTTCTCGACCCGCGCAATGTATGACTGCGGCAACCGCGCGAAGGCTTTAGAAGGCACATATTCCTGCAGGCGTTTGGCCGTACTCCAGATACCGACCACGATCGTCGGCCGCACCTTGCGCTCGCGGATCAACCGGTCGAGCGTCTCGTCGATACCCCATTCCATGCCGTAGCCTGCAGTCGCCTTGTCGAACAAATTCTGGCCGTCGTGCATGTACAGCACCGAATATCGCGGGCCATCGGCGCGATAGCCGCTGGGCAGCCACACCACGACCCGGCGCGGGTCGCTGGTGCGCGACGTCAGCACGCCCAGATCGACGATCCGCCCGGCGCTGACGGTCGGCACCGCATTGGGCTCCGCCATCGCTGGTGACGCCAGCCCAAGCAACGCGATCCATATCGAAATTAGACTCCGGATCATGCAACGGGCTCGAGTCGCGCCAATGCATCGCGGTGGGCGGGATAATGACTTGCGCAGGCGGCGACGAACCGTTCGATCCGCGCTATGTCCGCGATCCGCACATGCTCCGGCGGCGGCGCGACTGGCGTGGGATAATTGCCATAGCCGCCGAACAGGCAATGCCAGCTGATCGGCGCATAATATTGAGCGATGTCCTGCGCCGCGACTTCGGCCACCATGTCGCCGCCCGTGAACCATGCGGTGAACAAGTCTTTCAAGCTTTCCGACAAATGATTGTGGCGGGTCGCGTCGCGCCAATATTCGGTGTCGCTACGCCGCGCTGCGCGGTAATGCGCCACGATATAGTCGCGAATGCCTTCGTAGCGCCGCGCAATGTCGGCGTTGAACGCGTCGCGCGCGGCGCCATCGTCGGGTTGTTGCTGCGCCGCGATGAAGCCCTCGACCGTCGCCAGCACGATGTGCAGCGCGGTCGCTTCAAGCGGCTCGATGAAGCCCTGCGCCAAGCCGATCGCCAGGCAGTTGCGCGACCAGCTCCGCTCGATCCGCCCGACGCGCATCTTGAGGTGGCGGACTTCGACATCCTTTGCCAGGCCGAGATGATCGCGCAATTCGGCCGCCGCATCCTCGTCGCTGATGTAGCGCGATGAATAGACGTAGCCGTTGCCGATCCGGCTGGTCAGCGGGATATGCCATGCCCAGCCGGCGCTGAGCGCGGTCGCGCGCGTCGCCACGCCGGGCCCCTCGCTCGGCAACGGAGTCGGGGTCACCACCGCGCGATCGTTGAACAGATTGTCGGCAAAGGCGCGATGCGGTTCGTTCAAGGCACCTTCAATGATCATTGCTCGAAAACCGCTCGCGTCGACGAACAAATCGGCGTCGAAGCGCTGCCCGTTCTCGCTCACCAAAGCAGCGACATCGCCGCCGTCGGACATCACGACCGAAGCGATTTTGGTGTCGACGTGAACCACCCCGCGCGCCGTTGCGACCTCGCGCAAATATTGCCCGACCAGCACGGCGTCGAAATGATAGCCATAACCGCAATCGAACGGGAAGTCGGTCGGTGCCAGCGGCGCTCTGCGCTCATCCGCCAGCCGAGCAGGAACGAAAAAGAGATCGGGATGCGCGGGAGCATCGATACCGTGCCGCCGCAGCCGCGCATTGGCAAACAGATCGCCGGCGGTATGAACGTCGAGGTCGCTTGGGAACGGGTGGAAATATTGCTCGAACCCGGCAACGTCCGACCAGCCGTGGAACGCGATCCCGACCTTGTACGTTGCGTGGCAACGCGGCATCCATTCGGCCTCGGTGATCCCGATCTCGTCGAAGAATGCCTTGAGCTGCGGGGTCGATCCCTCGCCGACGCCGATGATCCCGATGTCGCTCGATTCGATCAGCGTCACCTTGGTCCCGACTGCACCCCAGCGTTGCTGGAACAGGCAAGCCGCCATCCAGCCCGCCGTGCCGCCGCCAAGGATGCAAATTCGTCCCGGGCGCGGCACCGTCAGCGCGCGGCGATGCGGATGGCGAAGCCACCGCCCGGCGCCATGTGCACGGCCAGCGTCTCGCCGCGCTTTACGATTCGCGTATCGACCACCATATCCTTGCCCTTGGCGCCAAATTCGGCGGTCGGCCCGTCGCGATAGATGGTCGCGGTGTAGCGCTTGCCGGGGGCCAGGAAATCGAGCGGCACCGCCACATCGCGCGCCTGCTCGTTGGTCACCCCGCCGACATACCAGTCATTAAGCCCGCGAGCCTTGCGCGCGACAACCACCGACTGGCCGATCTCGCCCGACAGCACGCGCGTCTCGTCCCAGTCGGTCGGCACCGCCTTGATGAACCCGAAAGCGACCGGCGCCGCCTCGTAATTTTCCTGCAAGTCGGCGGCCATCTGGATCGGCGAGTAAATCACGATATACATCGCCAATTGCTTGGCCAGGGTCGACAAGATGTCGCTGTTGCCGCGCCCTTTCAAGCTGACCACGCCGGGGGTGAAGTCCATCGGCCCCGACAGCATGCGGCCGAAGAATATTTCACTCTCCCAGCGCGGCGGATTCTTCGGCACGCCCCAGGCATTATATTCCATTCCGCGCTGGCCTTCGCGGCTGACCCAGTTGGGATAGGTGCGGCGAAGTCCGGTGTCCTTGATCGGCTCATGCGCGTCGATCGAAATGTGGCGCTTGGCGGCCTCGGTCACGACCAGCACATGATGCCGCGACATCACCTGGCCCTCATGCCACTCGAAGTGGATCTTGCCATCGGCACCGCGTGCCTGAACCCCGCCCGCATCGGACACGTAACCGGTCTTGACCGCATCGATCCCGAGCGACTGGGCTAGATCGAAAGCCGGGCGCATCTGCTCTTCATAATGAGCGATATTGGCCGACGTCTCGTGATGACCGATCAGATGGACCCCCTTCGATTTGGCGTAAGCGGCGATCCGCGGCAGGTCGAAATCGGGATAGGGTTCGGTGAAGCTGAAGTCCCAGCCATTGGCGAACCAGTCCCCGTCCCAGCCCTTGTTCCAGCCTTCGATCAACAGCCCGGGAATATGATTCTTCGACGCAAAGTCGATCATCTTGATGGCGTTGGCGGTCGTCGCGCCATGCTTGGGGCCCGACGCCCAGCTCTGGATATCGAGGTGCATCCCCCACCAGATGCCGACATATTTGCGCGGGTGGACCCAGCTGACATCGCCCAACGCATTGGGGGCGTTCAGGTTGAGAACCATGTTGCGCGCGGCATAAAGCGATGGAGCATCGGGCGCGATCGTCAGCATCCGCCACGGTGTCGTGAACGCGCCGGTGCGGCTGACCTTGGGTCCGGCCGACGATGGCGTCAGCACCGCCTTGAGCAAGGTGCCGCCCGAATGCGCGATATTCATCCCCGAATAATCGACCAGCGCCGCCTCGTGCAGCGATAGGTGGGTGCCGTCGGCCAGGATCATCGTCAGCGGCGTCTGGCCGGTACCAATGCCGCTGATCGGCGTTCGTTCGTAAAGATATTCCTCGCGATTGCTTTCAAACGCCGGCGCCCACCACGCCTTGCCGTCCTGTGCGATTGCGAATTGGGTCAGTTCTTCGGCGATATTCCACGCCGCGTTGCCGTCTCGGGCGGGCAGCCGATAGCGGAACGCCACGCCATCGTCATAGGCGCGAACTTCGAGAGAAAAGCGGCGATGAAGCGCGCTCTTCTCCCGAAAATCGATCGTCACGGCGCGATAGTGATCACGGATCGTTCGGTCTTCGCCCCATGGCGTGTCCCATGTCTCATCATGGTCAGATACTTGCTGCTTCCCGACAATCTCGAAATTGCGCAGCATTTGCGGCTGGTCGGTGAACAGGAAGCCGAGCTGGCTATCGCGGACAACCGGCTTGCCGAGGCGATCAACGCGATATTGCGCGCGACCCTCGCCATTGACGCCGACCGTGATGGTCAAGACGTTCGCGGGCGAGCCAAGCGCTACATCAGCCAGCGCCGGGGCCGCCCACAACAGGGCGAGCGCGAAGATCAAACGCCTCAACATGAGGCCACATATCCCGATGCGGGTGGAAGGATCGCGGCGCCCGGCTGGGCACCGCCGCATGACAGCAACAGGGTCCCTCCAACGGCCGGGTTGGCGACTTCCTTGCCCGACAGGTTGAACACGCAGTTGACCCTATCGTCGCCTTCGCGCCGTTCAAACGCGACCAATTCGGCGCTGTCCTCATCGAGCAGCCGCACCGACCCGCACCGCAAAGCATCGTGCGCATGGCGAAGCGCGATCGCCTGACGGCACCAATTGAGGATCGAGCCGGCATCGGCATCTTGCTGCTCGACATTATACGCCAGATGCGCGGGGTCGAGCGGCAACCACGGATCATCGCTTCCAAACCCGCCATCCGTTGCCCCGGTCCAGGGCATCGGCGTTCGCGCGCCATCGCGGCCGAGGGTCTGCGGCCAGTTGAGGATCGCCTCGGGGTCCTGCAATCGGTCGAACGGGACGTCCGCCTGCGGCAACCCCAGTTCTTCGCCCTGATAGACGATTGCGTTGCCGCGCAGCGTCATCAGCAGCATCAGCGCCACCCGAACGAAACGGTCACGTTTCCCCTCGGGCCACCAGCGCGACGCAAAGCGCGGCGCGTCATGATTGCTCAGCGCCCAGCTCGGCCAGCCCTCGCCAACTTCCCCGGGCCACGCGCGAATCGCGCCCCGCACCGTATCGGGCGTCAGCGCTTCGGCGTAGAGAAAATCGAAGCCATACGCGCTGTTCAATCGCGCATCGCCCGAGGTGTAGAGCTTCATCTCGGCCGCGGCTCGCTCACCACCAACTTCGGCAACGGTGAAGATCGCTCCATATCGATCAGTCAGCTCCCGCACCCGCTCGACGAACCGCGCCAAATCGGCATGGCCTTGGTTATGGAAATGATGCTGAAAGTCGAACGGCCGGGTTCGCCGTCCGGGCTCAAGCACCGACGGATTGTCGGTCAGCGCCGGATCGTGCATCCCGAAGTTGAGCGCATCGAGCCGAAAGCCGTCAACCCCGCGGTCGAGCCAGAAACTGGCGACTTCGAGCAACGCGTCCTGAACCGCCACATTGTGGAGGTTGAGTTGCGGCTGCTCGGGCAGGAAGCTGTGGTGATAATATTGCTCGCGCCGCGCGTCCCACGTCCATGACGGACCGCCGAATACCGACTGCCAATTGCTCGGCGGCGATCCGTCGGGCTTGGCGTCTGCCCACACGAACCAGTCGGCCTTGTCATTGTCGCGCGAGTGGCGGCTTTGGCGGAACCAGCTATGCTGATCCGAGCTATGGGCATAGACCTGGTCGATCACCACCTTGAGCCCAAGACCGTGCGCCTTTGCGACCAATGCGTCGAAATCGTCGAGCGTTCCGAAGATCGGGTCGACCCCGCAGAAATCGGCGACGTCGTAACCAAAGTCGCGCATCGGCGAAGTGAAGAATGGTGATACCCACACCGCGTCGCAGCCCAACGCGGCGATATGATCGAGCCGCTCGGTCACGCCTTGCAAGTCGCCGACACCGTCGCCGTTGCTGTCGGCAAAACTGCGCGGATAGACCTGGTAAATCACTGCGCCTTTCCACCACGGAACGTCAGCCGCGCTGGCAGCCCTTGGTGCAACTGCAGACTGGGTCAACGCACCGCCTCACACACTGCAAAACCCAGCGCCGGCAACGCAATGCGAATGCTTCCCGGCGCTGCCGCACGCGGCGCGCATTGCCCGGCGAGCGCGGAGAATTTGCGGCTCGCGACGTCGACCTCGACATTCTGCTCGATCGGGCTGGTCGACGTGTTGAACAGCAACACGACTTCATGCCCGTCGCGCGGATCGAACCGCGACGCCGCGAACAGCCCCGGCTTGTCGCCTTCGGCGTAACGCGTAAGCTGCACCCCGCGGCGCAGCGCCGGCGTCGCCTGGCGCACCCGTGCCAACTCGCCGATCAACCGGTAAAGCGGATGCGACGAATCGAAACGCGGAGTTGCAGTCGTTGCCTTGGTCCCAAGCAATATATTATCGTTGTACACCGCGACCTTAGACCCGAACATGTCCTCACGCGCGCCCTGGTCCCCGCTGTCCGACACAAAGCCCTGCTCGTCGCCGTAATAGATCGTCGGCACCCCGCGCAGTGTAAGCGTCATCGCATATCCCAGCTTGACGCGCGCCAACCGCTCGTCGGCGTCCGCCTTGGGCGACTTCATGCCGACGAACATCGAAAAGCGCCCAGCGTCATGATTGCCGAGAAATGTCGGGTTCGATCGCGCGGTCTTGGCACCATGTTCGTATAGCGGATCCATTGCGAACAGGCGCTGCAATTCTTCCGGCCCCGCAGCACCACCGACCGTGTCTATGACCGCCACTGCAAAGGGAAAGTCTAGCACATTGGGAAGCTTATCGGTCCGCGTGTGGAGCGCCATCCGACCGGGGTCCATTGCGTCGGTAAAATTCTCGCCGAAAATGGTGAAATTGGGGATCCCTCGCGCCTTGGCCCGCGCCATGATCGCCGGCGCCCATTGCGCCCAGAATTCAGGATTGACGTGCTGCTGGGTATCGACCCGGAACCCGTCGATTCCAAACGCATCGATCCACGCCGCATAAATGTCGATCATCCCGCGCACGACGCGCGGATTTTCGGTCATCAGATCGTCGAGCCCGGAGAAATCGCCCATCGTCGAGCTCTCGCCGCGGAAGGTCGAATTGCCGCGGTTGTGATAGTAAAGCGGATCGTTGAGCCACGCCGGGCGCTTGATATCCTTCTCCGCTAGCGGAACCCGCGTGGTGTAGGCGTAATCGGGGTCGGTCAGTCGCGCGAAATTGGCCACCGTTCGAACCTGGTCGCCATCGAAACCGCGGTTGATCGGGCGCCCGTTCGCGCCGCCTTGCCGTTGATAGGGGAAATCGGCGCGGCTGCGGTAATCGCATTTACCGTCAGGAACGCATTCGACCTGCTTGATAACGTCCGCGGTATGATTGGCGATCACGTCCATATAGATTTTCATGCCGCGCGCGTGCGCCGCATCGACTAGCGCCTTGAAGTCCGCGGCACTGCCAAGGTGCGGATCGACCGTCGTGAAGTCGGTGATCCAATAACCGTGATAGCCCGAACTTTCGTCGCCCTTGGGGCCCTGCACCGGCTTGTTCTTGAACACCGGCGACAGCCAGATTGCGGTCACGCCCAGCCCTTGGATATAATCGAGCTTCCGGGTCAGCCCCTTGATGTCACCGCCATGATAAAAACCCTTGGCCGTTGCGTCATAGCCGGTCGACAGCCGGTCGCCCGACAATCCTCCGCGGTCATTCGACGGGTCGGCATTGTCGAACCGGTCAGGCAATAGGAAATAGATGATCTCGTCTTCGGGCAGCCGCATTCGGACATTGGCGCCCGCGCCATACATCGGGGCAGCAGTTGCCGCTGCCGCCGATACCGCCATCGTCGCCACCATCGCCAGTCGCACCACCATCCGCCTCACGCCGCACTCTCCCGAACCGGTGACCCAACCCGCTGCGCAACATAAGCCGCATGGGTCGGAAGTTGCGCCGCCTTGCGGCGATAGGCAGCGGCGATCGTCGCCAGATAGGCGTCAAGTTCGTCGATCGGCACCGTATCGGCCAGCGGCGACCAGTGCTGCGGCATGATCCCCTGCCCGATCATCACCTGGCTCCAGCTGTCCTCGGTAAACAATTCATCCTCTTCGCGAATGATCGTCCCGGTCTCGCGAAACAGGTCGATCTTTTCGGCCAACGTATCGGGGATCGGCATCGCCCGGCAATGATCCCAGAACGGCTCGCCGATGCGCGCGTTGGCGACATAGTGAAGCACCAGGAAATCCCTGATCCGCGCCCATTCGCCGGCCGTCAGCCGATTGAACGTAGCGCGCGCCGCAGGCGACGTTGCGCCTGCGCTGATCAGCGGCAGCAACCGCGCGATACCCGACTGCACCAGATGGATGCTGGTCGATTCAAGCGGCTCCATGAACCCCGCCGCAAGCCCGAGCGCAACGCAATTGTGCGACCAATGTTGTGCCCGCCGCCCGGTCGTGAACCGCAACGGCCGCGGCGCATCTGCGGGCTCGCCATCAAGGTTGCCGAGCAACACCGCCGCCGCTTCATCGTCGCTGATAAAGCTCGAGCAATAGACGTGCCCGTTGCCGGTGCGATGCTGCAACGGGATGCGCCATTGCCACCCGGCCCGGTGTGCGATCGATTGCGTGAACGGGCGAAAGCTGTCGCTGCGCGCGCACGGAACCGCCAGCGCACGGTCGCACGGCAGAAAGTTCGACCAGTCCTGGTACGCCACCCCGAGCGCATTCATCAGCAGCCCGCGAAACCCGGTGCAATCGATGAACAGATCGCCCGCGACCCGCCGTTCACGGTCGAGCGTCAGAAAGGTGATATCACCGCTTTCCGCGTCCCGCTCGACGGCATCGATCATGCCCTCGATCCGGACGACGCCCCGCTGCTCGGCGTAGCCGCGCAGATATTTTGCCAGCAACGACGCGTCGAAATGATAAGCGTAAGCAAGATCAGGAATCGCGCTCGGCCGCCCATCGGATCCCGCCATCCGGCCAGCGCGCGCGGTAACTTCATTCAAACTGTAAGCGCCGAACTCGTCGGCTTTTCCTTCGGCCCTCGCCCGGCTCCACAATTGCCGGAACGGCGTGATCCCGCTCCCTCGCCCAACCGGCCCGAAGGCATGCATGTAACTATGACCCGGCGCCGCCCAATTCTGGAATTCTATGCCAAGCTTGAACGTCGCGTTGGTCGCGGCGAGGAACTCGCCTTCGTCGATTCCCAGCGCCGAGAGGTACAAATGGATTTGCGGGATCGTCGCTTCACCGACGCCGATCGTGCCGATAGCATCCGATTCGACCAGCGAAATCCTGAACGTCGGGCCGAGGAAACGCGCCAAGGTGGCCGCAGCCATCCAGCCAGCGGTTCCCCCACCAGCAATGACGATGTCACGAGGTCGCGCTTCAGCTAACACGGGGCGCCTTTAGCGGAGGGACGGCTCTGCCGGAAGACCGGCAGAGCCGCAATCATCAGAACTTGTAGGTGAAACCCGCAAGATAGCGCCGACCGTAGGTCTGGTGGTCGAGCACGAGCAGTGGGTTCCCGCCAGGCGCAACCGAAGCGAACCGCTCGTCGGTCAGATTCTGGCCCTGCAGGTAGATCGACAGGCCATGAAGGCTCGATGTGGCCGAGAAATCATAACCCAGCTGACCATCAAAGATCGTTTCCTGAAGCGCGATGCGGCGCGTCGGCGATCCACCGAACCCGGTGAAGTCACCCAGGAAACTCGACCGGTGACGCACGCTGCCGCGAGCACTGAAGCCCCACTTCTCGAAGAACAACGTGCCGTTGGCGACGAACTTCGAATAGCCCGGGATCGCCGAGATGTTGCCATTCTGGTCCGGAACCTTGGTCTTGGTGTAGCCGAGACCGCCGGTGAAGCCGAAGCCATCGAGCGCCGGGGTGATAATCCCGAACGGAAGCGTGGCCGCCAGTTCGAAGCCGTACATCTTGCCTCTATTCGTGTTCGCCTGGCCGTCCAAATATCCAATCGTCGACGTCCCCGGCCCCACGCCGGTCGGCGCCGGTAAGCCGGCATAGTCGAACACGGCACGACCTCTCGAAATGTAGCTCTTGAACTGTTTGTAAAAGAATTGCGCCGAGACGTAGCCCTTCGACCCCGCGAAATATTTCTCGAAGGTAAGGTCGGCGGCATTCGCACGATAAGGACGCAGGGTCGGATTTCCGCCGCCGCCACTGTAGCAAGACATCACGGCGGTCGGGCAATTGCCCGAGTTGTTCACGCCGTACGAAAGCGCCTCACGCAGATCGTCGAGGCGCGGACGCTGGATTTCGCGCGCCAGGCCGAGGCGAATGATAACATCGCTGGGGAAGCGCAGCGACAGGTTCATGCTCGGCAAGACGTCCCAATATTTGGCCCCGAGCGTGCGGCGTATTGGCAACGGGTTGCCGGCAGTGAACGCAAGCCCGCTTGACGACTGGTCGGTGTGGATTGCCTGGACACCGATGTTCCCGGTCAATTCCGCCGAACCGAGTGACGCCTTGATGTCGAGCTCGACATAAGGAGTCAGCAATTTCTCCTTGATCGAGAATGCCTTCGCCGGGATGTCCTGCGAATTGTTCGGCGCCAACACCAGCACCCCCGCCCCAAGCAACTGGCGCGCATCATAACTCACGATCGGCCCCAGGCCGAGGTAGCCGAGGTTCGTCGGCGACAGCAGAAACTGACTAGGGATCGCGGCCGAGGTCTGGCCACCGGGAAGCGTTACGAACGCCTCGCTCGGATTGAGCGACTTGTTGCGATCAGTGTAGTTCACGCCGAACTTGACCTGGCTGAAGGCACCGCCAAGTTCGCGATGCACTTCGGCCCGGTACTGCTTGAGGTCGTCCTTGACGATGCGATTATTGTAATAGCCGGCCTGGACCGTCGAGCCGCCCCATCCGAGCGGATCGGTCAGCCGGATCAGGCTCGGATTGCTGTAATCGAGAACGTGGGTGAACGACGTTCCTTGCGGACCCGTGGTGAACCCGATCCGATCGCTGGGATCGAGAGGATTGTTGCCATAGCCAGTGCCCGAATAACTCTCGAGGCTGAGTTCGTTGCGATCGGTATGCGACCAGCCGAAATCGATGAACCCGCTCCAGCCATTGTGCGGATTCCAATTGGCGTTGAGGCCCGCCGAATAAAGCTTCGCCTTGCGCTGGAAAATGTCGTTGCGAACGACACCGTACACCGTAGGGAACGTCCCGCTGACATAGGTATTATTCTGTACCGTCGCGGTAAGCGGGTTGAAGGTCGTGTTGAAGAAACCACCGAAGCCGAGCGGAAGCTCGATACCGCGTAGCGAGCCATCGTCATTGAAGCTGCTGTAAAAGCCATCGGCGGTCAGCGTGATCGAGTCGCTGACTTCGACTTGGCCGGTGCCATTGATCCCGAACCGCTTGAGCTGGGTCGAGGTCACGTAGGACTTCGAACCACCGATCAAATATGGGCTGGCCGCAGTGCCGCTGCCCGCATAGCCCCAAGCGTTGAATTGCTGGTTCTGATACGGCTCGTCGAGGTACGACGCGCTGAGTGCGATGCCCGCGCGGCCATCGGCGAACTGGTCGATGAACGTGCCGTTGAGGCGGAAGCCCTTGTCCTTCGATCCCGCATTGAGCTTGCCGAGGTCGGCATAACTACCGCGCGCACCAATCGCGATGACGCGAGTCTTGTAGTCGAGCGGGCGGGCGGTGCGAATGTCGATCGTTCCGACCAGGCCCTGGCCGATCAGGCTTGCCGCAGGAGTCTTGTAAATATCGACGCGGCTGACGATTTCGCCCGGATATTGGTCGAACTCGACGCCGCGCGCGTCATTGGTCGATGTCTGCTCGCGTCCGTTGAGCAATGTGGTCGAGAAATCGGGGCCGAAGCCGCGAATTGCGATGCCGGAAGCGCGGCCATTGGTGCGTTGCGCGGTGACGCCGGGGAGGCGCGCGATCGACTCGCCGATCGAGTTGTCGGGCAGTTTGCCAATGTCTTCGGCGCTGACCGATTCAATGACCTGGTCCTGACGCTTCTTCTGGCTGACGGCGCTCTGCAATGAAGCGCGGAAGCCGGTGATAACAATCTCGCTATTGTCGGTATCGTCTTTTTCCGAGGTTGGCGCGGCGGCCTTAGTGCCGGTCTTGGTGGTCGTCTTGCTGTCCGTATTGGCGGGTTGCGTCGATGCCGCAGTGGTTCCGGTGTCCTGGGCGACAGCTGGTGATGCAACCAGCAGCATCGCTGCACTCAAAGTCAACGCAGACGTCGACAGCAAAGCATTGGAATATTTCGTCATTTTAATCCCCTCCGACGGCCGCTGCTTTTTGCTGCAGCCATTTCCCCGCGATTACGGATGTGTGACGATGTTATCCGGCAAGCTTCGCGGCGGGTAGCCGGGTGGACCGCTATACATACGTATTCTTGTGCCCTAGGCTGCGTTTAGCCACGCTACCGTGGCCGCGTTGCAACGCCTTGGTAACAGTCAAGATGAACGGTCGCCGGCCTACGTCATTCGATATCGCCGCGCTCGCCGGGGTGTCGCAACCGACCGTCAGCCGCGCGCTGTCGGGCAATCGATCGGTCAGCGAGGAAACCCGCAACAAGGTGCTCGCCGCGGCCAAGTCGCTCAATTACACCGTCGACAAGAATGCCTCCGGATTGCGCACGCGCCAGTCGCGCACCATCGCCTTGTTGTTCTTCGAAGATCCGACCCCCGACGACACGTTGATCAACCCATTCTATCTGTCGATGGTCGGATCGATCACGCGCGCCTGTGCTCGGCTCGGGTATGATTTGCTGATCAGTTTCCAGCAATTGTCGGGCGACTGGCACGTCGATTATGAGGATAGCCACAAGGCCGACGGGATCATGCTGCTCGGCTATGGCGACTATATGGTCGCTCGCCCGCGGCTCGAGCAATTGATTGGCCAGGGCACGCATTTCGTCCGCTGGGGGGCGGCGCGAGCGGGGCAGATCGGAGTCACGGTCGGGTCGGACAATGACCATGGCGGCTATCTCGCGGGCCAGCATCTGCTTGCGGGCGGCCGCCGGTCGATCGCGTTCCTCGGCACGGTCAGTGACGGCACGCCCGAGTTCGTCGAACGCTGGACCGGCTTTTGCCGCGCTTTGGCCGAAGCCGGAATCGAGCCCGATCCACGGCTTCGGGTCGATGCCGCACCAAGTGAGGAAGCGGGCCGCGCCGCAGTCACGACTTTACTGGCCTCGGGAGCCGAATTCGACGCTATCTTCGCCACCAGCGACCTCGTCGCCTTGGGCGCGATGCGTGCGCTCCACGATGCCGGGCGCCACATCCCCGATGATGTCGCGATCGTCGGGTTCGATGATCTCGCCGCCGCCCGCCTTGCCGAACCGCCGCTGTCGACCATTGCGCAAGACACGCGCACGGCTGGCGACACCTTGGTCGAGACGCTCATCGCAACGATCGGAAATCGCCATCCCGAAAGCATCTTGCTCCCGGTGCGCCTGGTCGTTCGCGGATCGAGCTAGGCTGCGACGCTGGCCAGCACCGGCCCCTCGGCCGGGCGGCGGGCATAGAGTCCGAACAGCGCAATGACGGCATAGCAGATTGCCGGGAGCAGCAACGCGGTTTGAAGGCTTCCCGAAGCGTCCGCCAGGGCGCCGGTCAGCAACGGAATGACCGCGCCACCGAAGATGGCGATGTTGATGATGCCCGATCCGTCGGCCGCCCGCGCCGCCAGCTTCTCGCACGCCAGGCTGAAGATGGTCGGGAACATGATCGAATTCATCAGCCCAACGGCGAGCAGGGTGTAGGCGGCCGTAGCCCCGGTCGAATTGGCCGAAATGGCAATCAGCACGATCGCGCCGCACGCCACACCGGCCAGAATTTTGCCCGGGCTCATTATCCGCAGAACATATGAGCCGATAAAACGACCGACCATCGCTCCGCCCCAGTAGAGCGAAATCCAGAAATCCTTGTTTGCCAAGCCGCTGCCTTCGCCGCTATTCGGACCGAACACGCGCGACTGTTGCAAGTAATTGATAATGATCGAACCGATCGAAACTTCCGCACCGACATACAGGAAGATGCACAAGGCGCCGTAGCCGAAGCGCCTGCGCTTCAGCAGTTCGAGCCCGGCGAGCGGCGAGTTTTTGTCATGCTGTTCCTGCGGCAATCGATTGCGAAACAGGAAGACCGCGCCGGCGATGGCCGCAAGCGCCACCGCAAGCCCGAAGTAGGTGCTGACGATCGCGCTGGTCTCGGCGGTTCGATAGGCGTCGAGGTCGGCACCCGACAATTGGTTGGCGGTAACCGCGGCAAGGCTTCCGAGGATCAACGCGGAGCCGACGATCGGGAATATTGTGGTGCCAAGGCTGTTGAACGCCTGGGCAAAGGTCAGCCGACTATGCACCGTGCGCTGCGGCCCAAGCAGGCTGATCAGCGGATTGGCGACGACCTGGACAATCACCACGCCGCTGGCGAGGACGAACAGAGCGAACAGGAACAGGCCGTAGGTGGCATATTGCGACGCCGGGATGAACAGCAGGCAGCCGACCATCATCGTCAGCAAGCCCGCGACCGCGCCGCGCATGTAGCCGATCTTCTTGACTAGCTGAGCGCCGGGGATGCCGATCACGAGGTAGGCGGTGAAGAAGCAGAACTGGACCAGCATCGCCTGCGTGTAA
>ENA-OFDP01000080-OFDP01000080.1-metagenomes-genome-assembly--contig:-NODE-80-length-44484-cov-12.766391_pt1 | contig 44484 bp, 31 predicted proteins | sample MGYA00153389_OFDP01 | MGnify analysis MGYA00153389
TAGCCGCAAATATTTTGATAGATGACTGCAAATTCAAGCTAGTGTCTGTGTATAAGCTAAAGGAATAAACTGTGATAATTGTTAACAGCAAGCCGGCCAGTAAGATTGCCCAACCGTCGAAAGCTCGATCGTACATTTCAGCTAATTGAGCAGCCGAAGGTACGCGCGCCCCGTAGCGAATCATCAAATCCCGAAGCAACCACAAACACAAAAGTACGATCGCCCCAGCAATTGCCCAATCCCAACCCGACACAAAACCTAATTCGTAAATTACAGCAGCTACAAAACTCAAGCCAAATCCGACAGTAATTGCTGCTGCTGGCATTTCTACCAAAAAGTAAGTATTGACTAACATCAATACGACTGACACGCCCAAACCAATTAACCGAGATTCCGAAAAGTTAAAAGTCAGAAATTCTGCTACGATTAGGGCGATCGCACTAAAGGTACTGGCAACTTGTCTGTGAGACAATTCGGTATATTTAGCAACAGCAGTCAAAGCCAAAGGAGTCACCAGCCAGACCAAACTCCACTGAGGGCGATCGGCAATAGCTGAAAGACTGCTTTGCAACAGAATAAAGCTGAATCCTGCTAATACTAATCCCAAATACCAGGCACTTTGAAAGCAGGAAGGATGAAAGCGCGAAGACGGAGATGCTTGTAGAAAATTTGCCGCTTTCATCTTGACAAAGAATCCCCATTCAGCTACCATCAAAACCAACAAAATAGCTGCCCATACTTCAGGAGTCTGGTTTCGGAAGCAAAAGTCAATTCCCGAACAGATTGCGGATAAACCAGCAATATGTGTCAGGTAAATTAAACTTGCGGGATCTCGTTGTTGACGAATATCATGAGTCGCTGGTGAAATTTGACGGGAATTATCCGGGCCTACATATTTCCAAGTTATCCAACCTAAGATTAAAGTAGAAGCTACTAAATTGACCGATCGCCAAAAGGGATTGACGAAACTAACAATAGTTAAAACACCTCCCAAACCGAGAGCAAGGTTTTCGCCAAAACGGGCAACTTTAAACTTGCGCGATCGGTAGAGCCACTGCGCCACACTTACCATTAAAATTAAATAAGGTAACAGCAGAACACCCCAAATAGCCCAAGCAGTTTCCTCAGAATTGGTAAGCTGAGTTAAAAACGCAATAAATTGTGTTTGAATCCCAACAGGAATAACTCGCCACAACAGCCAAATAGTCTGAAGTCCCACGGCGAAAAGCATTAGCAAATCAAACTCTTGCCAAAACCGCACTAAGCGGTTAGAAAAAAACCAAATAGCCAATCCGCTAACTGCGATCGCCTGTAGCGGAATTTCGCGAAAACAAACCAGCCACCCCAAACCCAACAAAGCACCTCCGGCTAATTGCCAATTAAAAAAGTTGCTGGGAGTTGGCTGGTCAGATATATTATTTTTAATAGTCTCAGAAGCCTGGGGTTGCTGCCAATCGATCCATGCTAAAAGCACGCCGCAAATCCCCAAAGCTAAACCCATTTCAGCGATATCTATACCCTTGACAAAAATCGCCCGACCCAGTAAAATCCCTAAAGAATAAGCTACTAAAGCCGCTTTTTTATAAATCAAAAAATGTCGGCTATAACTAAAAGCAGCGGCAATAGTTTCAGTATTTTGCCCGCGTTTGAGAGATTGCAATCGTTGTTGCTGAACTTGATAAACTGTAGCAACAGCAGTTCCCACTGTACCCAAATAAACCGCAGCTAGGGAGAAGCCTGCCAATGCCCAACCCCACTGCAAATAACTCAATCCCAAATGATTTAGGGCGATCGATCTAGTTACATTTTTTCCCGATAAGCTTTGATACTGAGATTTGATAATCCCGCTAGTTATCCAAGTCAAAACGAGTGCCGCTGCGATTGCTACCCCCCAATTCCAAGGATACTGCCACAATCCAAAAGTATCCATCGCCCAAAAATTTATCGGCACTAGCAACAACGTAACTTCTTGTAAAGTTTGAGCAGTCAAGTGCAAGTTAGACTGTTTTTTTGCCCAACTGCTAATCGCCCAAAAAGTTAAAGTATAAGCTAACAAAACTCCATATTGTCCGGCAGCCGGAAATCTTTCCCACTGACTGGCAGCTAAGACTCCTGATGAGACAACTACCATGAACACGCCTAAAAACAATAGCCACACGACGCTAATTTCGGCGATTAGGGAGTGCAAGATTTGAGCGATAAAATTAGGGGTTTCAGTAGTTTCTGCGCGCCTTGTAATGTTTTTTGTGGTGCTAGGTAATGCTTTTTGTGTTGCTAAAGCAGGTATTTTGGGCTGGGGAATAGGATCGATCGCCCCAGCGTCAATGTCCGAAACAACCACAGCGGGATCAGGAAGCGGGCAGACTAAATACTGACTGCACAATTGCTCAACTTCAGCAGGCGAAATCAAACCCAGCCGCATCCACGCATCCAAACCGGTCAATAACTCGGGATGCGACGCTAAGACGCTGAATTCAATTTTGCTTGCGAATCGATTTTTAGGAGACGACATCGGCTTAAACTGATACTAGATACATTCCAGCTATAGCCTAGATTACTTTCGATCGAACATCCAGCTATTGGGCCATGACAATTGCCACAATCAGTATTTATCACCAAATCCCAAATTAACCGCGTACATCAGCGTGTATCTGCGGTTAAAAACTCCCGATTAGGACAAAGCATGGCCGTGTTCTTGCTTATCGAAAGATGTCAGCAAAGTTTCTACACTAGCATTATGGTCTATGAAAGAAAACAAATGTTTGAACAGGAGTTTTCCCTCTGCATCCAAAACAAACTGAGCCGGCAAAGGAGCACCCAAAGCCTGACCGGTTTGATAAGCCTGAAAAACCTGACAGCCCGGATCGGAAAGCAAAGGCATTTTCAAGCCTAAATCTCTGACTACAATCTGGCTTTGGCGATCGTCCGTACTCGTAACCATCAATAATTCTATATTGCGATCGGCAAACTGTTCCCACTTTTCATTCAAAGCTTTAATGTGAGGAAAACAGAAAGGGCAATATTGCTTTTCAGTAAAAATCCGCGTAAAAGCCAGAACTACCGGCCTATCGCCCCGATAATTCGACAGCCGCACCAATTTGCCATTATTAATATCCGGCAATTCAAAATCTGGCGTCATCTGTCCCAGCTTCAGAAGATTAGTCGCGGGAACAGGCAACAAATTTTGGAAAAACCGCTGATTTAACAAGCCGCTAAAATCTGTAGAAGTCAGCATATTTCCTAATTTGGGAATGGGGAATCGGGAATGGGGAATCAGGAATTGGAGGGAAGACTTTGAGTTTTGAATTAAGAACTGTTTAAGTCAAAAAAAAGCGGGCGGGCACGGGGACACCGCCCCTACCACTCAACAACTATTAGACAGCAGCAAAGAATACTTTAGATTTGACTGGATCGGGAGTCATGGTTTTGTCACCGGGCTGCCAGCCGGCGGGACAAACTTCATCTGGGTGAGACTGGACGTGTTGAATAGCTTGCAGAGTGCGGAGAGTTTCGTCCACGTTGCGGCCGAAAGCAAGATTGTTGATAGTAGAGTGTTGGATGATGCCTTCTTTGTCGATGATGAACAGACCTCTAAGGGCAATGCCTGCTTCTGGGTCGAGGACGTTGTAGTCGGCACTAATTGTTTTTTTGAGGTCAGCAACTAAGGGATAGTTGAGGTCGCCGACACCGCCTAATTTGCGGTCTGATTGTATCCAAGCGAGGTGAGAGAATTCGCTGTCAACGGATATGCCGAGGATTTCGGTATCGATTTTCTTGAAGTCCTCGAAGCGATCGCTAAATGCTGTAATCTCAGTCGGGCACACAAAGGTGAAGTCCAAGGGATAGAAGAACAGGACTACATACTTTTTGCCTTTATAGTCTGACAGTTTAACTGTCTTGAATTCCTGATCCACTACGGCTGTTGCTGCGAAATCTGGTGCAGCTTGACCAACCCGGAGGCATTCACTCGTCATAGATTTTGTTTCCTTTTTTACGAACTGTTACAAATATATCATAGTCGTAACGACTACAAGTATGTTGCAGAAAAGTCAAAAAAACACGCTCTCACAATTGAGAGCGTTTTTTTTCGATTAAATTATGGCTCAGGCGGGATTTGAACCTGCGACCTTGGGCTTATGAGTCCCCTGCGCTAACCACTGCGCCACTGAGCCAAACTTACTTCACGGTTTACTATCGTAGCACGGTAAGGCAAGCTATGTCTCAATTGAAAAGAACAGAATTTATCATAGCTTCCAATTAAAGTTATGAGTTTTGATAATCATTCAAAACCCATAACTTCCAACTGGTCGTTACCGAGAAGCGCTGGAATCATCCTTTGGCAGAAAAGCCATTGGATTGACAGCTCCCGATCCGGCGGGATGAATTTCAAAGTGCAAGTGCGGCCCGGTACTGAAGCCGGTGCTGCCCATCTCTGAAATTTGTTGGCCTCGATCGACCTTCTGACCTTTTTGCACCAAAATTCGGCTGTTGTGGGCATATACCGTCTCAGAGCCGTCTGGATGGGTAATTTCCACCAGATAGCCGTAGCCACCGTCGTTCCACTCTGCATAGGTAACCACCCCGTCAGATGCTGCCACAATTGGCGTGCCGATCGGCCCTGCAATATCAATTCCCTTGTGCATCCGTCCCCAGCGCCAGCCGTAGCCAGAAGTGAGAACGCCCTTAGACGGCCAAATAAACCCGTTAGCCGACTGTTGTTTGCTGCCGTTAGGCAGATAAGTATCAGCCCCTGACAGCGGAGGCAGTTCTGGAGAAACCATGCGTCCCAAAGAGGGGTTGCTCAGGGGGTCGTAACCCTCGGCTCCCAAAGGAGCAGTTGCCACCACCGGGCGTTCCTGAGTAGAGATAGAGGTCGGCGTCAGGTTAATCGGTTGCTGTTCTGCTGCACGAGCCGGGTCAAAACGCTCTTGCTGCTGCTTCTGAACCTGTTCAGACCACCCTCTCGAAGGCGGTCTGCTGATTTCATTCTGCACCGCCCCAGCATAGTCGGGGGTGTAGAGGTCAGGATTGAGACTTGGCAGATCCCCAGATGGGTTGCCCGAGGCTACTTTCACATCCTGCCCGTCAGTTGGAGCCAGGGACACGGCATTTGTGCCGATCGAATTGCGCTCGGTGCGATATTCCTCTCGCAACCGCACAACTTCTGCCCTCAATCGTTCCGCATAAGGGTTGAGAGCCTGCGCGGTAGGGATAGCCTCGGGATTCGACGTTTCAGGTAAAGCGGTAGTTGGAGCGACATTTGACACGAAGCTGACCGGCTGCGGGTATTCTCCCGTAGCGATCGCCGTAGCAGTTGCACTTGCTCGCAAAGGCAAGGCACTGGTGTCAACTGCGCCTGTAAATGTTGGCTCACCTTGAAGCTCCAGCTTTCCGGGGTTGCTAATGGTTTGAGAAACTTGAGTTAGCGGAATGCTGTTAATTTTGGGAACCATCGGTGCTGAAATATTGTTCAGACCTTCCAAGTTCGCCAACGGAGAGACAACCGGCACTGTTGGCGCGGGTGCTACAGCCGAAGCCGCCGATGAGACAGATGTAGAGTAGGAGGCAGAATCAGAGGCTGCCCCCTGCACCGCTGGATTATTTGATCCAACTTGGGGAATTTTCAGCCCTTGATTGACATTCAGAAAGTTGGGGTTGCCGAGCTTGTTGACGGAGATCAGCTCTTTGGCCGATACGCCGTGACTTTTGGCGATCGCATTTAGTGTATCTCCCGGACGCACGCTGTAGAGAGCGCTTGCCGGAGCGGTACTGCCCGCAGGGGGGACTACCACAGCCTGCGACAAACTAGGCGTTGCCAGAGACTGTTGAATTGACTCGAATGCTGACTCGGGCGATGCTTGACCGACCCCACCATTCGGAAGTACAGGTGTGGCCCCGAGGTCTGGAATGGCTGTCTGAGTGCCCGCTCCGGGGGATGCCAGCGTCGGTACTGACTCCGGCAAAGATGCAGGTGTAGATAAATTTGCTCCCCCCTCAGACCCCAAGAGTGTCCGACCAGATGCTGTGGTGCGGTTTTCCTGTTTTTTCAAACTGTCGATCGCCCCGTCTGCGTTCGGGCTGTCGATCGAACTTTGTTCCGGTGTCGGACTAACCAGCCCAGGCGCTGCGGTTGAGGCCTGCCCTAAGGGGGCTGCACTATCCAACGTCTCGGAGCCACCAGTCAGATTTAACTTTTGTTCGGGATTGACCATGGCAGTATTGCCAAGGTTCTGTTGTAGCGCGGCTCCCGGAGCCGGCATTCTCAGTTCCTGACCAATTTGGAGTACGGTATCGGGTTTGATGCCGTTGGCAGTTGCTAATGCCTTCGGTTCAACTTCATAGTCCCGAGACAGCTCCCAAAGGGTTTGTCCCTGCTGCACCTTAATCGCCACTGGAGCAGAAGGATATCCAGCCTGTTCGGCGCTGGAACCATCAACTTGTGCTGAGGTAGCGAGTTCGTTGGCCGAGACTGGCTGTACTTCAGCGGTGGATTCTGCTGTCTGTGCGAGTTCAGAAGCGCGAGCGCTATCTCCATTTCTCGGCATCAGGATGCCAGAAGCACCTACCGATATTGCTAGCCCGATCGTGGCGAGAGAGCGAAAGGAGCCAGTGCTGATGCTTGTCTGTTTAGACGATTCCGTAGAACCGTTTCTATCGATTTCATTAGCCTGAACAGGCTTAATTTTTTCGGGGTATGTTCGTCTCAAAAAAACGACCTCCTACTGAGAAGCGCTAACTGTCCTTGGAAACACTCAAGGGATTGCATGACGCTGAATTTAAATCAACAAGCAAAAATATTTTGATTGTTGATAGTCGTCATCATGCTTAGGCAAGATTACCTTGCTTTTTTAATTTAGACAAGCTCGAACTGTAACAAATTTTAAAATTTTCGCTAAAACCTGCTGCAATTACACCCCTAAAGCCTTACGCCGCAATAGCTAGAACGAATACATAAAATATACGTTTTCGCACAGGCTAGGACTCTCACCTATTATTCGACTTTATGCTAATTCCCGGACTGCCTACAACCGTATATTTACCAGATATAGCGTTCAAACCCAAGTAGTTGCTCCCATTCGCCCCTAAATCGCTGAAATTGTCGGTTTTTATTGCTAAATCATCTTGCGAAAAATTTAGTGTTGCTGATAACAATCTGTTTTTGGATAAGTAAAATATATTAATCTCCGCTATCTGGATTCTTACCGCTTTGATACAAATTTCTTATATTTAAATAAAGATTTGGCAACCCTCAGCAGCTATTAAATATCTATATGTATATGTTGTGTTGATCGTGATTTATCCCAGCTCTCCCAACTGTCGTTTAGCCTCAAATAAACCTACAGCGGCGCTGACGGAGAGATTCAAACTCCTGACTCCAGGCTGGCTCATCGGAATAAAAACTGTGGCGTCGCAGGCATCTAAGACGGATTGGGGAATCCCCGCAGTTTCCGAGCCAAACATCAGCCAGTCGCTGGGCTGAAATTGGAATTCAGTGTAACTGCATCGCCCACCAGTGCTGAATCCGATCGATCGCCCTCCACGCTGCTCCCGACAAGCCAGAAAAGCCGCTAAATCTTCGTGAGAGTGGAGATTGACATAGGGCCAGTAATCTAAGCCTGCCCGTTTTAGGTAACGATCGGTAATTTCAAACCCCAGCGGGCCGACTAAATGCAGTTCCGTGCTTGTGGCAGCGCAAGTGCGGGCGATATTGCCAGTATTCGGGGGGATTTGCGGGTGAATCAAGACAAGTTGGGGCATGAAGCTAATTAAAAGCGAAAAATACAGCTATTGAGAAAGGTATAAATCTACCCAAAGGTAGATACAAGTTATAGCTTTTAGTTATAACCCGTGTCGGACTCCATTGATTAAATATTCTGATTTGTTTTTCGGCGTGGGCGATCGACTTTTTCGGAGAAAATTCGGGCAGTTTGTATTTTTGGCTGAGTACGCACGCGCCAGGGGGCTAGTGAAAGCCCCCATGAGCGCGACTGCTACTTCACGCCACTAACTGGGCACACAAATTGTCTTCGAGCTCCCATTCTTGGTGAGCCATCCCATCAATTCCTTGGAGAATAATACTACGAGTGTCCAAACCACTCTCATGCAGCTTCAACCACTGCTGGGCGGTGTTACCTTCCCGGAGAATCTTTTTGAGCGGCAACAGAAAGCAGCTAAAGCCGCGTTTTTTGGCGAAAGGCCAGACTTCTTGATAAATTTCCTCAATCCAATCTCGTGCCAGAATCTTTCTGCCATCTTGCCAGTGAGTGAGTTCGGCATCCAAACTTTGGCGAGATGCAGCAATTTCGTTGGCATCGGTGAGAGCAACTAAGTCTTCGTTACGGGTAGCCGCCGGCAAGGTGCTGAGTTCTAAGGGGTCTAAGCTGGGGTCTTCCATCATCTGCCAAATCCGAGCTTCTAACAAGGCAGTGATGGCTAACAAAGCTAGAGGATTGACTTCTAGGTCACAAATTCTCAGTTCAAGGCGGTTGAGACAGTAGGGGCGTCGATCGCCATTTGGGCGCACCGCAGACCACAAATGGCGGACATTTTGCATACTGCCGAGTTCTAGCTGTTCTTCAGTCCACCGGATGTAATGCTTGTGACTTTCAAACAAAGGGACGATGGCGGGAGTTTTGGGAAACAAACCCCACCGCGTGGAATGATAGCCGGTGACTTCGCCGTCGAGGAATGGAGAAGAGGCGCTCAAGGCAAGATACAGCGGTGCTTCGACGCGAGCGAGGCGGATGGCGCGCATCAGCATTTCTGGTTGGGAGATGCCGATGTTGATGTGAATGCTGGCGGTGACGACTTTCGTACCGTAGGTTTGCTCGATGTAGGTATGGTAGGGGTTGTTGGGATCGGAACGGTAAAATCGATCGCTCCCTCCGAGAGACAGGGTACTTCCTGGAAGCAAGGTATAGTCGCCCAATTGTTTTAAATACTCGCGCAGCCGGACTCGTGGCTTGACTAAGGCGCACAACAGGCGATCGTAGCTGCACAGCGGGGCCGTCGTGTACTCCACATTGCGGCTATCAGGCTCCCGCACAAATCCCTCTAAAGCGGCGACTATGCGATCGGAGAGACCGACCACCTCACCTTCGGGAGTGCCGGTATACATTTCTACTTCAAAGCCTTTTGATAGCAGCACGTTTGTTCCTCAGCTAAGTTGAGTGCTACTTTCTAGTATCCCAAAAATTGACCTATTCATACTATCTTCCGCGAGACAGAGTTAAAATTTTGCGCTCCTCGGCACTCAAACCTGGTTTTTCGGTGTCAGGAAGATCGGCTTTCGTGTAGAGTGCGCCGAAAAGTATCGGGAAGTCGATCGGGCAAACCGATCAATGAATAAATTGCAAGTCAGTAGGAAATCTTTCTTCTTCTTCTGGTTCTGGATCGTAAATGTAATCGCAGTCAAAGCGCAAAGCTTCACAGTGACGGCTGACAGAAAATCCGCAGTGAGTCACCATTTCTGTAGTAAAACTAGCCATGACTAACTCAATGAGTTTTCTGTAAGAGATATTAGGTTGTTGAACGTAATAGGTGCGTCTGGCAAAAAAGATTCTCTCATCTTTCGGTACAATTATGCCATTAATTCTGTGTGCGTGCTGAATCGGCTTGATATAGGTTTCGATAAACTGCGATAGGTTTCGATAAACTGCGACTGATTTTTTTGCAGTCTCGCTAACCTTTCATGTTGCAACCAGCTCATTTGAAATACAATTTTAATAAATTCAAAACCCAAAATGTAGTTAAAAACATTATTGCGTTCTTCTGTATTCAAGACGAAGCGGAGGGCAGATTCTAAATATTGGTCAGTTTGGCGGCGCGCTTGTTGAGCTGAGTGGATATAAAATTGTTTGATGTAGCTTCTTAAATCAGATTCATTTAATTCTTTTTTGACTCGGAATCTGATTAAATACTCTTTGACTCGGTTGAGAGTATCTACATCTTCAAACATTTTTGAGACTAAGCCGTCGGCCGTGTAGTCATCTAAAAATTCTGCTTGCAACTCTGGCGTAGATGCACACAATGTGTAGCAGAGGGACAATACATAGCGCCGCTGGTTCCAAGGCAAGCTTTCTGCCCAATTCTTAACTTCGACAGGGAGTTTTTCCAGCACGGTATCTGTGTGTGGGCGTTGAGAAAGGTCGGCATATTTATATTTTTGTTTCATCATTGCCTGAAACCTTATATTAGTGAATTGACCGATAATACATCGTAGGTAAGTAGGATGGTAAAGTAGATGCGGCGAGTTGGAAGTTATATTTATTTTTTGATATATCTTAAAACACATGACGTAGCGGGAACAGAGCGTGATTTGTCTCACACTTTTGCAGACTTGTAATCACAACTGTTCGCTTTCCCAATCACATTTTGGGGACGCGAGTGTCACGCGAGAAACTTATTCACGTCACTGTGGTAACGGCGGGTTTGGTTGATGATTAAGAAGGGTGATTCATAACTTTTTGTTAGTAATAATTACTGAGGTTAATCATGAACTCAACTACAAGTATTTTTCCTAAAAATCAGTGCCAATACTTAAGTTTTGGCGATCGCCTCGTCCAACCAGTGCGAAAGTGGCTCGATCGCATTGCAGTGGGAGATCCGCAAGTAGCTCGGTGGTTGTGCCAACTTATACCCGCACGGTGTCCTTTGGAGAGAGATATCCAGCTATTGGGACACCATCTTTTCCACATACCGCCTATGTGCAAGCTGAATCCTCTGTATGAGGAATTAGTCGGGTTGCGTTTTCGATCGCTCTCGTTTTTGGCTGATGTATGCGGGGAAGATGTAACACCGTACTGCTGATTGAGGGGTGTCATACCTCGATCGCCCGTTGATATCAATTATTTACCGGGTGCGCGAACCTGCTAGTTGTTCGATCGCTAATTTAAGCCATAATCATTGATAATATCAGTGGATGCCTCCAGACAAAAGCGGGCATCCATCGTCGCGATCGAATCAACAATAACATCAAACCGCAGCACCAAAAACAATAACTATAAAAATAATTTAACCAGCTACATTTCCCTATGAAAGTGAATATGTTTAACGCAACTGAACTCCTAATTAACGATTTTGTCTGGAGGCTGATTGAAGGCTACCGCCACACCTACGGCGGGTTCAAATCTGACTATGCCGAAATTATTGCTTGGGTAGCAAGTATGGCTTTGGAAAATATTGCTAATAGTGATGCTCTTTACCACAATGTGGAACACACTATTTTAGTCACATTGGTAGGACAAGAAATTCTACGCGGGAAACACATCCGAGAGGGTGGTGTTTCCTGCGAACATTGGCTGCATTTCCACATTGCTTTGCTGTGCCACGATATCGGGTACGTCAAGGGCGTTTGTCGGCAAGATAGAACAGATTTGGGACTGTATGCGACGGGAATAGGCGACATGAAATTAACGCTACCTCGGGGGGCGACTGATGCTAGTTTGACGCCTTATCATGTCGATCGGGGAAAAATGTTTATTGAAGAGCGTTTTGGGGGTCACAGACTGATTGATGCCGACTTGGTTAAGCAGAATATTGAGTTAACTCGTTTCCCGGTTCCTGCGGATGATGACTATCAAGATACTCTCAATTATCCGGGTTTAGTTCGCGCTGCTGATTTAATCGGTCAGTTGAGCGATCCGCGATATTTGCAAAAGATTGCTGCGCTGTTTTACGAGTTTGAGGAGACTGGGCAGAATCGGGTTTTGGGGTATCAGAATCAGGGGGATTTGCGGGATGGGTATCCTAAGTTTTATTGGAATGTGGTTTATCGGTATGTCAAGGATGCGATCGGCTATTTGGAACTGACACAGCAGGGGAAACAAATTGTTGCTAATTTGAGCGCAAATGTGTTCCGGGTGGAGCATTCTGAGGTAGGATTGGAGGAGGTGGCGGTCGTTAGGTAGGTTTTAGGTAGATTTGGGGCATTTATGAATTATCCCCGTACGATGTAGCAGAACATCGTAAAAAATGGCTAGCCCCACACTGGTAAGCAAATCATTAAATGTTTTGATTTTCGTTACCAGATAGACGCCAGATAAATTGAATCATTGAAGCGATAGGATAAAGGAAAATTACCATGAGATTTATCAACCCCAAAACCGATTTTGCCTTCAAAAAAATATTCGGCTCCAATCAAAGCAAACCAATCTTAATCAGCTTTCTGAATGCTATGATTTATGATGGTAATCCCACCATCGCCGATCTAGAAATCATCGACCCGTATTTAGCATCGAGAGTACAGTATCTCAAAGACTCTTACCTGGATGTCAAAGCCAGACTTGCAGGAGGCGCAACTGTAATTATCGAGATGCAAGTTTTAAATGTAGAATCTTTTGCGAAACGGGTGGTTTACAATACTGCGAAAACTTACTCGACACAACTGATTCGCGGTGAAGGTTACTTTAAGTTAAAACCTGTAATTGCTTTGACAATTACTGATTTTGAAATGTTTGATAATGACCGAGAAGTAATTTCTCACTTTGTGTTCAAGGAGAAAAAGCGTTTATTTGATTATGTCGATCCTGAAATCGAACTTATCTTTATCGAATTGCCGAAATTCAATAAACAATTGGATGAGTTAGAGACTTTGACTGATAAGTGGGTTTATTTTATGAAAAATGCTCCCAGTTTGGAAGTTGTACCGTCAACAATGGAAACAGTCTCGGAAATACAGCAAGCTTTTGAGATTGCTAATGAAACTAACTTGAATCCAGAGGAGTTGTCGGATTTAGAAGCACGCGAAAGGTATATTCTAGATCAGCAGGGAATCTCGCGAAAGGGAATTGAAGAAAGCAGAGAACAAGGGCGAGAACAAGGGCGAGAAGAAGGTAGAGAAGAAGGCAGAGAAGAAGGCAGAGAAGAAGGCAGAGAAGAAGGCAGAGAAGAAGGCAAAGAAGAAGGTAGAGAAGAAGGACTCGCACTAGGAATGCGAGAAAAAGCTCTAGAAATTGCTAGGCAACTTTTCAATGTACTTGACAATCAAACCATCAGTCAAACTACTGGTTTGAGTGTTGAAGATATCCAAAAATTGCGGGAGGAATAGAAAGGAAGGGAAAAAGCCCGATCGCCCCGATCGCAAATATCATACAGCCCTTGTAGGGACACGGCAATGCCGTGTCCCTACGAGGATCTATCCATAGGCGGGCGTACTTCATAAACCTGCAATCTGCTGTATTATGCCCGATCGCACAACACGATAAAATTGGTTTGAAGTCAGGACTTCAGTCTTTATCAAACTCCTTCGGATTGAAGTCCTCATTACAACCTTATAGACGACTCCGCCATCTGTCTAAAGAAAGATTTTATTAAACGAGTAAATTCCGTATGATGCTGTATGATGCTGTAAAAGTCAGTCTTAGGGGAAAGCTATCTCCGACTCTAACTCCGAATAACTGACAAATCTTACAGTATCAAAAAATATATCTCATGACATCAGTCACTCCCGATCAAACTTCCTCTCAGTACGAAGTTACTGAACCCCAAGCAAAAATTGAGTCTCTGGTAGAAGAAGTTAAGCTAGAAACCGAACTCGATTTAGAATTCCTCTACACCAGAGACATTGAATTCCGACAAGAAACAATTTATTTCATTGTAGTCGATCGCTTTTACGACGGCGACCCCGCAAATAACGAAGGCCCTAACCCAGAACTTTACGATCCAGAAGGCAAAGATTGGGGCAAATATTGGGGCGGCGACTTGCAAGGAGTTATCGACAAACTCGACTACTTAAAAGATATGGGTGTTACCGCAGTTTGGCTGACTCCATTGTTCGAGCAAGTAGAAGCTTTATTCGTCGAACAAGCTGCAATTCATGGCTATTGGACAAAAGATTTTAAGCGACTAAATCCCCGGTTTATTGCCAAAGGTGATAATCCTTCTGTCAACCAAACACAAGAAACCAAAGATACCGTATTTGATAAGTTAGTATACGAGTTGCACCAGCGGAAAATGAAACTTGTACTCGATATTGTCTGCAATCACAGCAATCCAGATTTTAGCGGCAAAAAAGGGGAACTGTACGATGATGGTGTCAAAGTAGCTGACTTTAACGATGATACAAATAACTGGTATCACCATTATGGAGAAGTCCAAAACTGGGAAGACGAATGGCAAGTTCAAAACTGCGAACTGTCTGGCTTAGCTACTTTCAACGAAAACAATATTGCCTACCGTAGTTACATTAAGTCAGCAATAAAACAGTGGCTGGATAGAGGTGTTGATGCTTTGCGGGTTGATACAGTTAAGCATATGCCGATCTGGTTTTGGCAAGAGTTTACTGCCGATATTTTAACACACAGACCTGATGTTTTCATTTTTGGCGAATGGATTTACAGCGATCCTAGAAATGACCTTTCTGTGGAATTTGTCAACGAGTCGGGGATGACTATTTTAGATTTTGGGCTGTGCGTGGCAATTCGAGAAGTATTGGGAGAGGTTGCGTCAGCGGGGTTTCAGTTAATTCAGGATGTGCTGAATTTGGATCACCGCTACTACGGGGCGACGGAGTTGATTACTTTTATTGACAATCACGATATGCCGAGGTTTCAGTCGTTGAATGGCGATCGGCAAATGCTCTCTTTGGCGATATGTTTAATGATGACGACTCGTGGGATTCCTTGCATTTATTACGGCACTGAACAGTATCTGCACGATGATACAGATGGGGGAAATGACCCTTACAACCGCCCGATGATGGAACAGTGGGATACTGATTCGCCGATTTATCGAGATGTGCGGTTGCTGTCTGGATTGCGGCGGCTGAATCCAGCTATTTCAATGGGGAGTCAGTGGCAAAAGCATCTAACTGCTGATGTTTATTGTTACGTGCGCCGCTATCGTGATTCTGTGGTGTTTGTAGCAATGAATCGCGGCAATTCTGTTATAGTTGAAGCGGTTGATACTGAGTTGCCCGATGGAGAGCATACGGAGGTTTTATCGCGCCGCAAGTTTGAAGTTAAAGAGGGGATGCTGTACAATTTAGAGCTAGGCGCGCAGGAAGTAATGATTTTTAGCCGCGTCGGAGAGCAAGTTAAGGCGAAAACTATTGTACGGGCACAGCTTAACAATGTTAAAAGTCAGCCTGGGGAAAGAATTGTGGTGATTGGAGATTGTCCTGAGTTGGGGAATTGGGATATTAGCAAGGCTTACCCGCTGGAGTATATCAATACTAATACTTGGTTTGGGGAAATTCCTTTTAATGAAAGTGCGGGGAAGTTGATTGCTTATAAGTATGCGCTGCTACGGGAAGGTATGTCGCCGCTGCGAGAAAATTTGGTTAGTCGCCGCTGGGTTTTGGCTTCGGAAGGGACTGTGAAATGGCGGGATAAGTGGGCGAGTGGACGGGAGTCTTGATTTTTAATGAACAGGCTTTCCGGCCTATTTTACCAGTTTTTAATGAACAGGCAAGATGCCTGTTCCACAACTAAGTTTCTATTTTGTGGAACGGGCATCCTGCCCGTTGCTGATATTACGAGTTTAGAGCGATAGCGATCGCAATTTTTCGACTAAAACATCGACATAGCCTTCGCTATTATGCTGGTTCATCACCATTTCGTAGCCGCGTTGTGCTTGAGATTCTGCTTCTTGAGGATTTTTTAGCAAATGGACGATCGCCTCGCGCAAACCTGCTGCATCTCCCACATCTACCACTTTAGCAATATCGGTCGCTAAATAATCGACCATACCTTGAGTCTGAGTAATGGCGACTGGCCGCTTACAGGCCATTGCTTCGACTAAACCCTGCACTCCCGCAGCATATTTGTTGTCCGTCAAACAAACTGCAACTACGTCTGCATCGCGATAAAGTTGTACTAAATCCGGCCATTCGTAGAATTTGCGGGACATATTTTCTGGCATAGTATCGGGGAAGGCTTGCGATAAAGCTTTGGCATCTTTAGAAAAGCCGCTAATTTTTACGTCAACATCTAAGTCAGCAGTTGCTGCTGCTAAAAGTCGGTAGTCGCGCTTTTCTAATCCGACGCTAACAACTGTCTGCCGCTTTTTCTCGCTTGAAACGGGGCCCGGTGTAAAAAACTGGGTGTCTGTCTGTTCTAAAAGTAGCAAAATTCGTGATTCAGGTATGGCTAAATAGCTGCGGAGAAAGTTGGTTTGAGGGCTGGCGCAGGCCATGAATACGTCAATTTTGTTGGCTAAACCGAAGAGTTTTAGGGCGACGCGGCCGCGCAGCCGATCGATATTGTGGAAATATACAACAACTTTTGGGCGATCCGACAATTCACCGCACACCGCCGCCACTGGAATCCCAATGTCCTCGCCTGTACAAAATATCACGTCATCGCTGCTGACTTGCTCGGATAATTTGCGCGCGGCGGCCCAATGTTCGGGCTTAGAAGAAATTTTCGATCGCAGCTTGTCACTCAACGATATCGCTTCGCCATCCGGGGCGTGGACGGTGGCATTTAAGCGGTCTCTCAGAGCCCGCAGGACGTGGCGGGGGCATTTGCCTTGTTGGGCATCGCGGTCAATTCCATCGAGGTCTATTTTGCGACCTAATGCCAAATGGTATTTCAAATTATTCTCCTTAGAATTATGCTGGTGCTGGCACAAATTATCTAACCTCAGAAGATTCTATCCTCTACTGTTGAAAGTGCTAGTGCGATCGGTCAGTCCATTTTGGATTTTAGATTTTAGATTTTGGATTTTAGATAAATCTGGCTGGTGTGGCTAATGTCTCAATTTTTTTTAAATTTCCCGAATCCTGTCTAGGCTTGTATCACAACCACCCTGACGGTAGGAGTCAACAACAGTGACAAGGTTGATCGATTCAAATGAATTAAGCTTTTATCCTGAAGTTAGAAGAGAGCATTTGTGTTTAACCTGATGTATATTTCTCCAGAACAAGACGAAAAAATTCGCTACACGATCCGCGAGTGCGGTCAAGCAGCTTACAAGCTTGCAGCCGCACCTTTTGAAGTTTCCGAGAAAGGGCCAGACGACTACGTGACGAGTATCGATCGCTACCTAGACCAACAACTATCGGCAGCATTTAGCACCTTATTTCCTGAAGACGGCAGGATCACGGAGGAAAACGTCGCCTCTAGAACCGCTTACCAGGCAAATTACCAGCGCCTCTGGTGCATCGATCCCCTGGACGGGACGGAGGGATTTATTCAGGGAAAACCGCACTATGCTGTGATGGTGGGGCTGCTGGTTGAGGCGGAACCGGTGGCGGGTTGGATCTACGCCCCGGCTTTTGACCAAATGTATTTCGGCGGCAAAGATTGGGGATTGTTCCAAACTGTGGGAACCGAATCGCCACAGCCGATCGCCCTTTCCAAACCCCCGGCTCCGACACCGCTCAATTGTAAGATTATTCTCGGAGACAGAGACCAGAAAAACTACGCCGGGGCGATCGCCCAAAGCATCCCCGGAGTCGAATTTTACTCCCTCGGCAGCTTTGGCTTAAAAGTGATGGAAGTCATACAAGGTCGAGCGGGTTTGTACCTGTATTTCAACGGCAGAGTTAAACTGTGGGATACTGTTGGGCCTGTGGCTTTGGCAAAAGCAGCCGGATTAATTTGCTGCGATTTGCAAGGTCAACCGCTGAGGTGGACTAAAGATGCGATCGAGCCGGAGACTCTGGCCCACACGCAGTCAATCGCGATCGGCTGGCCGGAATATATAGAACCTCTGTTGGGCAAAATTCAACAGGCAGTGGGACGGTGTTAAAACCGTTTAGCATGAAACAATCTGCAAATTTTAGACGAACCGCGCCTCTGCGCCCTTATCATCAATTAAAGGAGCAACGGATTGTTTGTATTCCCAAACATCGATCGTTCCCTAACTGTTGGCTGTCGCCTAACTATATTTCACACCTCCACGAGTTTGCATGAAGACAGAAGCTTTCAGTGAGCTGTTCCCCCTATTTAAGGGTGCTAACCCAGAAACCTTGGGAGGGCTGCTATCAAACGCCGTCAAGCATGAGTATCCCCCAGGCCGAGCTGTGGTGATGGAGGATTCTTGGGGCAACGCGATTTATTTTGTGGTGTCCGGCTGGGTCAAAGTCCGACGCCTGTCGAACGATCGAGCTGTATCCATGGCTATTTTAGGACGGGGTGCTTTCTTCGGCGAAATGGCCATTCTTGACGAATCTCCTCGATCGAATGACGTACTTGCTCTATCGCCCGTGCGGCTGATCAGCGTCACGGCTCAGCGATTTATCCAAACCCTGTTTAAAGACCCACAATTGCACCACCGGATGCTGCAACTGATGGTGCGGCGACTCCGCGAAACCAATCTTCGCTCTCAACTCGGGAACCGCCAGCCAGCGGTTAAACTAGCAAATATTTTAGTCGAGCTGGGAGAAAACTACGGTCAGAAAACTGCTGAGGGCAGAGATATCTTCAATATCCCTTATCAAGACTTAGCTGATGTCACAGGTATCACCCTAGATGAAACCAGCAAAATTATGGAAACTTTGGACAATAAAAACTGGATTAAAGTCGATCCAAGCCACCAAACTATCCATTTGATAAACCTCAAACACTTGATGAATTTAGCAAGTAAATGACAGATGTCACTCGTTTTGATACCTCGGAAGTTGCAGATAACCTGAATCGCCAACTAACAGCACCGACAATTCAATATTCGGTGGCGATGCCCAATCCTGAATCCCACCTGTTTGAAGTGACTTTGCGCGTGCAAGGTTGGTCGGAGCCTGTTCTGAATTTAAAAATGCCTGTTTGGACTCCCGGTTCTTACTTGGTTCGAGAGTACGCCCGCCACTTGCAAGATTTTCGCTCCCTAGGAGGCGAACGTCCTTTACCTTGGCGCAAGCAAAGCAAAAATCACTGGCAAATCGACACTGATTCAGTGTCAGATATCACGGTTTTTTATCGCATTTTTGCCAACGAACTGACAGTCAGAACCAATCATTTAGACTCGACTCACGGTTATTTTAATCCAGCGGCTTTGTGCTTTTTCTTGCCCGGTTTTGAGCGCAACTGCTACACCGTGACAGTCGTGCCACCCCAGCCGGAATGGCGCACCGTGACTACTTTGCCACCTATTTCCGGGCAAAATCTTACTTTCGCTGCTGCGGATTTTGACACTCTTGTCGATAGTCCTTTTGAGATTGGCTGTCACGAAGTCTACGATTTTGAAGTGCTGGGAAAAGCCCATCAGTTAGTAGTTTGGGGGAAAGGCAATTTAGAACCCGATCGCCTAATTCGAGACATCCAAAAAATCATTGAAGTCGAGGCCCAAATGTTCGGCGGTTTACCTTACGAACGTTATGTATTTTTGCTGCATTTGTCCGGCTCTGGTTTTGGCGGTTTGGAACACAAGGAGAGCTGCACTCTCAACTATCCGCGTTTTAGTTTTCGGGCTAAAGATAAGTACGAACGCTTTATTCAATTAGTGGCTCACGAGTTTTTTCACCTCTGGAATGTCAAGCGCATTCGACCGAAAGCTCTCGAAGTATTTGATTACGAACAAGAGAACTACACTCCTTCTTTGTGGTTCTCTGAAGGTACGACCAGTTATTACGATTTAGTGATTCCTTTTCGAGCGGGTCTCTACAATGTCAAAGGTTTTTTCCAAGGTATGGCTAAGGAAATTACTCGATTGCAGACGATTCCGGGGCGAAGCGTGCAGCCTGTGAGCGAGTCGAGCTGGGATGCTTGGATTAAGCTTTATCGTAGGGACGCTAACAGCGATAATTCCCAGATTTCCTATTATTTGAAAGGGGAAGTCGTTTCGTTTTTGCTCGATTTGTTGATTCGAGCTAGACATGGCAACGAGCGATCGCTCGACGATGTGATGCGTTTGATGTGGCAGCAGTTTGGCAATGCTAATTCTGCGAAAAATGACGATTTTGAACAAAAGTCTGGAACAGGGGCCAAGCCGGCGAATCTAACATCAAACGGACAGCTAAATTCTCATAAGCGACCAGTAGAAATAGGCTTTACTCCCGAACAGTTGCAAAGTGCGATCGAGTCCGTCGCCGGTATTGATTTGAGCGACTTTTTCGCGCGCTATGTAGACGGCACAGAAGAGCTGCCTTACAACAAATATCTGGAACCTTTCGGGCTGGAACTTGCCGTAGGTGAAATTAGCGAAATGCCTCGCATCGGCTGGACATTGGGTTCGGAAAACGGGCGAGAAATGATTAAATTTGTCGAAGCAGGATCACCCGCACAATTGGCCGGAATTGACGCTGGGGACGAGTTGCTGGCGATCGCAGGTTTTCGGGTAAATGCAGAACAAGCCAACGAGAGGCTTAAGGATTATCAGTCGGGAGATGCGATCGAAGTAACAGTTTTTCACCAAGACGAACTGCGGACTTGTCGCGTTACTCTCGCCACGTCGCGCCCAACGCGCTACTGGATCGAGTCCGTGGAACAACCCACTGCTATTCAGAAACAAAACTTTACTGGATGGCTGGGAGTGCCTCTCTCAAAATTGTGACATGATTGTTAGTAGTCAGTTATTATTTGTTACTTGTTGGTTATTATTTGTTGGTTCCAATCACCAGTAAAAAATCACCAATCATCAGTAACAAATAACTAATAACAAATAACCAATACCAATTCCCAATTTTAATTATGCAAACCCCACCTCCTCCATCAATTACGCCCCGCCAGATGAACCTGCTGAGAATTGTTGCCTCTATGGCCTGGGCTGACGGTGAACTCGCGACAGAAGAAGTTAATTTAATGCTCGATCGCTTTTGCCGTTTGTTTGCCCCAGATACCGACGGACAACAAATGCAACAGGAACTCCGGGATTACATCATGCAAAATATCCCCCTTGATGAGTTGATCGATCAACTAGAAACTCAAGATGAAAAGGAATTAGTTTTGCAACTAGGCTATGAAGTGATTTCATCTAGTTCTCGCACTCCCGACGAACCCAAAATTAATACTGAAGAAGCCGCAGCTTATCAAAAATTAGTGCAGTTGCTAAATCTTCCAGAAGATGCAGTCAAGCGTGTTGAAGCAGAAGCATCGGTGATAGGTAATTCGGAGGGAATTGTAGAGAAGATGGCTCAAAAATTAGAAAAGTTCATCAAAGGCTAGTTCGAGACTTGCGCGCCTTGGCTTATTCCTGATTTATGCCTAAATTTCTCGTTCCTCAACCTGAAATTTTTCCGAAAAACCGGGAATAAGCCCCCCATGCCTATATTCAGTAGGGCGCGCATTGCGTACCCTACTAATATTTTTAGCGTTGCTGAATTTAGGTATGATTCACTCGCTATAGCAATCCCTGAAATTTAGAGTAGGGGCAATTCATGAATTGCCCCTACTAAATTTCGGAGGCAAATCATACTCCAAATCAGCAACGCCATATTTTTTATTATCCGTAATTTCTCTCTGTTGTTTAGATTCGGGATAGTGCACTGTAGAATTAGAAACCAATTTGTTGACGGGAATCAAAATTTATGCTCCCAGCTTTAAGGATTTCTGGCTATGACTTGCAAGAACTCATCCACCAAGGAACCAACACTGCTATCTATCGCGCAGTATCGCTAATAAACCGACAGCCTGCCATCCTCAAAGTTTTAAATACAGAATATCCTACCCTAGAACAGATAACTCGCTTAAAACACGAATATCAGATAACACTATATCTCGATTGCGAGTATACAGTCAAAGTCGATCGCCTGGAAACTCACCCAAATTGCTTAGTATTAGTCTTAGAAGACTTTGGCGGCATCTCCCTCAAACAGTGGATAGCAACGGCAGAAGGAGGATTGTCTGTCGCCGCACGCTACCAATTGCCGATCGCCCAATTCTTAAACATTGCCGTCCAATTAGCAAAAGCTTTAGTATTCCTGCATCAAAATCAAATCATTCATAAAGACATAAAACCAGCCAATATTATCATAAATCCCGACACAAATCAAGTAAAAATCGCTGACTTTAGCATTGCCTCGCGGTTAAATAAAGAAACGTCGCACTTAAAAAATCCCGATCGCCTAGAAGGAACTCTGGCATATATGTCGCCGGAACAAACCGGGCGGATGAATCGGGCGGTAGACTACCGTAGCGACTTCTACTCTCTCGGTGTCACCTTTTACGAACTGCTGACCGGAAAATTGCCATTTTACAGCATCGATCCGCTGGAATTAGTACACTGTCACATTGCCAAACAACCGATTCCAATTCAACAATTAAACCCGCAAATTCCCCAGGTTTTAGCAGAAATTGCGGAAAAATTGATGGCAAAAAATGCCGAAAATCGGTATCAAAGTGCAGCGGGACTATTAGCAGATTTAGAACTGTGCCAGAATCAAAATTTGAGTCAAGGTACAATTTCTAACTTTATCCCCGGACAACTGGATGCGATGAGTCAGTTGTTAATTCCGCAAAAACTTTACGGGCGAGAAGCACAAATAGAACAGTTATTGCAAGCGTTCGATCGAGTCAGTAAAGGTAGCGGTGAAATAGTCTTAGTCGGTGGCTATTCCGGGATTGGCAAATCAGCATTAGTACACGAAATTCTCCGCAGTTTAACCAAGCAGCGCGGCTACTTGATCTCGGGGAAATTCGACCAATTTAAGCGCAATGTTCCCTACGCTTGTTTCAATCAAGCTATGCGGAGTTTGGTGCAGCAGATTTTGAGCGAAAGCCAAACTCAGATTGACTTGTGGCGAGAAAAACTGCTTGATGTTTTGGATGCTAATGCTCGAATTGCGATCGAAGCCATCCCCGAATTAGAACTAATTTTAGGGCCGCAACCAGACGTACCTAAACTCGGTGCTATTGAATCGCAAAACCGATTTAACCGAGTGATGCAGCAGTTTGTCCAAGCAATTGTTACTGCTGAACATCCCTTAGTAATGTTTTTCGATGACTGTCAGTGGATGGATAGCGCAACAGTCGATATGTACCAGCAAAATTGCCTCGGAAAAATGCCTTACTTGCTGGTGATTGTTGCTTATCGCGATAATGAAGTCAGCCCGATACATCCGTTTATGCTAGCGAATAAGGCAATTCGCGCAGCGGGAGTTCCGATGACAGCTATTACTTTAGCACCGCTAGCAATTAGGCACGCCACTCAACTAATTGCTGAAACTTTGAGCTGTTCTGCCAAAACAGCGACACCGTTGGCAAATTTGCTTGTTAAAAAAACGAATGGTAATCCATTTTTTCTCAAGCAAATGCTGAAGTATTTGCATCAAAAAAGCTGGCTAAAATTTAACCAGAAAACGGCTCAGTGGCAGTGGAATATTGAACATATTGAACGGCAGGAAATTTCGGAAAATGTTGTCTATCTGATGGTTGACAAAATTCAAACTTTGTCAACTGAAACCCAAAAAGTTTTACAATTAGCTGCTTGTATAAACAATCAGTTTAGTTTGGATATGCTGTCGGTAGCAAGCGGACAATCCTGGACTGAAACAGCGCGGGATTTGTGGGAAGCGTTGCAGGTGGGGTTGATTTTACCTGTAGATAATAGCTATCAGATACTGCAAGTATTTGAGCCGGAAGAGTTGGAGAAGTTGGGCAAAACTCCCCCAGAGGTATGCTACAAGTTTATGCACGATCGCGTTCAGCAAGCTGCATATTTAATGATTCCTGACGAACAGAAAGAACGGGTTCATTTGGCGATCGGGCGTTTGTTACTACAGGGAAGCAGTGTAGCCGAACGACAGGAACGAATTTTTGATATTGTCAATCATTTGAATTTTGCTTGCGGGTTGATTTGTGAGTTGAGTCAACGCTATGAATTAGCTGAGTTAAACTTGCAGGCGGGCAAAACTGCCAAAGCTGCTTCGGCGTTTGAAACTGCGCTGACTTTTTTCCAGTCTGGCTGCAACAGTTTGCCAGCACAAAGCTGGAAAGACAGTTATGCGTTAACTTGGGCACTGCATTTGGAGTTGGGTGAAGCTGAATATTTGAATGGCAAAAATGATGTAGCTTTGGCAATTCTAAATTCGATTATCCCGCAAACTAAGACATTGTTAGAACGGTGTCAGGTTAATGAGTTGAAGATGACTTGTTTGCGGGTGAAAAATGATTTGACTGCTGCTTATCAGTTAGGTATCGAAACTTTGCAATTTTTGGGAATTGAGTTTGAACCTTACCCGGATGATGCGTATTTGCTGCGGGAGTTGGCGAAGACGAAAGAGATGATTGGCGATAGGTTGTTGGCCGATTTAGCAGATTTACCAGCACTCACCGATCCGCTGCAACTCGCCGCCCACCGAATCTTGAAAGAACTTAACCCGATCGCCTTTTTTACCAGTCCCAATGCTAGATATCTCTGCGCGATGAAGTTGGTGCAGACAACAATCGAATATGGCAATTGCCGAATTTCTGCATTAGGCTACATTTTGTATTCCTTGACTTTGATTGTTAAATATCGCGAGATGGAGGCGGGTTGCGAAGCTGGAGAACTGTCTCTCAATCTTTATGAACGTTGGGATGTGTCTGAGTTAGGTGCTTCTATTTTGCATATTTGGGCAGATTCAATGCACCACAATAAATATATTGATGACTGCAAAGTTGTGATGCTCAAAGCTTTTAATATCGGTTTAGAAACAGGTGCTTATCAGTGGTCAGGAGCTGCTGCGGTTGATTATTTGGTAATCACCTTTTTTGGCAATCAATCATTACAGAGATCCGCCGAAATTATTGATGAATTCATTCCTATCCTGGAAAAAATAGACCCTAATATGGTAGCCTATTTTTTCTTAAACAAGCAGGCAATTTATCAACTTACTTGTAATGCCGAGACTGCGGAAAATCCCCCAACTTTTATCGACGATGCTGCTCTTTTAAAAAGAGCTGAATCCTCGGCTGATTTGATAACTTCTTTTGTGGTTTACCTCTACAAACTAACTATAGCGAATTGGTTTGGTCAGGTCGATCGAGCGTTAGAATATGCTAATATTGGTGTTGAATTTTTGCCTAGTGTAGCGGGCGTGTTTGTAAGTCCGGTTTTTCGTTTCCACCGGGCGATCGCCCTTGCTGCTGCTTGTACAGATGCCCGCGAGGGCGATCGGCAACTCTACCAAGAACAGCTCAACATTTGCCTGGAAGAACTTCGAGAATTTGCTGAGAATTGCCCTGCGAATTATCAGCACAAATATTTAGCAATCCGGGCGGAAGTGGCGCGGTTGTCGGGACAAAAGCATGAAGCATCAGAATGCTACGATAGTGCGATCGCCCTAGCGATGGAAAACGGCTTTATTCAAGATGCTGCACTGGTTAACGAATTAGCTGCGAGATTTTATCTATCGCAAAATCGGCTGATTTTTGTTAAAAGTTATCTCAATGATGCCAGAATGTGCTACATCGAGTGGGGCGCAACAGCTAAAGTTCGTCAACTAGAACAATACTATGGAAATTTATTTCCTGAAGCTGTAGAATCGCGGGTTGCTGCAACTGTAACTGCGAGTACATCTAGTCATGCTAATATCTTGGATTTAGCAACGGTAATCAAAGCTTCTCAGGCAATTTATAGTGAAATTGTCTTAGAAAAATTGTTAAAAAAATTACTGCATATTATCTTAGAAAATGCTGGCGCGCAAAAAGGCTGCATTATTTTAGAACGAGACGGGCAGATGTTTGTGGAAGTGTGGGATACTAATCTACATGATTCAGCTACATTTCAGGAGTCAATTCTGCTTGAAAATAGCTCAGATATTCCGGTTTCTATAGTCAATTATGTTGCCAAAACTCAGCAACCATTGGTATTGAGCGATGCGAGTCAAGAAATAATTTATCAAGCTGATAGTTATATTCAAAGTTGCCAACCAAAATCGATTTTATGCGCGCCAATTTTGTATCAAAGTAAGTTGATTGGTGTTGTGTATTTAGAAAATAATCTGGTGGTAGGAGCTTTTACGCGCGATCGGCTAGAACTGTTGCAACTGTTAACGACACAAGCGGCGATCGCCCTGGAAAACGCTCGTTTATACGCCCGGGAACAACACAAATCCCGCCAATTGGCTGAATCCCTCGAAAGCCTGCAACAGTTCCAAGTCGAACTCGTGCAAAAAGAACAGCAGTACCGCAGCATATTTGAGACGGTAGCAGACGGAATTTCGCTGATAGAATTGGAGACTGGTAAAGTCATCGCAGCTAACCCCGCACTCTGTCAAATTTACGGTTATTCTCAGGAAGAGTGTTTGCATTTAACTCCGCCTGATTATACTCTCCCAGACTATCTGTATTTATTCGCCGAATTTCAACAAACTATCAGCAGTCGCCAAGAATTTAACTGTCAAATTGTTATACGGAGAAAAGATGGTACGCTGTGCGATATTGAGATAAGAGCAAACTTTTTTGAGTATGAGGGGAAACCCCATGCTTTGGTAATTAATCGTGATATTAGCGATCGCAAGCGCGCCGAAAAAGCTGCGCAAACATCAGAAGCGCAATTGAGACAAAAAGCCGAAGATTTAGAAGCAATACTCGTTCAACTCCAACAAACTCAAGCACAATTAGTTCAAACCGAAAAAATCTCGCAACTCGGACAACTGGTGGCTGGAGTCGCTCACGAAGTGAACAATCCCGTGAGCTTTATTTCTGGCAACTTGCATCATGCCAAACAATATGCTGGTGATTTGATAAATTTAGTCAAGCTTTATCAAGAGACATTTCCCGAACCAGGACAAGCAGTTTTAGATGAAATAGAAGCGATTGAATTAGCATATTTAGTAGAAGATTTGCCAAAGATGATTGACTCGATGAAGTTGGGAACCGATCGCATCCGCGACATCATGCAATCTTTGCGAAACTACTCGCGTACCGACGGGATTGAGAAAAAATTAGTAAATATTCACGAAGGAATTGAAACCACATTAATGATTTTGTCGCACCGACTGAAAGCCAATAGCGATCGGCCGGCAATTAAAGTCATCAAAAAGTACGGGGAATTGCCTAAGATAGAATGCTATCCGGGGCAACTGAATCAAGTATTTATGAATTTGATAGCTAATGCGATCGATGCTTTGGAAGAATCTAATGTTGGTAAAACTTACAAACAGATTGAGAGCAACCCCAATGCGATTACAATTTCGACTTCTGTGGACAAAAGCAGCGGAGAACTGACAAATTGTACAGTCAAGATTCGGATAGCTGACAATGGAATTGGGATGCCAAAACACATCAAAGAAAAACTGTTTTCGCCATTCTTTACAACGAAAGCGGAAGGCAAAGGAACCGGATTGGGACTGCCAATTTGCCACGATATAGTCACAAAAAAACACCGGGGAAGTTTAGAATGTTTTTCATCGCCGGGAATGGGAACCGAATTTGCGATCGTCATTCCCGCGCGCAGCATTCCCATCCAAGCAAAGTAGGGACATGGCATTGCCATCTCCCTACTTGCGGATCGCGATTTCAAGTGCGATTAATGCGGCAAGTTGCTCAGAGCGTGCCAAGTTCTATACCCGACAATTCCATCGGCTGGTAAACCCTTATTCGTTTGGAACTGGATCACCGCTACTTTTGTCATTGGCCCGAAGAATCCATCAACAACACCGAAATAGTATCCATTCAATTTCAAGACATTCTGAACAATTTTGACATCATTACCTGAACTACCATTCATGAGAATCGGCTTAATAGGTGCACCAGAATATAGCGCTTGCCAAGTTATAGAACCCACAATGCCATCTTCAGTTAAAAAGACGCGGTGTTGATAGTCTTTGACGGCGCTTTCAACATAGACGCCGAAAACACCATCAATCAGACCGAAATAATATTGCCAATGAAATAGAAGCTGTTGCAGTTCCTTGACAGCTTGACCTGTAGAACCACGCCGCAAAGTGGGTTTAATCAGTCGAGATGCTTCAGAAAAGGCTAGATTAGACCCAGAAGTAGAATCGGCGGCGAGAGCCAGAGTTTCATTGTTTGTGGTTCTTTCTTCGGTATACATAATCTGATTCCTTTCAAGATTTAAGTTTTGGTGTTTGATATTTCAGGTATAACTGTTAGATTTTATGACTGCACAGTCACTTCTTTGAGTGTCACTCGTTTGAGTGTCACTCGTTTGAGTTAGGATCGCGAATTAAATAATTTACACATATTTGTGGGATGGGCGTCCCGCCCGTTCTTTCTGGACGGGCGGGACGCCCATCCCACAAGAACAATAAAAATTGTAAGTTATTTAATTCTCATTCCTTAGTCAAAGAAAGAAACTGGGTTTTTTACTGAATCTTATGGTCGAGGTCTGTTGTTTACTCAAAAAAATCTCGCAAAGCGGGAATTAAATATTGTGTCAAAGTAAAGGCATCTACTCCTAATTCTGTCCGTTCTTTTGCGGCCAAGATTCCGGCTTGAGCGTGCCACCAAACGGCTGTTGCTGCAACGGATTCGGGGGGAGATTTGCGGACGATCGCACTTGCGAGCAGTCCCCCCAACAAGCCTGTCAAAACGTCGCCGCTGCCGCCTCTGGCGAGGGCTGGGGTGCTTTCGGGATTGACGTAGGTGACGGTACTATCGCCCTCTGCTTGCCAACTTATGCAAACTCTCGCTCCTTTGAGTAATACTACTGCACCACAAAGCTCAGCCGCCGCCTTAGTTGCGGCAATTCGATCGCCCATTTCGCCGGCTAATTCGGGAAACAAACGCTTGAATTCCCCCGGGTGAGGCGTGATAATTGTCAGTGCACAGCGTTCCGACAAAATCGGGACTGTGCCGAGTTGAGCGAGGATATTTAAACCGTCAGCATCTAAAACCAAAGGTCGATCGCACTCCAGTACAGATTCTACAGCGATTGCCGCTTCCAGTGTCAGACCGGGCCCTACTGCGATCGCATCGTAGCTGCTCAAATCAATTGCTACCGGCAACTCCCTAATTGCACCACTGTGGGTTTCGGGACATCCTATAACCAAAGCCTCTGGCAAATGACTGCTCAACATCGGTTTAATCGACTCAGGAACCGCAATTGACAGCATTCCAACGCCACTAGCCCTAGCTCCCAATGCCGCTAAAATTGCGGCTCCGCTGTAGCGGCCCGAACCTGCAACAATTAGTAAGTGACCGTTGGTGTATTTGTGCGAAATTGGCGATCGGGGCAATGGCAAATGCTCGATCGCCGATCGTTTGGTAATCCGCTGTATTGACGGCGAATCGCCCAATATCGCTGCAATATCTGCTGCGGGAATATCAAAATCAATTAATTCGGAAGTGCCGATATATTCTAACGCTCCATCTTGCAGAAATGCCATCTTCCACAAACCCAAACACAACGTATGTTTTGCTCGGATTGCCGTTCCCAAAACTGCTCCGGTATCTGTATGAATTCCCGACGGAATATCAATACTAAAAACGGGTATATTTAAATTATTTATTTCGTCAATAGCGGCGGCTGTGGGGTTAGTAATCTCTCGTTCCAATCCAAAGCCAAATAAACCATCGATCAGCAAATCGCAGTTTTTCAGCGATTCAACTTTGTCGAAAAATGGAATGTTTAAAGAACGCGTATAATCAGCATGACTTTTTGTGAGTTCTTTTAGTTGAGAAAACGGACAGTAAATAACTACTGGGAATCCTTGAAAGTGCAATTCCCGGGCCACAACCAAAGCATCGCCGCCATTGTGTCCCGGCCCGACCAATACGCCGATAACTGGCAATTGAAAACTAACAATCTTCTTCCGTTCTGCCCTTTTCCTGACACTTGTACTGAGCGGAGTCGAAGTATCCGTTAAATCCGTTATACAATCCGTTGCCGAGTTGACTTCTGCCTTCAAAAGCTCCTGAATGCGTGTGGCAATCAGTCCCGCGACTTTTTCCATTAAAGCTGCTACGGGCATTCCAGCGGCAAAGATTCTGGTTTCTATTTGCCGCATTTGGTCGGCAGTGACAACAAATTTTTGAAGAGTCATATTATTAATGCTAAAATTTCAGCTAACAGCAACAGTACCAGCTTGTAGTATTCCTGTGGTATAATAAATTAGCTCGATCGAACAAAGTAACAGTAAAATAGCAATTTCTCTCAGAACCATGAACAAGATTGTTGTAGGCCTCTCCGGCGGGGTCGATAGTTCCGCAGCAGCCGCAATTTTACACCATCAGGGATATGAAGTGGTGGGTTTGACGCTGTGGCTGATGAAGGGCAAAGGTCAGTGCTGCTCTGAGGGAATGGTCGATGCCGCTAAAATTTGCGAAGATTTGGGCGTTCCCCACCACATTGTTGACAGCCGCGAGGTCTTTCAAGCAAGTATTGTCGATTATTTGGTGGACGGTTACAGTGCAGGAATTACGCCTCTGCCTTGTTCGCAGTGCAATAAAACTGTGAAGTTTGGGCCGATGCTCAAGTATGCTCACGAACAACTCGGCATAGAAAAGATTGCGACAGGGCACTACGCCCGCATTACCTATGATACAGATACGGGTCGCTATCAGTTGCTGCGGGCGATCGACCCCCAGAAAGATCAGTCTTATTTCTTGTACGATTTAACACAAGATTTATTGGCGGGTACGGAGTTTCCTTTGGGGGAAATTACCAAGACTGAAACCCGCAGAATTGCGGCGGAATTTGGCTTGACAACTGCCGATAAGCCGGAAAGTCAAGATTTGTGCTTGGTGGAAAGCAACGGTTCGATGCGGGCATTTCTGGATAAGTACATCGCGCCGCAAAAGGGTGACATTGTGGACAAGTCAGGCCAAGTGCTCGGACAGCACGAGGGCGTGCACCACTACACCATCGGCCAGCGGAAGGGACTCGGGATTGCTGCACCGGAACCGCTGTATGTGATTGAACTCGATGCTCCTGGCAATCGGGTAATTGTGGGCGATCGACAGTTGGCGGTAGAATCTGAATGTACGGTGCAGAAAGTAAATTGGGTTTCTGTAGCTGCACCAACGGCTCCGATTCGGGCGTTTGTACAGATTCGTTATCGATCGCAACCCGTCCCCGCTACAATTATTCCTGTAGAATCCTCCCCAGCAGAGTCCAAGCCCAGCGGTACAAGAGTCAAGTTGATTTTTGACGAACCGCAGTTGAGCATTACCCCCGGACAAGCCGCTGTTTGGTATGACGGAGACGTGCTGTTGGGCGGCGGCATCATCGAAAAATAGTTATTAGTTAGAAGTCATTAGTTTTTAGTAAGGACACAGCAGCTAAAAACTAATGACCAATGACTGATGACTAATCACTAACTTTCTTTTCCAAACGCAACACATTTCCCCTAGCATTAGTGCGATAAACCCAAGTTTGGCGGCCGTCCGAAACTACAACCCGCCAACCTTCGACAATCATTTGACCGCAAATTTCATCAGATGAACCGAGTCCCAAACAAGTATTTGGCCAACTTTGTCTGCTAGATTCAGTTACTTTCAACTTGTCAGCAGCAATGCCGGTGGAGCGTGACAAGTCTTGGCGAACTGCTGCTGCTACAGTTGGGGGCAATTGGTTCGGGGGATTTTGGCGCGCACCCTCGGCCAAATTGCCCGCTTCGGAAGTCACACTATTTAGTGCCAATCCCGAATAGTTGATTTTTTTTGACACTGCGGCTGCGGCAACTTGCTGCACGGTTTGCTCCTCTTGGCTTTCCAACTGGGCTAGGGAATGTTTGAGAGCACCAGCATTAGCCGCAGCGGTGTGTACTAGCGTCGGATACATTTCCCAGGTCAAGATTCCTGTCAGCACCAAAGCCAAAATTAAAGGATTGGGCTGCTTTTTGTTTAGATTTTGACTATTTTGAAAGTTATTTTCGGAGATTCGTTTGATCATAAGCCCTCTGCCTTACTTTACACAATGCGCGATCGCTCCTGAGCGCTCAACTCCAGATACTTATTTAGACACTGTTGCTGGTGCTGTTGGTTCCTTTGTGCAGAACCGACTTAACTGCTGGTGCAGCGCAAGTATTTCATACTCGCTGCCAACACTTGTGTTTCAGGAAATTTTCATCTACATTTATTACTTAATTTTTACTCTTAACCTGGGGGTATTGAGAAAAATTTAGCTTTAAGTAATTATTCTTAAAAGAATCTGATTCTGGCGGAGAATCTCAGTATAAATGACTATTCATCGTTCCAAAACTGCTCAAGGTGTTTTAGACTGGGGAGGCGAGCTGAGCTGGCGATATCAAAGGGACGGCGCGCAATCTATTGCAACAGTACGGGAACGCATTATAAATTAAGCAAGCTATCGCTGATTAATTGTAACATTCTGGTTTTCAAGAGCGATCGACCCGGAAAATTCTTTAGTAGCGATCGCTACCTTTTTACTACAATATTGTTGAAATGTATCGATTATGAACAGAAAATCCCTAGGAATCAATTTAATGAATCGGCTGAGCTATCCTCAAAAATTCACATTGATCGGTTTTCTATTTGCGATGCCGTTAACCTTGGTCATGTACCTACTCATTTCTGAAATTAACAGTAGGGTTGATTTTACCGAAAAACAAATCTACGGTAATGAATACCTGCGCCCACTGCGCCAGTTGAGGGAATACATACCAAAACTTCAACTGTTAGATTATCAGCCTTTAAACACAAATTTAGGCCAGCCCGAAGTCAGAGCAGAGTTAGAAGCTAAGATAGACGCAAAATTTCAAAACCTGGTAAATACCGATCACAAGCTAGGAAATATCTTAGATGCTACTGAAAAATTTAATACAATTTATCTGAGTTGGCAAAATTTCAAACGTCGCCGCCACCAGTGGAGTTTAGAAACTTACGATTTTTTATATCAAAAATTAGGAGCGGACATTAATAAATTGAACAATCATGTTGGGGATACTTCTAATCTCATATTAGACCCAGATTTAGATACCTATTATTTGATGGATGCTACTTTAATGAAGCTCCCAGAAATCCAAAGAAATTTGTCCGACATTAGGATAATTTCTGAAAAAATTAGCCTGGGTTACAATCCTACACAAGATGACAGAATAGAACTTATAGCTCTCTCAGTCAAATTGAGAGAACTTAATGATACTTTAGCAATTAATATGAATGTTTCATTTAAAAATAATCATTATGGCAATGTGGAAGCAAAATTAAGCGAGGATTTTACAAGCTTTAACTTTCTGGCAGAGCAGCTAGCTAAAAAACTAGATAAACTCAACTACCCATCTGTATCAATTGAACCTTATACCTATGTTGATGCGAGCGAGCGAGTTATAAGTTCGAGTTTTGAACTGTGGGATAAAACTATTAATCAATTAGATTTTTTGCTGCAAAAACGTATTGACATTCTTATCAAAAAAAAGATTTTAATTTCTGTTTTTGTGTTAATAATTTTAGCAATAGTTATTTATTTATTTGTATCTTTTTATAGGGCAGTTATGCAAACTGTTTTTGTGCTTGACGAAGCGTCAAAAAAGATGGCAAGTGGCAATCTAAACCACAAAATTATTTTGGATAACAGAGATGAACTAGGGCAAGTTGTCGGTGCTTTTAATAATATTGCCGATGCCTTGGTTGGTGCTAATCAAGAAATTACTGTTCTCAACGATCGCCTAAAAACAGAAAATGTGCGGATGAGTGCCGAAATAGATGTGACTCGTAAGATTCAGCAGATGCTGCTGCCGAAAGACCGAGAACTCAATGAAGTTGTGGGCTTAGATATTTCGGGATTTATGGAGTCGGCTGATGAAGTTGGCGGCGACTATTACGATGTACTTCAGCACGAAGGTAGGGTGAAAATTGGCATTGGTGATGTGACGGGACACGGATTGGAGAGCGGTGTTTTAATGATTATGGTTCAAACGGCAGTGCGAACTTTGCTCGCCTACAACGAACCCGATCCGGTCAGATTTTTAAGCGCTATCAACAGTGCAATTTATGATAACGTACAGCGGATGAAATGCGACAAAAATGCTAGCCTTGCTTTGCTAGATTATCACGAGGGGATGCTGAAGTTGAGCGGCCAGCACGAAGAAATGATTGTGGTACGGTGTAACGGTTCTGTAGAGCGGTTTGATACGATCGATCTGGGTTTCCCGATCGGGCTGGATGCAAATATTGCTGAATTTGTTGCTGAAACACTTGTGCAGTTGTATTCAGGAGATGTCGTAGTGTTGTACACTGACGGGATTACAGAAGCTGAAAATATGGAGAAAGTGCTTTACGGTTTAGAGCGATTAATTGAGGTAATACAGATTAATTGGCAGCAAACGGCGACTGATATCAGGCACGCTGTAATTGACGATGTGCGATCGCACATCGGCGAACAAAAAGTTTTTGATGACATCACATTGCTGGTACTTAAACAAAAATAAGTAATGGGTAATGGGGGATCGGGCATTGGGCATTGGGCATTGGGTATTGGTAGCAAATAACAAATAACAATTAACAAATAACAATTAACAAATAACAACAGTCAACCGTCAACCGTCAACAAATAACAACAGTCAACAGTCAACCGTCAACAGTCAACCAACAACTAATATGATTCAGACTTTCGGCGATTTCATCGAGCAGTCAGCTAGCCAAGAATATTTAATAATAGGATTTTCCCCAAGTTCGATTCCCCTGAAGCAGCGGTGGCGGAATAACGGTTTATCGGCGGATTTTCTGGCTGACTACTTGACGAGTTTTTTTCCGGGAAACGAAGACGATCCCTCGACGATTGACAGACAAGCTGAAATTAAAAGCGCTGTTAGCTACATTGCTAACGAGTTATTAGAGAATGCGATGAAGTTTAATGATGAAACGTCGGAGTACCCGATCGACATTAAACTGCAATTAGAGAGTGACGGAGTGATTTTCTCAGTGGCTAACAGCATCCCTCCCAAAGCTGTGGGCAAGTTTCAGGCTTACATTCAGCAGTTGCTAGCCTCGGAGCCAAGCGAGCTGTACATTCAGCAGTTGGAGAACAATGCTGCTAATGAAAGCTGTACTGGTTCAGGATTGGGATTGCTGACCATGCTCAGCGACTATACCGCTAAAATAGGGTGGAAGTTCCAGACTGTGCAAAAAGACCCGGAATTAATTGCGGTGACAACTATGGTGCAATTGACAGTATAGGCAGAGTGGGCGATCGATCGTATCTAATGGAGTTTTTTTGGCTGCAATGGAAATTAAGACAGAAGATTACCGGATCTGTTACGATCCAACAACGACAACTGTGAGTTTTGTTGGCTCTCTAAGGCTGAGCGGGCCTGCGGAGTACGCGCCGATATTACAGTTGCTGGGCGAGGTGGCTGACGTGGAATCGGCGAAAATTACCCTCAATTTGCAACAGTTAGAATTTTTGAACAGTTCTGGGATCAATATGCTATCAAAATTTATTATCGAGGTGCGCAAAAAAGCTCGGGTGCAAATAGCGGTACAAGGCTCTCAACGCATAGCTTGGCAAGGTAAATCTTTGAAGAATTTCCAGCGCCTAATGCCTGGTTTGCAGTTAGAATTAGTATAAACAACGATTACTTTTATGGTGCAGGCTATTGAGCAATTTTCTGTTAGTAGAGGCGCAAATTCTCGGGTCATGCTGGAAGAACAACCATCTAGAGAACAGCTACTTTTAGAGATAGAAAGATTGCGCCAGCAAGTGGAAGACTTGAAGGAGGAAAAAGCGGATCTGGAAATTTTGCTGGAAACTACTGCTGAACATTCCGATACGGTTGAAACTGAGTTGCGCGATCGGGCATTGGAGGCGGTGCGGGAAGGTGAAATTAAGCTGGCTCAATTTTTGGAAGCGATTCCGATAGGCGTGGCCGTACTCGATTCTCAAGGCAGACCTTATTACGTCAATCATGCCGGACAGAAGTTACTCGGTCAAGGAGTTGTGTCGTTAAATGCCGTTGATGATTTGTCAGAAAGTTATCAAATTTATATAGCGGGAACTGATACTATTTACCCTTCTGAGAAGTTGCCCATCGTCCGAGCTTTGAGGGGCGAAAGCGCAACGGCTGATGATATGGAAGTTCATCAACCAGATAAGAAAGTTCCCATTGAGGGTTGGGGAACGCCAATTTTCGAGGGTGGCAAAGTTGCTTTTGCGATCGCAGTTTTTCAAAATGTCACGGAACGCAAACAAGCTGAAGCCGATCGCCATAAATTTATCAAAAAACTGTTTGATCTCAATCAAAATTTAGAAAGATCCCTGGATGCCGAATCAGAATTAACTGATGCCTATGGGCGATTCGTGCCGCATCAATTTCTAAATTTATTGGGATATGAAAGTATTATCGATGTCAATTTAGGCGACCAAGTACAGGAGGAAATGTCGGTGCTGTTTGCGGATATCCGCGACTTCACGACGCTTTCGGAAACTATGAGTCCCCAAGAAAATTTTAATTTTATCAATGCTTATCTTTCGCGGATGGAGCCTGCTATTACTAGCAATAATGGCTTTATTGACAAATATATCGGTGATGCAATTATGGCTCTGTTCAGCGACTTTGCAGACGATGCAGTGAAAGCGGGTATTGCGATGCTAAATATCCTGACTGATTACAACGAACACCGTCAAAGTGTCGGCTACATCCCGATTCAAATTGGCATTGGGATCAATTCTGGTTCTTTGATGCTGGGGACAGTTGGCGGCCAAAGCCGAATGGACAGCACTGTGATTAGCGATGCTGTTAATTTGGCATCTCGGATTGAAGGATTGACCAAAGATTACGGCGTACCTCTGTTAATTTCTCAGGAGACTTTGGAACGGTTGCGAAATCCGGCTGATTATGCTATTCGGATTGTGGATAAAGTACAGGTCAAAGGAAAATCTAAATATGTCGTAGTCTATGAGGTATTTGATGCCGATCCTGCGGAAATTCTATCGGCAAAGCTAGCAAATTTGCCCGTATATAATGAAGCTATGTTACTTTGCGATCGCAAGGAGTTCCGAGAAGCGGGAAAATTGTTTGAAGAGTGTTTGCGGACAAATCCGAGTGATCGGGTAGCTCGCATTTATCTGAAACGCTGTCGGGATTGGCGATCGCTCCTGAAGGGAATTTAACGAAGGAAGTTCGGCAACGGATTTGGTAACGGATGTAACGGATGTCAGGAAGAAGGAAGAGGGAAGAAGTTAGAAGTTATATCAATTCCGGCGCAAACGGATTTGATATTAGAAGTTAGATTTGTTCCCATTCTCTGGCTGGGAATGCAGATGCACTCTTGCTCTGCCTGGAATCACAAACGTACATGGTATTATAGTTAGGATTATTTCGCAAAATGATTATGGAAAACTACAACCGACAGTTGCAAATATTGATAAAACCTTCATTGATTAAAGTTATAGCTATTTTCAGTCTTTGCTGCTGCTTGATTGTAAGCTGCGGACAGAGGCAATCAATTAATTCAGCAGATCCAAATGCTAATAACGATCGCATTACTATTGGCACAACCTTGAAATTGCGGACGATCGACCCAGCCGACGCTTACGAAACCATATCAGGGCAACTGCTGCGTAATTTAGGCGATACTCTCTACACTTACAAGTCGGAAACTACTGAGTTAATCCCTGGCTTAGCCACAGCAATGCCGAAAGTTAGTCAAGATGGATTGACTTATACGATTCCCTTGCGTCAAGGTGTTATTTTTCACGATGACACACCGTTTAACGCCGCAGCAATGGAATTTTCGTTGCAGCGGTTTATCAAAAATGGTGGGCGTCCAGCTTTCTTGTTGAGCGATGCCGTAGAATCGGTGAAAGCCACGGGCGAATATGAATTAACTTTTAAATTAAAAAAGCCTTTTGCTGCTTTTCCTTCCCTGTTGACATTTGCTGGTATTTGTGCAGTTTCTCCAAAAGCTTATGAGATTGGGGACAATAAATTTAAACCGGATACATTTGTGGGAACTGGACGCTACAAATTGGCGAAGTACGGCACTGATTCTCTCTCCTTTGACGTGTTTGACAAGTATTGGGGCGAAAAACCTGTTAATAAAGGCATTGACATTTTGCTGCTTTCTAGTTCGTCTAATTTGTTCAATACTTTTCGGACTGGTGCGATCGATCTTGCTTATTTATCTCTGGATGCAGATCAAGTGCGCAGCTTGGATGAAGGGGCAAAAAAAGGGAAATGGCAGGAATTCGTGGCAGAGAGCAGTACAGTCAGTTATATGACGCTGAATATCAAGTCTCAACCGCTGGATAAGTTAGAGGTGAGACAGGCGATCGCCGCGGCGATGGATCGGCCCCTGATTAACGATCGCGTACTGCGGGGACAAGCACAACCGCTGTACAGCCTGATTCCCACAACCTTCGACGTTCAAAAACCAGTTTTTAAAGAACTGTACGGGGATGCCAACATGACAAAGGCGAAGGAATTGTTGACGAAAGCGGGATACTCGGCGACGAATCCGTTTATTCTGCAAATTTGGCATCCTTCTGGTTCCACAAAACGAGCTTTAGTGGCGAGTACGATCAAAGCTTTGGCCAAACTGAAGATGGACGGGATAATGGAGGTAGAAATCAACAGCGTTGAATCTCCGACTTTGTTTCAGAATATAGAGAAGGGGATTTATCCTGCGGTTTTAGTGGATTGGTACGCGGACTTTTTCGACGCTGACAATTACATTCAGCCGTTTTTGGATTGTGCGACGGGTTCGGCGGCTGACGGCTGTTCTAAGGGTGCAAGTCAAGGTCAGGGCTCGTTTTATTATAACGATCGGGTAAATCAACTGATCGACAAGCAGCGAAAAGAAGCAAACCCTCAAATCCGCAAAGCTTTGTTTGCTGAAATTCAAGACATACTAGGTCGAGATGTACCTTTCATCCCTCTTTGGCAGGATAAGGACTATACCTTTGCTCAGAAAAACGTGACGGGTGTCCGTCTCGAACCGACGCAATCTTTCCCCTTTTGGTTCCTGAAAAAGCAATAATTCTTTACACTAATTTTCAGAGTTCAAACGTCAATAATTATCTCATGTTTTGTGCACAACAGGGTGATGATTGTCACAGTTTATCGAAGAGACCGATCACCCAACTCTCTCTAAAAATGTTGGATATTATTAGAGAGAGAGACATCGCTAAGGGTGAGTATATGAAACTTGGAATTTTAACAACAACAGGGCTTTTAATTGCGATCGGCTTTGCTTCTGGAGTCAAAGCAGAAAACGTATCACACGTGAAGCAACTATTAGAAACTAACAAATGTACCAAATGCGACTTGACAGGAGCGCAACTTGCTGGTATGAACCTCAGCGGTGCAGATTTGAGCGGTGCAAATTTGACCGGTGCTAATTTAAACGGTGCTAACCTCAACGAAGCCAAACTGAACGAAGCAAATCTGAAGCAAGCTAAATTGCAAGGTGCTAGTTTGATTGCGGCTAAAATGCACGGGGCGAATTTGGAGAGTGCTGATTTGAGCCGCGCTAACTTGAGTCTGGCGGGTTTAGTAATTGCTAGTTTGAAAAATACCAACCTCACCAGCGCTAATTTAGTCGGTGTCAATTTGGAAAGTGCTGATTTGGCCGGTGCCAACCTGAGAAACGCTCGTCAGTCTGTAGCGAATCTAGCGAATATCAGCCTCCGGGGTGGAAGTTTGTCGGGAATAGACGTACAGGGCGTCAACTTGCGGGATGCAAATTTGACCGGTGCAAATTTGACTGGTGCAAATCTGAACGGTTCGGATTTGACTGGTGCTAATTTGAAAGATGCCAATATGGCAAATGTTGATTTGAAAAATGCTTCTTTGCCGTAGGACGATCGCCAATTGCTATATCAAATTCAGGTGATGAATCAGCTTAATATAATCATGTAGGGGCAATTCCGTAATTGCCTCTATAATTTTAAATACCCATAATTTTAATCATATTTTGCACCATTGTCATAAACAGGCTTATCGAGAATGGTGCAATATTTCAGTTAAGTTGCCGATCAATCTTCCTCGTGAGCATCTTGGGGGAAACGAATAATGTCATCATCGCCGAGGTATTCGCCATTTTGGATTTCAATCATCACTAGGGGAATAACGCCTGGATTTTCCACGCGGTGAGGCGTATTCATGGGAACGTAGGTTGACTGTTTCTGCATGAGAATTATCTCGTTATCGTTGCAAATAACTTTAGCAGTACCGGAGACGATAACCCAGTGCTCGCTGCGGTGATAGTGCATTTGGGTACTGATATGATGGCCCGGTTTGAGTTCAATGCGATTGATTTTGTAACGATCGCCTGCATCTATGACTGTAACTTGACCCCAGTAGCGGGTTTGTGTGCGATCGTCCGTTTTTTCGATTGTGTCCACTGTTTCCACCATGCTGTTGATCTCGCTAACGGTGTGTTTGACAACTCCACTGCCTGAAGGCAAGTGGATTCTTGGGCTGAATGTTGCCTCTACCAAACAAGTTGATTTTGGTCTTACACTTTCATACTAGCCAGAGGAAATATTCTCATATTTCCCAACTGATAGGCTATTCCTCAAGCGTGAATTTCGATGTGTCCCACCGTATTTAATTGCTGTACGCTCTTACTGTGTGGACTTTACCATTGACAGACAGAGATTTAGGGATGACGGAGTGTCGCTTGTTTCCTGCGTTCCCAAAGTCAGCAACTTAATTTTAATTCTAACACAATAACGCCGTAAACGGCGGGGTTTTAAACCCACGATTTCTTGATAAAAATAATTGTAGTTGAAAGTATATCATTCGGTAAGTGCGATCGGGTGCATCTCATTTTTGCAAATATATTCGCCCTTGCCAAATTGAGATGCACCCAATGGGGGGTTTAATGTTCCGCAGTCAAAAGCTGAAATTCCTCAGTATTAATCCGATTTGCTTGATACAAAATCTGAGCGATTTCTGAAAGCGCCAACACAGAATGCGCGCGATAACCATTCGCCTGCAATTTATCTTTAACTCCCTGTTCGTGGTCAATCAATACCACAATATCTTCCACCTTTAACCCAACAGATTGCAACTTACCGGCACCTTCCATCACACTCTTGCCGCTAATCAAAATATCATCAACTACCACAATAGTTTCTCCCGCCTGAAAATGCCCCTCAATCAACTTTCCAGCACCATAAGTTTTCACCTCCTTGCGCGGGAAAATCATCGGGCGTTCCATCCGCAAAGCTAAACCAGTGGCTGTGGGTAAGGAACCGTAGGGAATTCCGGCAATGCGATCGAATTTTAAGTCTTTGAGAATGTCGGCATAGGCGCTGACTATTTGGTGGAAAATTTGCGGAATTGAGATGATTTTGCGCAAGTCAATGTAGTATGGAAATATGGCTCCCGATGCTTGTACGTGGTCGCCAAAAACGACGCAGCCAATGTCATAAAGTTGCAAGATTAAATCGCGGTTAGGTTCCGGTTGCAAAAAGCAAACGTCCGGTAGCCACAATTCGCAAGTCGGACTACCGGCGATCGCCTTTAAACGCTGTTCGTTGATATTATTCCGCAATTTTTGCACTTCTTCGCGGGGATTTGATTTCGCGAATAAGCTAGGAGGGATCGGTAGCAATAAATCTTCACCATTCTTGCTTAAACCAGCCGCCAGCAGTTGAGCTAAGTCATTGGCTTCTGCGAGGTCATTTTCTGTTGGGATATCTCCTTCAACTAAAATTAGGCGTTCGGGAGCGGTTTGGCGGATGCGCGCCAACATCTCCGGCATTACTCCTACTTCTAAACCGAGTTTTTCAGGAGTTCCCCAAGTCTGAGAAACGCGGACTAATTGCAAGTAAAAAGGGTTTTCTGGTGTTGGGTATTCTTGCAAAGTGACAGCGGATGGATTCGCTGTGGCACAGAGGACAAAAACTGTTTTGTTTGGATATAATAAAAATGGTGCTACTTGCTCGAATCCGGCATAGGGACTTAGAGTGACAGCATCAACTTTCAAGTCCTCAAATACGGTTTTGGCAAAGACTGCGCTGGTGTTTAAATCGCTGTGTTTGGCATCTAAAATTACTGGAATGTGAGGAGGAATAATTGTCAATATTTCTTGCAGCAATTCCCAGCCCGGAATGCCGAGAGATTGGTAAAAACCGAGGGTGATTTTGCAGGCGCAAATTAAATCGGCTGTTTGGTCGATCGTACATTTCAGCCTTTCCAGCAAATCAATGACAAAAGTTTGAGTTTCCTCCCCCGTCATCGAAACCAGCGCGGGCAAGGTTTCCGGGTCGGGATCGAGGGCTAAATACAGCAAACTTTGATTGCTTTCAACAGCCGCTAACAGTTTATCGCAGAAGTTTGTGTGATTAATCATGGGTATTGGGGGATGGTAATTGAAAAATTAGAATTGGCTGTTTAAATTGGGAGAGAAGTTTTGGCGGAAGATATCAATCGCAGTTAAAGTTTAAATTGAGAATATTTTAAAATTGTAGAAGATAAAGACCATGAAATCTATAATTTGGGGCTCAGTTTCATTATGTTGATAAATACGATCGCCTTTTCGACTTGGGATGAGTTGCTACAACGCTACGTTGACGATTTTGGCCGCGTCAATTATCGGCGCTGGAAAGCTGAGGGCGCGGATGCCTTGAACAAGTGGCTGCAAACTTTGGCGGATGTTGATTTGGCTGCTATTAGGGATGCGGATGCGCGATTAGCGCTGTGGTTGAATGCGTACAATGCGATCGCCATTTCTCAAGTTCTCGAAGTATATCCGATCGCGTCCATCCGTCCCAAAGTTTTAGGAATTCCCAACTGGCTAAGTTTTTTGGATTTTTTCACCCGTTCAAATTCGATTATTGCCGACAAAAAGTACAGTCTCAATCAAATCGAACACGCAATTTTGCGGCCGGAATTTGCGGAACCGCGCATCCATTTTGCCTTAGTTTGCACTGCTGTCGGATGCCCGCTGCTACGCCGGGGGGCTTATTTCCCAGAGTCGGTTCGGACTCAACTGGAGTCGGATGCGAGTCGCTTTATTCAGAATCCTGATAAGGTGCGGTACGATGCTGAGAAAAAGACCCTTTATCTAAGCAAGATTTTTAAGTGGTACGGCGAGGATTTTGTGAAAGCGAAGGGTTCTGTGGCTGGATATGTGGGCGGCTATTTGGGGCCACAGGTGGCTGTGAGTGATGGATGGGCGATCGTTTTTTTGCCTTACGACTGGAATTTGAATCGGGTTGAGGATTGAGATTTTTCCTAACCAGTAGGTGTTTTTTTGAGGGGGTCTAGGGCAAACAGTCGCAAGGTGAGGGCAAACAGAGGACAAGGTGAGGGCATAGAGAGGGCTGGCAGTGGCAGTGTGGAGAGTGTGGGAGCGCTGGCAGAGTTTAGCGATCGGACGGACTGCTGAAAATTTTGCGTCACGGTTGCGACATCAAAACACACACTTTTTTTAAAAACTAAAAACGAGTGAAAACACCACAAAGCCCGCTGCAAGTACATTACAGTGGTTTTCAGAATGTGTGGTTTTATATGTAAAAAGTTGATGTTTAAGTATTTTTACGGATGACACTAAATCAGAAAAAATTAATATTATAAATGTAATAACTAATTCGCTTTAGAGTAAATAAATAATGTTTAAAATTTTAATGGCTGTTATTCTCATTTTAGTTTTAGTTTTTGGAGGTATAGAAACGATTAATTTTTTAACCGATATTTTTTCTAGTATATATTCTTATAATTTAGTTCTTTATTACTCTTTCTGTGGTGTTTTCGCATATATGACGTATAAATCATTAATAAACTCTTTAAAAAAAACTTGTCAAATAGAATATTTTCACAAAATATATGAGGAAGATTATAAAGAGACATCTCCAAAATAGTAACATTATGTGGTAAAAGAACATAAGAGACTTTTTTCACACAGAAACATGAGCGACATCCTGAATTATATTGAAGAGAATCATAAAGAAACACAGCGATTAATTGGTGTGGAATATGAACAGTTACAACACTTGCTGCAAAATGCCGAACGATTACATCATGAAAAACAAGCATTACTAGAATCCAAGAAAGTGAGAATTATTGCTGGAGGAGGAGGTCGAAAACCCAAACTATCTATTCCCGAACAAATAATTTTAACCTTGGTCTATCTTAGGCATATGACAACATTTCAACTTCTGGGCATCCAGTTTAGAGTAAGTGAGTCTACAGCTAATGATATATTTAACTATTGGTTTCCATGCCTGCGAGAATTGCTACCATCTAGCTTGCTGGAACAAGTAAAAAAAAATGCTGCTGATCATGCAATAGTTAAGGAAATACTCACAGAATATGAATTAATAGTAGATACCTACGAACAAGTCAGAGAAAGACCTGGAACTCGTGATGAACAAGAAAAATACTTTTCAGGCAAGAAGAGTAATCATACATTTAAAAGTCAAATAATTGTTATGCCAGATGGTAGAGATATAGTTGATGTTGTAGCAGGGGAACCTGGACCTAAAAGCGATATAACCTTATTCAGAGAATATCGTTCAGAGTTTGCTCCTCAACAAAGATTTAAGGGAGATAAAGCTTACATTGGAGAAAATTTAATAACAACTCCCATTAAAAAACCCAGAAAACGAGAACTAACAACTGAACAAAAAGAACAAAACAAAGCGTTTTCTGCTCGCCGAATTTTTGTGGAACATCGAATTAGAACTGTCAAGATATTTCGAGTTGCCCAAGAAAGATTTAGATTAAATCCCCAAAAATACGAGCAAGTAATTTTAACGATTTGTGGAATAGTAAGGCTACGAATTGGAGCGCTAATATTACCATTA
>ENA-OFDP01000082-OFDP01000082.1-metagenomes-genome-assembly--contig:-NODE-82-length-44345-cov-7.023730_pt1 | contig 44345 bp, 46 predicted proteins | sample MGYA00153389_OFDP01 | MGnify analysis MGYA00153389
TTATGGCTACCTTTATAGGGTTAATTATGAACAGTAAATGTCAACAGACCCTAATATTAAAGCAGGTGATAAAGTGCAGGTTGTGGGAGAGGTGGATACACATCGTTATAAACCGACCGATATTGAAGTCGTTAAAATAGAAAAAGTTTTGAAATAAACATCAGGCACGCGAAAGCGTGCTTTTTGATATAAAAACCATTGGGTTTTAAGCGTTGTATAAAGCTTGTCCGAATTATGTGCGTTATGCGCGGAAAAATGCTAGAATACGGCGCTTATATTCGTTTGCCTTTCATAGTTGTTTGTCATGACTACCAATACTCAAATTACTGAAGATCGTATCCTTATTTTGGATTTCGGTTCTCAATATAGCCAGCTTATTGCACGCCGCGTACGTGAAGCTGGCGTATATTCTGAAATGTATGCCTATGACATGTCTGAAGAAGACATTCGTGCATTTAATCCAAACGGTATCATCTTATCAGGTGGTCCTGAGAGCGTACACGAAGAAGGCAGCCCACGTGCGCCAGAAGTTGTGTTCAACTTAGGTGTACCAGTTTTGGGTATTTGCTATGGCTTACAAACCATGTCTGCACAGCTTGGCGGTAAAGTTGAGCCGGGTACTGTACATGAGTTCGGTTATGCCGAAGTAAACATCCAAGTTCGTGATAAGTTGATTGGTGATCTTGAAGACACCAAAGACCAACTTAAAGTCTGGATGAGCCATGGTGACAAAGTGACAGCGATTCCTGAAGGTTTCCAAATCACTGCAAGTACCCCAAGCTGTCCAGTGGCGATGGTTTCTGATGAAACACGTCGCTTCTACGGTATTCAGTTCCACCCAGAAGTAACACACACTGCAAAAGGTGCAGAGTTATTATCGAACTTTGTACACAGCATTTGTGGCTGTCGTAGCCTGTGGAACTCTGAAAACATCATCGATCTACGCGTTGAACAATTACGTCAACAAATTGGCGATCAAAAAGTTCTTTTAGGTCTGTCGGGTGGTGTTGATTCATCAGTGGTTGCTGCGCTTTTACACCGTGCGATTGGTGATCAATTGACTTGTGTATTCGTGGACAACGGCCTGCTTCGTTTGAACGAAGGCGAGCAAGTGATGGACATGTTTGCGAAAAACATGGGTATCCGTGTAATTCGTGCCGATGCGGAAGAGCGTTTCTTGACTGCACTTGCGGGTGAAGTTGATCCTGAGAAGAAACGTAAAATCATTGGTCGTGAGTTCATCGAAGTTTTTGCTGAAGAAGCGCGTAAGCTTGATGGCGTAAACTTCCTTGCTCAAGGGACAATTTACCCAGACGTGATTGAATCTGCTGCAACTAAAAATGGTAAAGCACATGTGATTAAATCACACCACAATGTGGGCGGTTTACCAGATGACTTGGCTTTTGAATTGGTTGAGCCAATCCGTGATTTGTTTAAAGATGAAGTGCGTCGTTTAGGCACAACTTTAGGTTTACCGTTTGAAATGCTATATCGTCATCCATTCCCAGGTCCAGGTTTGGGCGTGCGTATTTTGGGTGAAGTGAAGAAAGAGTATGCAGACATTTTACGTCTTGCAGATGACATCTTCATGCAAGAGCTTCGTGCTAGCGGTTGGTATGATAAAACTGCACAAGCCTTTGCTGTATTCCAACCGGTGAAATCTGTTGGCGTCGTAGGTGATGGTCGTCGTTATGCATGGGTGATTGCACTTCGTGCCGTTGAAACGGTTGACTTTATGACAGCACGCTTCGCACATCTTCCTTATGATCTTGTAGATAAAATCTCTACACGCATCATGAACGAAATTAAAGATGTTTCTCGTGTTGTTTATGACGTATCGTCTAAGCCACCAGCAACGATTGAATGGGAATAATTTTCTAACGAAAATTATGTTAAAAAAAGAGCGCTTAGGCGCTCTTTTTTATTTTATACTGAATGAAAATTAGGATTCAAATTTGAGTTTTTATGTATACGCATTATGATTTAATGTTGCCTTTACTACGTATTATGCAATCACATGATGTGACATATAGTTTAAAAGAGGCTTATGAAGCATTACTGCAAGAGTTAAAATGTCCAGAAGAAGAACGTAATGAAACGATGGAAGATGGGAGAAACATCATCTTTTATCGTTTACAATGGGCGAAAACTTATCTAAAGAAAGCAGGATTAATAGATTATTCTAAAAGAGCACATTTTAATTTATCGAATGTGGGAAAAGATTTAGATTTAAGAAAAGTTGAAAAAATAGATAAGAAATATTTATCCAGATTTGATAGTTTTAATGAGTTTAGAAAAATAAATTCAAAAAATGAAAAAGTGCAAAAAATTGAAAATACACAAAAAGATAGTTCAGATTCTGAGGAATTAACACCTCCTGAGATTATTTACCAGCAATCAAAAATATTAAATAATGATTTGAAAGATGAGCTATTAACTTTAATTAAAAACAATTCCTCATCATTTTTTGAAAGACTGGTTGTCGATTTACTCGTTGCTATGGGGTATGGAGGATCGCATCAAGATGCCGCTCAAGCGATTGGCAAAACTAGTGATGGTGGTATCGATGGAATTATTAGTGAAGACCGTTTAGGTTTAGACAAAATTTATATTCAGGCTAAACGCTGGGAAAATACAGTGGGTCGGCCTGAGATACAGCAATTTAAAGGCGCACTAGCAGATCAAGTAGCTAAGAAAGGTGTCTTTATTACAACTTCCAATTTTAGTAAAGAGGCGATGGAATCGGCTAAAAAATCAGGCATTGTTTTAATTGATGGTAATAAATTAACAGCCCTCATGATTGAATTTGGTTTAGGTGTTCAAGTGGAGCGTAGTTTCCATATCTATAAAATTGATCAAGATCGTTTTGATGAAGAAAACTTCTGATTTTTCCTAAGTCATTGCTTTCCATCGCCTCTAAAACACTTTAGCAGAGCTAAAACATACCTTAGAAAGATGTAACAACATTTTTACATCCATGCATTGCCTTGTAGTTAGGTTTTGAAAACACAAGATATTGTCCCAAGTTTAAGAATCAGCATTCTATTTTTAGGGATGTGCAGTTGGGAATCTGCTTGTTATGATCTAGGACATATGGATCTGTAATGAGTAAGCACATGACGAATAATAACTATACTGAACTTTCACATTCGGATGACTGTGAAAAATACGTAAATCAATTCATTCAAGAGTTTCCACTGAGAAGTGCTGAAATAGGCCAAGGGACGGTCATCAAACGCGCGCTGCCAAGTCGCCATAAACGAATGATTGGTGCATGGTGTTTCTTAGATCACGCAGGCCCTGTAACCTTCCCTCAAGGGGACGGTTTAGATGTTGGCCCACATCCACATATTGGTTTGCAAACCTTTACATGGATGATTGAAGGTACCATGATGCATACCGACAGTTTGGGCAGCAAACAGTTGATTCGTCCAAAACAGGTCAACCTCATGACCGCAGGACATGGAATTTCTCATACAGAAGTCGCACCAGATACAGAAACCAAAATGCATGCAGCACAATTGTGGATTGCATTGCCTGATGCACAAATTGCTGTTGAACCACGTTTCGATCACTATCCAGAACTGCCAGTGGTGGAAAAAGATGGGGTGGAGTTTACTGTTTTGGTTGGAGAGTTTTTAAATACCACTTCACCTGTGAGTGTTTATACCGAGCTGTTAGGGGTGGACTTAAGCGCAGCAGAAAGCACCAAAACCCGTTTAACACTCAATCCAAACTTTGAGTATGGATTTATGGCTTTAGAAGGAACGGCCACGGTTAATGGACACGAACTGACTGAAGATAATATGGTGGTACTTGAGCAGGGTGTAAGTGCGATTGAAATTGAAATTCATGCTGGCAGTCGCTTGTTGCTGTTAGGTGGTGAGCCATTTGAAAGTCCAATTTTACTGTGGTGGAACTTTGTTGGTCGTACTCAAGAAGAATTGAAAATTGCGCGTGATCAGTGGATTGCACAAGATGAACGTTTTGGCTCAATTCCTGACTATGAAGGACCACGCTTGGAAGCTCCAGCATTTCCAGACCAAATGCGCGCTTCAAAATAAGTGGTTTGAATACTGCGAAAAATCGTTCAACAACAGAATAGGTAGACAGTTTCAATACTTGAAACCTATTCAAAATAATATCAATGAAAAATAGGATAATAAAAAAATGGCAATAATTGCGAATGCAGAAGTGAAAACATGCGTCGAAGCATGGTCAGGTGAAGTGAGTAGTGGGCGACACCAATTTATTACCGATAAGCCAGCGTCTTTTGGCGGTCAGGACAAAGGCCCAGCACCTTATGATTTTATTTGCACAGGTTTGATTTCCTGCACCATGATTACCCTACGGATGTATGCACAGCACAAGGGTATTGAGTGGGGGGCTTTTAGTGTCGAAGCAGATTTTAATGCCAATAAAGAAGGCCGAGAATGGATCAGCCGTCGTTTGTCGTTTGAGCAAACATTGACAGAAGAAGTGCGCCAAAAAATCTTAGACATCTGTCAAAAAACACCAGTCACTAAAACTTTATTACGTTCCGTCGAGATTGAAACTTCAATTGTTTAACTCGCTTGACGGTTTTTTATAGGTGGTAAAGGATTTTGCGCGACTGGGTATTCATGTATATCGACAGGTGCAAAATCCAAATTTTAGCGTAAAGTGAGTGCTAGATTTCAATTAAAACAAAAGGCACAACAATGATTACCCTGCACCATTTGGAACATTCACGCTCTTTACGCATTTTATGGGCTTTGGAAGAGTTAGGGCTGGAGTATGAGGTGAAGTTTTATAAACGTCTGCCGACCTATGCTGCGCCACCTGAGTTAAAAAACATTCATCCCTTAGGTAAAGCCCCTGTTTTGACCGATGGTGATTTGGTCATAGCAGAATCTGCGGTGATTTTAGAATACTTGCAAGCCACCTACGATACAGAACATAAGTTTAAACCGCAAAATCCAAAGGATTTAATGCAATACAACTACTGGATGCATTATGCCGAAGGCTCTTTGATGCCATATTTGGTTATGACCTTGGTGATGAGTAATGTACCCAAGCATGTTCCCTTTCTAATTAAACCGCTTGCCAATAAAATTTGTGATGGGGTGAAAGGCGGTTTTATTAATCCACGCTTGAAAGAGCACAGTGCATATTTGGAAGATTATTTATCTCAACATGACTATTTTGCAGGTGATTTTTCCTTTGCCGATATTCAAATGAGCTTTCCTGTGGTGGCGATGCAAGAGCGGGTAAAAGCCCATAACCCTCAAATGGTTGCTTATGCACAGCGCATTCAGCAGCGCCCAGCATTTAAAAAAGCCAAAGAGCTCAGTGGTTTCTAGTGGGTTGTGATGATTTGAACCTGATTTTTTTGCCCGGTGCATCGGGCAATACGGCATTTTGGCAACCTGTTATCCAACTCCTACAGGACGATTCAACCACGGTCGTCGCTTATCCGAGCTTTGGTGGTTATGCTGATGATGTGGATGTGCAGAGTTTTGAGAGCTTACAAGCCTATGTGTTGAATCAAATCCAACAGCCTTCTGTGGTCGTTGCACAATCGATGGGCGGCATTTTTGCAGTACAAGCTGCCTTACAAAAGCCTGATCAGGTGCAGGCCTTGGTGCTCGTGGCAACCTCAGGTGGCATTGATTTAAGTCCTTTTCAAGTGGCAGATTGGAGAGAGGATTATCAACAGAGCTTTACGGTTCCAGATTGGTTTGTTCAGCATCAGTCTGATTTGACGGGCAGTCTGGAGCGTATCCAGTGTCCAGTTCTGCTGATTTGGGGTGATGCAGATCCGATTAGTCCTGTTGCGGTGGGGCAGGCCTTACACCGTCAAATCCCACATGCTAAATTGCACATCGTGTCACAGGGTCAACATGATTTGGCTTATGTGCATGCGGAGCATGTTGCGCAATTGATTCAAAATTTTCTCGTCAAACTCAGAGTATAAAAAAGGATGCCGAGGCATCCTTTTTTTGTTTTAGCGTTTGACCACAATTGAGTCAATGCCACTATGTTGTAGGGTTTGTTGCGCAATCACTGCGGCTTCTTGCGAGTCATATGGCCCTGAAATCACGCGATACCATGTTTGGCCACCTTCAACGGTTTTGACGACATCGGCAGAGAGACCATTTAAGATAATTTCTGCACGACGTGCATCGGCACTGTCTGGGTCAGGGTAACTGCGGACTTGCAATATAAAACTTGGCGCTTGCGGTGTCGGTGCTGCTTCGGTTAAACCCGGTTCAGCAGGGGTGCTTTCTTCGGCAGCAGGTGCTTCAACAATCACCACAGTGCTTGGATTGTCTTTGGTTTCAGGAATGGCTTGATCAGGAATCGGCGTCACTTGCTGCTGTGGCAGTAGGTCATAGAAACGGTAGTCTTTATTGGTTTCTTCTTGATAATGTTCCGAAGTGATTTGCCCTTTCGGCTTCACTGGTGCCCAAGGTTTCCACAGTAACAGTGCTACAGCAAAACAGAGCACGATTAAAATGACCACAAGTGTACCGAGCCAAGCTGGAATCAGTGGCTTTTTGGGTTTGTTCGGTCTTTCAGATACACCGCGCTGCGTTTTTCCAAACACGTGGAAACCTCTTTTCTTCTAATCAATATGAGGGATTGGCCCATTCTTTGCTTTATTTTAGTACTTGGCCTCAAGCAATTAAAAGAGGCGTCATTGTAAAATAAAGAATCGCTTTGCAAAATTCAAGTTTCACAAAGCGAGCAATACATCGGGGTTGATATGGCTACTTCGGGCAAAGCCCTTCATCTTGCGACGATGTGCAAAGCGTTGCTTTTTACATCGGTACCTCAAGCATAGCTTTCGGTCTTACAGCCATGTGTGAAGCTTTGCTTTGCTGGTTACATCGTCTCAGGTGCAGACACACCTAGTAACTCTAAACCATTCCGCAAAACTTGTTGTACGTTTATTGAAAGTAATAAACGGGCTTGCGAAAGGGCAATATTCTGTTCGTCGATAATTCTTGTATTATCCAAGTTATACCAACCATGAAATAACGCCGCGAGTTCTTTCAAATAGTTACCCACTTGGTGTGGTTCATAGCTATTTGCTGCACGAAGCACAATTTCAGGATAGGCCGCAAGTTTGGCAAGAATTTCAGTTTCAGCGTCAAGAGTTAATAAGGTCGCATCGTAATCAGCTGCTTTGCTACGATCAAAAGTAATGCCTTTTTCAGGTGCTTTCACATCGACCATACGATTGACACGTGCATGCGCATATTGGATGTAGTACACCGCATTGTCTTTGCTTTGTGAAACCGCAAGGTCTAAGTCAAAGTCAATGTGCTGTTCTGACTTACGCATCACGTAGTAGAAACGCGCAGCATCGTTGCCCACCTCTTTACGCAGGTCGCGTAAAGTCACGAACTGACCAGAACGAGATGACATTTGTACCATCTCACCACCACGCCATAGGCTGACGAACTGAACTAAAAGCACAGTCAGTTTTTTCGAATCATACCCCAAGGCATCAATCGCGGCTTTGACCCGTGAAATATAGCCATGGTGGTCTGAGCCCCAGATATCAATGATATCGGTATAGCCACGTTGTAATTTGTTCAGGTGATAAGCAATGTCAGAAGCAAAGTAAGTGGTTTGTCCATTACGACGCTTCACAACACGGTCTTTTTCATCGCCAAATTCAGTCGATTTGAACCAAATGTTGCCGTCTTTTTCATATAAGAAGCCACGTTGTTCTAAAGTTTCTAAAGCTTCATCAATTTTGTCTGTCAATGAGGCTTCGCTGAACCATTGGTTAAAGGTTACACCAAACTCGCCCAAGTCATCTTTGATGTCATCTAAGATCGCATTCAGCGCTGCTTGGTGGAATACACGGTAAGCGTCACCGATTAAGCTCTGTGAATTATGGATTAAACCATCAATGTGCTTTTCTTTGTCGCCTGAGAGGACAACTTTATTGCCTTCGGCATCGAGTTCTTCTGCATATTGCACATCTTCAGGAACATCTTTATACACGTCTGCTACAGGGCGAACGTAAGCATCGCCATCAGCATCGATAATACTTTGCGCGATTTCTTTAACATAATCGCCTTGATAGGCATTTTTAGGGAAAACCAGTTCTTGGCCTGTTAATTCGAGGTAGCGTAAATAGGTAGATGTTGCAAGGATATCCATTTGACGGCCTGCATCATTTACATAATATTCACGGTCTACCGATGCACCTGTTGCCTCAAGCAAGGTTGCAACCGTCATCCCATATGCTGCGCCACGACCATGACCAACGTGCAAGCTAGACGTTGGGTTGGCAGAAACGAATTCTACTTGGATTTTTTTCGCAGCATTGGCTTGAGTGCGACCAAATTGCTTGCCTTGCGCTTGAATTTGATCAAGTACAGCAAAACGTTGGTCGGCATTTAAAAAGAAGTTAATAAAGCCAGGGCCTGCGATTTCTGCTTTGCTGATGTCCGCCACTTCAGGCAGTGCAGCAAGAATTTTTTCGGCTAAATCACGTGGCTTCATACCCGCAGCTTTAGAGGCAATCATCGCGATATTGGACGCGAAGTCACCATGGCTTCGGTCTTTGGTACGCGTCAAATTGCTGCTGTTGTTCCAGTCTGCTGGAAGGACGCCTTCAGCTTGAAGGTTTTGCACTGCGTGCTCGAGAGCTGCTTGGATTGCCGTGTTCATATTCAGTCGAAAATTTGATGTCGCAGAAAAACGCTAAATATAGCAAATTTCCACGTCTTTAGGTGAATCCATTTTCATAGAATAAAAAATGTTCGAAAACTGCTAACGATTGCGCTGCAATAAACATGAAAAGCGCAGTATGATGAAAACTAAAACGCATACTTTTAAGGATAAAACGTGTCTGAACAGCGACCGATGATCATTGGGAATATTCCCAAGTTACCAGCAAAATATGCCATGTTTATTTTGCCATTTTTTATCTCATTTTTTATGAGTGGCATTATCTCAATGATCAATCTTTGGCGCAATTTGGGTTGGGTGGACAATTTCCTACAGGTTTGGCTGTCCGCATGGATGATGTCTTGGGTGGTGGCTTATCCTGTAGTGCTCATTGTGCTGCCGATTGTGCGCCGTTTGACCGGTGTGTTTGTCGATATGTCACATTTGAACCCACCCAAATAAGCCCCATTTTAGCTATTTTCACGGCATGAGACAGGTTTACTGAGGAGTTCCGCATTTTGGTTTTGAAAACGATACAGTTTGCCTGCATGAAAGAGCTTAATCACTTTGGCACTGGCAAGCTGTTGTTGAAAACGACTTAGGGTTTGGCGTTGAAATGGATCAAAGGGATTGCCGTAGTTTTTGTTGTCGAGTAAAAACTGAATCTGTCCTGCTTCTTTATCATAGCCGTATAAGATACGTTTGCCTTGCGTATCTTGAAGCTCAAACGTAGGCGGATGACTGCTGATTTTACAATTAAGACGCAGTGAGAGTGCAAAGCCTTCGGTCGATTTGTTTTGTAGTTGATAAATCCCTTGTTTTTCATTCTCCAAATAGACCCATTGGTTCAAGGGTAAATTTGCACTGAGTTGCTCATATTGCTCGATGGAGGCTTTACTGATATCGACAATGCCTTTGGGATCGATTTCAGGCAGTTTTTCGTTATGACTAAATAGTCCTGTGATTTTATCATTCACTGTCTTTTGCGTTGTAGAAATAGATTGGCATGCTGTCATTTGTGTGATGTAAAGACACGTAAGGCTCAACAACATCAGTTTTTTGATGATCATTTTTAATATAAAGAAGAAATAAAAGCGTTAGCTTAGCTTGAGCTTTATTTAAGTTCAAATTTTATCCATGCGCTATTTGACTGAAAAGACTGCCGCAAACTTGATTTTTGCGTTGCGTCGGTTTGATTTTTATTTTCAGACTAAATCGCTTTGATAATTGCATCACGCTTATAAATATCAAAAGATGCGCAAATGGCGCTAAGCTAGTAGCCGAATTAGATGCATAGATTCTCCCCATAGGTTCATCTAAATCTATGTATAACGAGATAGGTAATGACGACAGAATATTTAAAGACAAAACAACCCTTATACATCCCTTATGCGGGCAATACCTTACTTGAATTGCCGCTGTTAAATAAAGGGTCGGCATTTACGGAAGAAGAGCGCACTCGCTTCAACTTGCATGGTTTAATTCCGCATGTTGAAGAAAGCATTGAAGAACAGAGTCAGCGTTCTTATCAACAATACTGTGCTTTTAATGATGCGATCAATAAGCACATTTACTTGCGTAACATTCAAGACACCAATGAAACCTTGTTCTATCACCTCATTGAAAACCATTTAAGTGAGATGATGCCGATCATCTATACCCCAACGGTGGGTGAGGCCTGTCAGCGTTTCTCGGATATTTATCGCCGCCATCGTGGCACATTTATTTCCTATCCAGACCGTGCGCATATTGATGACATCTTGCATAACATCAACAAGAAAAATGTCAAAGTCATTGTGATTACCGATGGCGAGCGTATTTTAGGCTTGGGAGACCAAGGTATTGGTGGTATGGGTATTCCGATTGGAAAATTGTCGCTATATACCGCGTGTGGGGGTATTAGCCCAGCTTATACGTTACCAATTACCCTCGATGTTGGGACCAATAATCAGCAGTTACTGAATGACCCGATTTATATGGGTTGGAATCAACCGCGCATCAGTGGTGATGAGTACTATGCTTTTGTTGATGAAGTGATTGCTGCGATCAAGCATCGTTGGCCGAAAGCCTTAATTCAATTTGAAGATTTTGCGCAAAATAATGCCATGCCTTTATTGAATAAGTACCGTGATGAAATCTGTTGTTTTAATGATGATATTCAAGGTACCGCAGCCGTTTCTGTGGGCAGTTTGATTGCTGCATCACGTGCGGCAGGTAAACAGCTCAAAGATCAAACCGTTGCCTTCTTAGGTGCGGGTTCAGCAGGCTGTGGGATTGCTGAGCAAATTGTTGCACAGATGAAAGTTGAAGGTTTAACTGATGCCGAAGCGCGTGCACGCGTGTATATGGTTGATCGTTTTGGTTTAATCACTGAAAATCAGCCGAATCTCCTTGATTTCCAACGTAAATTGGCGCAAAAGCCAAACGTGATAGCGCAATGGGGCAATGCTGAAGAGGTGATTTCACTGCTCGATGTCGTGAAAAATGCCAAACCTACCGTGTTGATTGGGGTATCGGGTCAGCCAGGCTTATTCACTGAAGAAGTAATTCGCACTTTGGCTTCGAACTGTGATCGTCCGATTGTATTGCCACTGTCTAACCCAACTTCGCGTGTCGAAGCCGTGCCAGCAGATATTATTCACTGGACGGATGGCAAAGCTTTGATTGCGACAGGCAGTCCTTTTGCCCCTGTCAATTATCAAGGCAAAATTTATAATATTTCGCAGTGCAATAACTCATATATCTTCCCGGGCATTGGGTTAGGCGTGATTGCCGCTAATGCAACCCGTGTGACCGATTCGATGTTAATTGCATCGAGCAATGCTTTGGCAGATTGTTCCCCGATGTTGACCAACCCTACAGCAGATTTATTGCCTGAGATTGATGAAATTCAGAAAGTCTCTAAGCTGATAGCCTTTAAAGTGGCCAAAGCAGCAATGGATGCAGGTGTAGCCCCGATTATTAGTGATGAGCAATTGCAACACGCGATTGAGAAAAACTTCTGGAAGCCAGAGTATCGTCACTATAAACGTGTCGCCTTCTAAAGCTGAAAATGAGATTGAACAAAAGGAGCGTAATGCTCCTTTTTGTTTTTTGAGAGCTGCATCTTCATTAACATTATTTTACTAGATTAAAAAAAAGACATTTTGTACACTCCGCGCACAAGTATAAAAACCAATAACTTAACAATGATCATGTTCAATTCTATTTATAAAATGCTGGAATCCTTTGGGTTTGGCTCACAAAAACGTGCTTTGCATATTCATTTTTCCAATTCGGCTTTGAACACACAGGTGTTTATTCAGCGCATTGAGGGCGAGCACAGAATCAATCAAGGCTTAAAAGCTGAAATTCTATGTCTATCGACCAATGCTTATCTGCCTTTAAAACAGTTTATTGGTGGGCGTGTCGCGGTTGATCAGGTCACGGATGTGGGGCAGCTTTCTCGTCTGACGGGGGTGATTACCAGTGCCAGTCAGGGGCAAAGTGATGGTGCGCTAACTGTTTATAAACTTACCGTTGAAGATGCAACAGCACTGTGGCATAAGCGCAGAAACAGTCGCGTGTTTATGAGTAAAAGTGTTCGTGAAATCACTGAAACTCTGTTTAGCGAATGGCAAAGTCACAGTACGTTATTTGCAGCCAGCTTAAGTCTGAACTTAGACGGTTTGAGCCGTGATTATGATGTACGACCCTTTGTCATGCAGTCTAATGAAACCGACGCTGAGTTTCTCACTCGACTATGGCGGAGTGAAGGGATTAATTGGTTGATCGATGAACAAGCTCCGACGGTGCTCAGTTCGTCGGAACTGATTCAGGCACAGCAACTTCGTTTGATGGATGATAATCAAGCTTTTACAGCACTGGGCCGCCGAAAGATTCGTTTCCACCGCAGCCATGCCACTGAGCCTTTTGATAGCATCACCAGTTTTATTGCTGAACGTCACTTACAATCCACCACGGTACAGACGCAGCGTTGGCAAGCGCAACATTTAGCTCAAGATCAGAGTCAGGCTGTATTGAGTGCACATCAGCATAGTGATCAACAAGACAATGAAAGTTTGGGTCTGGAACAAGTCTGGTGTGTCAGTCCAGCATGGACGGCTGATCTACAAGGTGAGGATCAGGCCACGTCTGCTAATAGCAGTCAACTAGATCGTCTCAACCAACAACTGAACCAATATCATGAGCTTCAGGCCAAATATTTCACAGCAAAAAGTAGCGTTCGAGATGCGCAAGTGGGCTATTGGTTTGAAATGGTGGATCATCCTGAAATAGACCAACATGTGTCCGCAGAGCGTGAATTTCTCATTTTAGGCAAAGTTTTTTATAACCAAAATAATTTACCCAAAGAGTTGCTACAGCAAATCAATTTATTACTAAAAGAAAGTCGCTGGCAAGGTCTAAGTGAGGAACGACAAGCCAATGAACTCTTTGTCGTACGCCGTGAGGTCAAAATTGTTCCTGAATATCAAGCGTGGATACACCGTCCAGCAGCCCATCCTTTACGCGCCAAAGTCGTCGGGCCTGAAGGGGAAGAAATTTATGTGGATGCATGGGGACGGATTAAAGTTCGCTTCATGTTTACACGTAGTGATGACCATGCTCATGATGGTGGCGCGGGTGCAAATGACAATGACACGGACTCGGCTTGGGTCGATGTATTGACCCCATGGGCGGGTGAGGGGTATGGCGCACGTTTTCATCCGCGTGTTGGAGAAATTGTGGTCATCGACTTCTTTGAGGGGGATGTCGATCGACCCTTTGTAGTAGGACGCATTCATGAGGCCGAGCGCCACCAAACCATGTTTGATGTGAAAGGAGTATTGCCTGCAACGAAAAAACTCAGTGGGATCCGTTCACAAGAAGTTGCAGGGCAAGGCTTTAACCAACTGCGTTTTGATGATACGACAGGGCAAATTAGTGTGCAGTTACATAGCAGTCATGGAGCAAGTCAGCTCAATCTCGGTAACCTCAGTCATCCCAAAGAAACTGAGAACAGTGATGGGCGTGGTGAAGGTTTTGAGTTAAGAACGGATCAATGGGGAGCCATGCGCGCAGGCAAAGGTCTCTTGATTAGTACCTATGCACAGGATCAAGCGGTCGCAGATCATTTGGCTGCGTCAGAAGCCCAGTCCATCTTGCAGCAAGGTCATGACAGTATGCATATGTTGAGTACTTTGGCTGTTAAACAACAGACTGATGCACTGAATGTGGTCAATCGTCTGCCTAAATTGATTCAGTCTGTAGAGTTACAAGGGGCCAATCAAGCCCTCCAAGCAACTGTTGGTTTATTTAAAACTGCAGTCAGTCAGGATCCGATTTCGGCATTAAAAACGTGTGGTGGTTTTATTGAGGATATTCAAAAATTTGGTCAAGACACAGACAATTTGATCAATGAATTTAAAGATTATTTTCAGGATGCAGAGGCTTCAATAGAAAATTTAAAAGCCTTTATTGATAACCTCGAAGAACATGGTACAGATGCTTTAAAAAGTCAGTTGCAAGGCGTGAAAGACAAATTGAATGCGGATCCACTCGGCGCTTTAAAAGATGTTGGTAAAGTGATTGCGAATGTTGATATGAGAGACTTTGACCTGACCAGTGCTTGCGGAAGCTTTAATAAAGGCAGCAAATTGGATGTTAATCCCATGCAGGCATTGGGCTCCATGCAAGGTTTTATGGAGACATATGCTCAAGAGGCAGAGCAAACGCAGGATACTCAGAACCAAGCTCAAGCGAAGATCTTTCGTCAGGCTTTAATGCTGCTGGCTTCCCCCAATGGTATTGCTTTAACGACGCCTGAAGATATTGTTTTACAAGCTTCTCAAGACATTGCTGAAAGCGCACAGGGGTCCATTAACTTAAGTGCCCAGAAGAATATTATTGCGCATGCGCAGGATAAAGTGAGCTTATTTGCTGCACAAAAAGGGCTAAAAGCATTTGCAGCAAAAGGAAAAGTCGAATTACAGGCACAAGATGATGCGATAGAGGCGATTGCGCGTAAGGTGATTAAGCTAATTTCAACAGAAGATAAAATAGAAATAACTAGTCCGAAAGAAATTGTACTGACTGCTGGTGGTTCACAGCTCAAAATTAATGGGGATGGGATTTTTACGACAACAGGTGGAAAGTTTGAAAGTAAGGCGGGTCAGCATAGTTTTGTGGGTGGTGCAAAAGTATCTTATGAGGTTCCTGAATTACCAAGCAGTGGTCCATTTACTAAATTATTCCATTTTGTGTCACTAGAAGGTGAGAAAATGGAAAATGCAATGATACAAATTTATGAAAAAATAAATGAGAACTATGTTTTTAAATTAGATTCGAAAATTGATAAATCTATTTTTAGACTAGAAAATGATGAAAAAAATATTGAGTATAAAGCATTGGTTGGGTTCGATGATTGGGTTTCATGGTTTGATGATGAAGAAGAGGAATTACAAGAAGAAATAGATTTAGGTGAGCATCACAATCCATATGATAAAGAGTCTGGAAATCAGTATGAGTAATGTACATATCGTAAAAAAAGGGGATACGCTTTGGGGTATCTCAAACAAATATAATATTAGTCTTAATGAGTTAGTTGAAATAAATGGTTTATATGGTAAAAAGAAAAATTTATTAAAGATTGGGCAAAAGATATATTTGAAAAAAAATAATAGTAGAAAAATTGATACATTTTTAACAATAAAAGTTTATGATCTAAAGTGGGAATCAATTCCTCAAGCTAAGCTATTACTAGAGTATGATGGTCAGTGTCATTTAATGACTAGCGATGATAATGGGTTAATTAAAGATATTCAAATTGAAGATGCTTTGAAAGGTATAAAAATAAGTTTATATACATTAAAAAATATATTTGAACTTATAGCTCATCATAAAACATTGCCGATGGGGAAAAAAATATTAAAACTAAGTTCTCGTGCAATGATATTAAAAGGTAATACTTATCAAGTTGAGGGTGTAGCTAGAACAAATACACAAGCAATTGAAAAAGAATTGAAAGTTAATGGTAAGAAAGCGCAGAATACATCTGGGACATCTGGGACATCTGGGACATCTGGGACATCTGGGACATCTGGGACATCTGAAACAAGAGTGGAAGGTGGATTACCTGCTGTCACAGTAGCTGCAGTATATTCTGAAGAAAATTTATATTTACATCCAGATAATGAAAAATATCGAAGAATAATTATTAACGCAGCAAAAAAATATAATTTAGCGCCACAAGCCTTAGCTGCAAAAATTAACGCAGAAGCTGGTACAAAAAGAGGAAGTCAAGAATGGAATGCTCAAGCACGTGCTTCAACATCATCTGCAGTAGGATTAACTCAGTTTTTAAGTGGCACTTGGTATGAGATATGTACGCGTTCTACTTATAGTGACACATTACTTCAAAAACATGTTATTAAGAAAAAATTAATCTCTAATTTTCAAGAGAATATGGCTCTTAAGTTAATTTCGGTAAAAGATAAAGAAAAATTAAAAGCTCTTGGAACGGACCCTACTTTTTCGGTGGATTCAGCAGCGGCATATGCTAGGGCAAATATTGATATAGTTACAAACATATATAGAAAGGTCGATAGTTTAGAACCTAGTGATCTCGCAAAAGTTGGATATGTAGCTCATCATGATGGTCCAACAGGGTTTGGCAAAATAATTGAAGCAACAAACGACTCTTCATGGTCAAAACTACAAGGGCAAGTGTGTTCCAAAGATAGTCCTAATTGCAGTACATTACAAAATTATAAGGAAAGATTTAGTAATGGGAGGGATGCATATCGATGGTGGTTATGTACTGAATATACAGATGCAAAAATTAATGTAAATCGATTTACCCTTAGCCCTGCTGATGGGAAAAAATTTAAGAATGCTCGAACAATGGAGGAAATTATTGTTTTTCTAGGTGGTAAAGCTTTAGTTCGGCCAAGTAAAGAATTCGAGAAAAAGAAAGGAGCTAATGATACCCAAGCAACAGAAAATATTAGTATTATTATTACATCCATTGTAAATAATAAGGTTGAACCCAGTATTCAGTATTTCGTAAAATCTAAATATGGGTTAAAACCACATTTGACAAATGAAAATGGTCATGAAGTTATTAAAATTAAAAAAGGAGATAAGCTTGAAATCATTTTCGATAATCAAGTTTTAACTTCAATCACTTCGATAAAAGATAAAGAAGAATTTAGGATTAATTTTCCAATTACTCAAGAAAAAAATATACAGAAGAAAACACAAGAAGTGAGTACAAACAACGAACAGAAGCTCAATTTTGATGGTTGGAGAAATCCACTTAATGGTACTTGTCAAGTGAGGCGGTTTGGTTATAAATCATTACCCTTAAAGGCAAATGCTGCAACTTATAATCAAAGTAATTTACAGCAGGCAACTAAGGTTGCATCAGGGTTTAATCGAACAACTTATAGATCTAGTGGAATGCATCAAGGTCTTGATCTTGAGGCTGATAATGGTGCCAATGTTTATCCAGTTTGTGTTGGTACCATTGCAAAAGTAATTCCATCATATCCAGGTTATGGAAAAACGATTATTTTAGAATGTGACGTAAATGATTTGCCAGTTTCAAAAAAAGCTTTAGCAAAAAACATAGACACAATTTACTTTGTTTATGCACATTTAAATTCTATAAATGTAACAGAGGGAGCTATTATAACCACTCTAGATACTATTCTTGGGAAAACAGGTAATACTGGTAATGCCGGAAGTATGACAAGAATTGAGGATGGTGCACATTTGCATTTTGAGGTCAGAACAGAGATAACGAAATCAATGGGGAAATCTGGAATGACGTATAGACAAGACCCATTTCCTTGGTTAGATAATTGTAAGACCACTGAAAATGGTGTTAAATTAAATAGGTAAATAGATCATGAAATATAAATTATGCTTGATAGGTATGTTGGCTTTTTCAACAATTGCTAATGCAGAATTTAATATAGAAAATAACATAAATCAACCTAATTATATAAAATTAGGGTATAGGAATGTTTTAAATTCTGGGTTTATATATACTGATAATGATAAAAATTTTAAATTAAAGAAAAATACAGTTAATGTTCCATATGAAGATATTTCAATTTTATTGAAACCTCTATTAAGAAATGACAATAGAATAAAAGGAAATGATTATTATTTTTTAAATTATGAGACTTTTATTCAGCTAGATGGAATAGAGTATAAGTTACCTTTTATTATTTCAGATGTAAGTGCTATTGGCTCTAGTGTGCTGTTTAATGATAGTAATATGGTTATTTTCTCAATTGAGAGCTATGCAAGTCCAGTTTCAAATAATAATTCAAAAAAATTTAAAAGTGATGTATATATTTTAAATAAAAAAAATTTAGGCTTATATTCACCTTTTTTCTTGTCTTTAAATTCTAAATTAAAAAATTTTAATGAGGTTTCTATGGATTTTAGTAAGTTGGGGTCTGTGAAATATAATAAAAACAAAAAGACATATCAGATTCTATATGAGCTTCAAAAAGCTTCAGAAGACTTTAGCTCGACCGGAAGAGTAGTCTATGAAAAATCTCCTATTGAGTACTCATTTATCTTAATACCTGATCAAAAAGAACCTTTTTCGATAAAAAACTTTGTGGAAAAAAAGAAAGGAACTAACAAGATTATTTCAAAAGATGATGGTGGTGGCATGTATTCTTATTTTTTAAAGGGTAATTGATTCCAATGAAGATGTAATATTTTATATTTTATATTGGTTTCACTAGGATCTTGTACTTATTTAAATGATAGTAAGGGGGATGAAAGTCATTTGGATTTTAACTTATTAAAGTTGAGAGGATGGTAAGTGAAGGGGCAAGTGATTCATCGCAAGATTTAGTCTATACTTCTATTGATAAAAATCAGAAAAATAATGTTCTATTGTTTGATGTTATAAATGGTGAAATACAAGTAATTAATTTAGAACGAAAAGCGTTTAATATATCTGATTGTGACGAGTATTCATCTGATACCAATGCAGAGAAAATTCTTGTTTTATGGATTTAACCAAGCTGATTTCTGTCAGCTTGGTTTGGTTTTTCACCCTTCCAACACTTCTTCCAGCAACTCCTCACTCGGCGCAAAATAGTAAGCACCGTCCACAGGAGTCACAAAATGAAGCATACGGTCATGGATTCCATCACCACTGGTGCCGAACATACGCAGTAACATCGCATCAATAATGTTTAAATCTTTCGTATAGGCAATAAAAAATAAACCTTGCTCACCTTTACCATCGCCATAAGGAAGAGAGTGACGTAGGATTTCCATTTCCTCGCCTTCATCATCTTCAACCACGACACGTGCAACGTGAGAATTTGCAGGCTTAACGTCATCATCTAGTTCAATACTTTCAAGTTTTGTCCGTCCAAAGACTTGCTCTTGAGCATCAACCTTTAGCTTTTTCCACTTTTCCAAATCATGGCAATAGCGCTGTGCAAAGATAAAAGAACCATCTGCGAATACTCCTGCATCTTCACTTAATAAGGTCGTTGCAGCACGATCATCGGGAAACTGCGGGTTTTCAGTACCATCAATAAAACCAGTCAAATCTCGACCATCAAAATTGCGGAAACAGACCCGTTCATCTAAAACATCAACTTTATCTTGGATGCCTTCGAAGAACGATTGACTAAGGGCAAAACAAATATCGGTACGCTGAGCTGCAATATGAATTAAAACATCCGCAGGTGAAACAGGCATATTGAAAGAGCCATAAATTGGCTCTAGCTGTTTAAACCCTGCAGGCGCTGTAGGATGAAGTTGTGCCCAAAGTTCAGGGCCAAAAGCAACAGCCGTTTTAATTTGCGCATGTGGATGTTGGGTAATAAGACGATCACGGGTGGAAAATAAATCTTCTAATTTTTCTTTAAGTTCTTCAATACTTAAATCTTTTAAACGTAAAACAATAAAACGGGCATGATCTGAAGGTAATGGTAGAATTACAGATTGGGCGGTCATTCATGGCTCCTAAAAAAATTGTTATTTCTATTGGCTGTACTTATTGTGCCTTATGCAGTTTCAGCTTCATAGCCTTAAGTGATAAATTCATTGATGAATAATAAACCCTAAAAGCATGAAAGATCATATAATCTAAAGGTCATTTTTTTCTCAATACCACTATGTCATTTCAAATTTGGCTGGGCTTTGTACTCGCATGTTGGATCATTAGTATTTCTCCAGGGGCAGGGGCCATTGCGTCAATGTCGAGTGGCCTCAACTACGGTTTTCGGCATGGTTATTGGAATGCGTTGGGTTTACAACTCGCCTTGTTGGTACAAATCGGTATTGTGGCGGCTGGGGTAGGGGTGCTCTTTGCCACAACGCCTTGGGCATTTTGGGCCGTGAAGTGGTTTGGTGTGGCTTATTTATTGTATTTGGCTTATTTACAATGGATGGCACCCATCCAATCGATTGAAATTCAACAAGAACAACCGACTAAATCACGCTCTAAATTGGTGATGTATGGCTTTTTGATCAATATGAGCAATCCCAAAGCAATCGTATTTTTATTGGCAGTTTTACCGCAATTTTTAGATTTGTCTAAGCCGCAGTGGAGTCAATATGCGGTGATGGCCGTCACGATGGTTACGATTGATTTGATTGTGATGGCAGGATATACGGGATTGGCAGCGAAAGTTTTAAAACTCTTAAAATCCCCGCGACAGCAAAAATATCTCAATCGTACTTTCGCAGTATTGTTCAGTTGTGCGGCGGGACTGCTTAGTTTGGTTCATCAGTAAGTTTAGTCTGCGTCAATTCTACTAAAAACTGTTGTTCGGTAACCACATGTATACCATGCTGACGAAATAGGGCGGCAGTGATTCCTTCCCCTACAATTTTTTGCCCAGTAAATGAGCCATCATAGATGCCATCACTGCCACAAGATGGGCTATTGGCTTTGAGCACAGCATGGGTAACGTGATTGGCTTGCGCTAATGCTAAAGCTTTGTAAGCACCTTGAATAAAGACCTCGCTAATCTGATGACCATTTGATGAAAAAACCTGTGCGTGGCCTAATAAAACATCAGCACCTGACCCGTGGCGAATTTCTGCTGCGGGACGCGGGGTTGGAAGTCCTGCACTGACTTCAGGACATAAGCTGACATAATTTTTATCGAGCAAAGCTTGAACTAACTCAGAGACTAAGCAGTCTTTGCCGTCATAACGGACTTTTTGTCCGAGTAGACATGCACTGATAAAATAACGTTTATGGCTCATTTAGTTATGTCAATTTTTTAAACTTCTGCGCGATAAAAATCAACGCAAACAGAATCGACATGGTTAAAACAATGCTGAGCCCTGTAGAGGTATTCAGTCCTGCACTGGACCATAAACCAACTGTCACCCCAATTTGCGCAATCACAAAGGCCCAAGTCACCATTTGTTTTGGAGAGTGGGCAAGCAGTCGAGCGGTAAGTGCTGGAATGACAAGCAAGGCACCCATCAGTAAAGAACCCACTGCCCGAAGCGCTAAAATGGTAAATAAAGCCAGTAGTAACATAAAAATCAAGCGTTGCCATTTCGCACTGACACCTTCACTAACAGCCATATCAGGATCGATCGCGATTTGAATTTGAGCCTGCCAACTTTTATAAAGCACTGCCAATGCAACAACAATAACAGTAGCAAAAATGGGTAGGTCTGCCCATGTGATCGTGAGTAAATCACCAAATAAATAGCTGAGTAACTCAGGTCTTAAACTTGGAATGTGTTGAATAAACATCAGACCCGAGCAGAGCAAGGTCGCAGAACAGAGTGCGAGTAATGCATCATTAGGTAACCGTGGATCATGCAAAACCCAAAGGATCGCCACCAACAAGCCCGCAATAAAAGCCACACCCATCCACAGGGGCAACGCCATTGCTCCTGCAATCGCGACACCCAGTAAAGTACCATGTGCCATGGTGTCGGCAAAAAATGACATGCGGCGCCATAGCATCAAACAGCCCAGTGGTGCAGTCAAAAAGACTAGCAACGTACCCATAATCCATGCAGGTAATAGCAGTTGTAACCATTCCATCATGACTTAAGCTTCCGGTTCGGGGTGAATGTGTGGGCGAGCGTCATGCTGACAAGGCGTTGCACTATCACCATGTGCGCAGTGATCATGATGATGTTGATAGAATACGCGGTTGGTACCAAAAATAGCTTGATACTCAGGGTGTTGTTGCACACTTTCAGGCAGGCCACTACAACAAATGTGTTTATTCAAACACACTACACGATGAGTTCCTTGCATGACCCACTGCAAATCATGTGAAACCATGAGCAAAGCACAACCATATTTGGCGGGTAAACTGCGCACATAGTCGTACAGCTCAGCCTCAGACTGAATGTCTAGGCCCTGCATCGGTTCATCGAGAACCAAAATATCAGGTTGACGTAACAGCGCACGTGCCAGTAAAACGCGTTGACGCTCTCCACCTGAAAGCTGCTGTACTTTAGAATTTTCAAGTTTGCTGATCCCAGTATCGTGGATAATTTCTTGCTTAATTACAGGATCACATTTTTCCAAAGCCAATAGGTCTTTTACCCTAAGCGGTAGGCTATGTGAGGGATTAAATTTTTGCGGTACATAAGAAAACTTGAGTGGCTTTGTTGTTTTAATTTCGCCAGTATTAGGGTGCACAATACCCAATAGCACTTTAATGAGCGTGGATTTCCCTGCACCATTTGGCCCAATCAGGGTCACAATTTCCCGTTCATGTAAGACAAAATCGACATGCTTTAAAATGTCGCGTTCATCGATACGAACACTAATTTGGGAGAGTTCGACCAGAACAGGATCGAGGCTTATTTGTGGCGACACTGCTGACAAATTCCTGAAATTTCGATAATGCTATGTTGTGCCGTAAAACCATCGGCTGCGGAAAGTGCGTCGAGTTGTTGTAATAATCCTTGTGCAGAGGCCTCGGTCACTGATTTGCAATCAGTGCAAATGAGAAAGGCTGCTTGATGGCCTTCACGGGGATGGCAACACGGAATATAGGCATTAATCGAGGTGAGTCGGTGAATGAGGCCTTTTTCTAATAAAAAGTCTAAGGTGCGGTACACCGTCGGTGGGGCAGCAGGGCGGTCGGCATTGCTTTTAATTTTAGCCAACAAGTCATACGCACCCATCGGACCTGTCGCATTCAGGATCAGTGCCAAGACTTCTTTTCTTAAGGGGGTTAGGCGCGCACCAGTTGCTGCGCACAAGACTTCTGCTTCAGCCAAACGCGTCTCAACGTTGTGATGACCATGCACATCATGTAAAGCATGGTGGTGTTCGTGAGAACAAGCGCTCATAACAAACCTCAAGTGCAAAATTTATAAAAGAAAAACGACATTAAATCTTAACATGAAGCGCAGAGAGTTTCGATTAGGCATAGGTATTTTTGTCGATTTGTTATATTATAACACTAATTGTATTTCTAGTGATTGCTCCCCATGTCCCGTTTCTTGGCTTTTTTTGCGTTTGCGCTGTTTAGTAGTGTTGCTTGGACGCAAGACTTGGTTGTTTCTACACAGCCGATTTACTTGATTGCACAGGAAGTGACAAAAGGCATTGAAAAACCAACCTTATTGTTGGCCGATCAATCTGGACATGATGTGAGTTTGACCCCAATGCATCGTAAAATCATTCAGGATGCAGGTTTGGTTATTTGGTTGGGACGAGCACATGAAGCACCGCTGGATAAACTCCTGACCCCCAATGATAAAGCAGTTTCTATTTTAGATTCAGGCATTATCAATGCCTTACCACTACGAAATACCCGTGGTGATGCCTTAAAAAATACCATCGATACCCATGTTTGGCTTGACCCAAACAATGCGGTACGTATTGGTTTCTTTATTGCAGGCCTGCGTTCACAGCAGATGCCTGATTATAAGGAGCGCTACTGGAACAATGCCAGAATCTTTGCTCAGAAAATGTTGCAAGCTTCAGCTATATATAGTCAAAGTACCCAAGCGCGCTCATATTGGTCTTTTCATGATGCCTATCAATACTTGGAGCGACCTTTAAACTTACGCTTTGCAGGTGCTTTGACAGATGACCCACATATTGCACCTACGGTTGCGCAAATCAAATACTTAAATGACAGCCGCCCTTATTCAAAGATGTGCCTTTTGGCCGAAGTGCATGCGAGTCAAGCGCAATATCAAAAGTTGAACCCATTGGTTTTCCAAGCCGTTGACGAAAGCATGACTGGGGCAGGGGATTTTGTCAGCGCATGGAAGCAATTGGCCGATCATGTGCATAAATGTGTGCTAAATGCGCGAAAGTAACGCAAAAAATAAACAATAATTGATTAGTTTAAAAGCAATTTAAACATAGAAAAAAACTCGACTTAGGTCGGGAAAAGATTGCATGTTCAGGGGTGTAACTCTATAATGCCTGCGATTAAAAATAATCATCAGCTAAACTTGTCAAGCATGATTGTTGTGAGTGAATAAATAATGAGCCGAACTAGTCGCTTGATTGACCGACGATTAGCGAAAGCTTTAGTCCTCTTACAAGCATGTATGATTCCTGTTTCAGCCTTGATCGGCTGGGTCGTGAAAGACTCAACCGCAGCCCTGAGTGCAGCATTAGGTGCGCTCGTGTGTTGGCTTGCGACTTGCTATTTTTCATGGCAGTCGTTTCGAGCAGCAGGAGCTCGCGCTTCTAAACAAGTTCTTGCGAACATGTATAAAGGCATGATGGGTAAGTTTGCAATTGTGATTGTTGGTTTCATTTTAATTTTAAGCAATGTCAAACCGTTGTCAGCGGTGGCGTTGTTTTGTGGTTTTATGCTCGTTCAAACCATGACGTGGGTTGCTCCATTTTGGGTGTCGCGTCAACAAAAACGAGTTTAATAAGCACTACAAAAAATTGAAAAGTTTTTTAGGAGATGGACGAGATATCAAGCAGCACGCGATGTTCGTTCTCTCTATTTGTATTTGACATTGACCAGGTGTGATTTATGGCTGCTGAAGAACATGCCCTTACTTCGACCGAGTATATCAAGCATCACTTGACGAATATGACTTATGGCAAAATGCCAGACGGTTCATGGAAGTTGGCTGAGACTGCTGAAGAAGCTCAACAGATGGGGTTCACTGCTATTCACTTGGATTCAATGGGTTGGTCTATCACTCTTGGTGTGATTTTCTGTTTGTTGTTCTGGTGCGTAGCGAAAGCTGCAAACTCTGGTGTTCCAACCAAGTTCCAGTCTGCAATTGAAATGATCATTGAGTTTGTGGACTCAAGTGTTCGCGACACTTTCCATGGCAAATCACGCTTAATTGCGCCACTTGCATTGACCATTTTCGTGTGGATTTTCCTCATGAACGCAATGGACTTAATCCCAGTTGACTTTATTCCGTATACAGCTCAACTGATTGGTGCAAGTGTATTTGGTATGGATCCTCATCACGTTTACTTCAAGGTTGTACCTTCTACAGATCCAAACATTACCCTAGGTATGTCTTTATCTGTATTTGTATTGATCTTGTTCTACAGTATTCGCGAAAAGGGGATTGGTGGTTTCGTTGGCGAATTAGCACTTAACCCATTTAACCCAAGTAACCCAGTTGCAAAAGCGTTATTGATTCCAGTGAACTTAATTCTTGAATTAGTAACATTCCTTGCACGTCCAGTTTCATTGGCTCTGCGACTTTTCGGTAACATGTATGCAGGTGAGTTAATCTTCATCCTTATCGCATTATTACCGTTCTGGATCCAATGGGCGTTGTCTGTGCCTTGGGCGATCTTCCACATTCTTGTTATCACGCTACAAGCATTCATCTTTATGATGCTGACTATCGTATACTTGAGCATGGCAAGCGAAAAGCATTAATGGTAATGCCCAACTATCACTGGATGGTTGGGCGCACAATTTTTTAATTTAATTTGGTATAAACCTAACCTCTGAGGAATTATCATGGAACTCACTTTAGGTCTAGTTGCAATTGCATCTGCTATCTTGATCGCTTTTGGTGCTTTAGGTACTGCGATTGGTTTTGGTCTTTTAGGCGGTCGCTTCCTTGAAGCTGTTGCACGTCAACCAGAATTGGCTCCACAACTTCAAACTCGTATGTTCTTAATCGCGGGTCTTCTTGATGCTGTGCCTATGATCGGTGTTGGTATTGGCTTGTTCTTCATCTTTGCTAATCCATTTGTAGGTTAATCGGCTTAATTCCTAAATTAAACTATTGAGGAATAGCAATGAATATCAACCTCACATTGATTGGCCAAGCGATTGCATTTGCGATGTTTGTCGCATTCTGCATGAAATTTGTATGGCCACCACTAATCAATGCGATTAGTGAGCGTCAGCGTAAAATCGCTGATGGCTTAAACGCTGCTGAAAAAGCAAAAGCTGATCTTGCGGATGCGCAAGCTCAAGTGAAAGCTGAATTAGATGCAGCGAAAGCGCAAGCGGCTCAATTGATCGAACAAGCGAACCGTCGCGGTGCACAATTGGTAGAAGAAGCTCGTACTCAAGCGTCAGCTGAAGGTGAGCGTATTCGTCAACAAGCAAAAGAAGCTGTTGATACAGAAATCAATTCTGCCCGTGAAGAATTACGTCAACAAGTTGCTGATCTTGCAGTAACAGGTGCTGAGAAAATTCTTAGCCAAAAAGTTGATGCTGAAGCTCACAATGCCATGCTGACTCAGCTGGCTGCTAAACTTTAAGAGAGGCGGATTATGGCTGAACTCTTGACGTTGGCACGCCCGTACGCTAAAGCAGCATTTGCTTACGCTTCTGAGCAAAATGCAACTGACTCTTGGTCATCTGCATTGAACTTGCTCAGTGCTGCGGTGCAAGACGAAGCATTTTCAGCTTTCTTAACTCGCCCTGAGCTTACTCCTGCTGAGCAGGTAAGTCTTTTTGCAAAAGTATTAGGCGAAGACCAAACTGCAGCAGTGTCAAACTTTTTGACATTGCTTGCTGAAAACAACCGTTTGGCGCTTCTTCCTGAAATTTCTGCTGAATACGAGCAGCTCAAATCACAGAATAACAATACTGTGGATGTAGTCATTGAATCTGCATTCCCATTGACTTCTGTACAAGAACAATTACTTGCACATGCTTTAGAGAAAAAATTCAAAGCTGCGGTAAATGTTTCTGTAGAAGTTAAACCAGAGCTTATTGCTGGTGTTGTTATTCGTGCAGGCGACCAAGTGATAGATGATTCTGCGCTTAACAAGCTAGAAAAAATGCGGACTCGTCTTCTTGCTTAATTGCATATGAAGACTGAACTTTAAAAAGATTGAGGTATAGCGCAATGCAACAACTGAATCCATCCGAGATCAGTGCGCTCATTAAACAGCGTATCGGCGATCTGGACACCAGCGCGACCGCTAAAAACGAAGGGACCATTGTTATGGTTTCCGACGGTATTGTGCGTATTCACGGCCTTGCTGATGCAATGTACGGTGAAATGATCGAATTCGACGGCGGCTTATACGGTATGGCACTGAACCTAGAACAGGATTCAGTGGGCGTCGTTGTTTTAGGTAACTACTTAAGCCTTCAAGAAGGTCAAAAAGCGCGTTGCACAGGTCGTGTATTAGAAGTTCCGGTTGGTCCAGAACTTTTAGGCCGTGTAGTAGATGCTTTGGGTAACCCAATTGATGGTAAAGGCCCAATTGATGCAAAATTAACTGATGCTGTTGAAAAAGTAGCACCAGGCGTAATTTGGCGTCAATCAGTGGATCAACCTGTACAAACTGGTTATAAATCAGTAGATACAATGATCCCTGTAGGCCGTGGTCAGCGTGAGTTGATCATTGGTGACCGTCAAACTGGTAAAACAGCTATGGCGATCGATGCGATCATCGCGCAGAAAAACTCTGGCATTAAATGTGTATACGTAGCGATTGGTCAAAAACAATCGACTATTGCTAACGTTGTGCGCAAGCTAGAAGAAACTGGCGCTATGGCGTATACCACTGTTGTAGCAGCAGCTGCAGCCGATCCAGCAGCAATGTTGTACTTGGCTCCATACTCTGGCTGTACAATGGGTGAATACTTCCGTGACCGCGGTGAAGATGCACTAATCATTTATGATGATTTGTCTAAGCAAGCTGTTGCTTACCGTCAAATTTCATTGTTATTACGTCGTCCACCAGGTCGTGAAGCGTATCCAGGTGACGTATTCTATCTTCACTCTCGTCTTCTTGAGCGTGCTTCGCGCGTTTCTGCTGACTATGTTGAGAAATTCACGAATGGTGAAGTTAAAGGCCAAACTGGTTCATTAACTGCATTGCCAATCATTGAAACTCAAGCGGGTGACGTATCTGCATTCGTACCAACGAACGTAATTTCGATCACTGACGGTCAGATCTTCCTTGAAACATCATTATTCAACGCAGGTATTCGTCCTGCTGTGAACGCGGGTATCTCTGTATCTCGTGTTGGTGGTTCAGCGCAGACTAAGATCATCAAAAAATTGTCTGGTGGTATCCGTACTGCTTTGGCGCAATACCGTGAATTGGCAGCGTTTGCTCAGTTCGCTTCTGACCTTGATGAAGCAACGCGTAAGCAACTTGAACATGGTCAACGTGTAACTGAATTAATGAAGCAAAAACAATATGCTCCATATTCAATTGCTGACCAAGCTGTTTCAATTTATGCATCTAACGAAGGCTATATGGCTGACGTTGAAGTGAAGAAAATCGTAGACTTTGATGCTGCGTTAATCTCTTACTTCCGTTCAGAAAATGCTGCGTTAATGCAAAACATCGATGAAACTGGTGATTACAACAAAGACATCGAAGCTGCAATCAAAGCAGGTATTGAAAGCTTTAAAGCGACTCAAACTTACTAATTTCAACTTCAGTTGGATTTAGTTTTGGTTTGGTTCACGGATCAACCTTCGAGGGCTCGAAAGGGCCTTCGAATACTAGGTTAAGCGTATGGCAAATTTAAAAGAAATTCGCGCCAAAGTAGCTAGTATCAAAAGCACGCAGAAAATTACTCGCGCGATGCAGATGGTAGCAGCTTCTAAGATGCGTCGTGCGCAAGAGCGCATGGCTCAAGGCCGTCCGTATGCCGAAAATATGCACCGTGTAATTGCTCACTTGGTTCAAGCGAATCCTGAATATAAACACCGTTATATGGTTGAACGCCCTGTGAAGCGCGTTGGCTATATCATTGTGTCTTCAGATCGTGGCCTTGCTGGTGGTTTGAACATTAACTTGTTCAAAAAAGTGGTTAAACACGTACAACAGCAACAAGAGCAGTCAATTGAAGTTCAATTTGCTTTAATTGGTCAAAAAGCGGTTTCGTTTTTTAAAAACTACGGCGGTAAAGTGCTGGGTGCTACGACAAATGTCGGTGATACACCAAGCCTTGAACAGTTATCTGGTTCTGTACAGGTGATGTTAGACGCATTTGATAAAGGCGAGTTAGATCGTATTTATCTTGTGTCAAACGGCTTTGTCAATGCCATGACTCAAAATCAAAAAATCGAACAACTTGTTCCTTTAGCAACTGCTGAAGAAAACAAGACCCTTAACCGTCAATACGGTTGGGATTATATCTATGAGCCTGAAGCTGAAGAGCTTTTAAATGGCTTATTGGTTCGTTATATCGAGTCTGTGGTATATCAAGGCGTGATCGAAAACATCGCGTGTGAGCAGTCAGCTCGTATGGTTGCAATGAAAGCTGCAACGGACAACGCAGGTGATTTGATCAAGAGCCTACAACTTATTTATAACAAGCTGCGTCAAGCCGCGATTACTCAGGAAATTTCTGAGATCGTTGGTGGTGCCGCTGCCGTTTAACATTATTTTGAATTGAGGAGACAGCAATGAGTAGCGGTCGTATCATTCAGATCATCGGCGCGGTTATCGACGTCGAGTTTGAACGTAACAGCGTTCCTAAGATCTATGACGCTCTCCACGTTGATGGCACTGAAACTACATTAGAAGTTCAGCAACAACTTGGTGATGGCGTAGTTCGTACTATTGCAATGGGTTCTACTGAAGGCCTTAAGCGTGGTTTGAACGTAACGAATACTAACGCTCCAATCTCTGTACCAGTGGGTACAGCGACTTTGGGTCGTATCATGGACGTTCTTGGTCGCCCAATCGACGAAGCTGGTCCAGTTGCGACTGAAGCGCGTTTGCCGATTCACCGTCAAGCACCTTCTTATGCTGAACAAGCAGCTTCTACTGACCTTTTAGAAACTGGTATTAAAGTCATCGACTTACTATGCCCGTTCGCTAAAGGTGGTAAAGTTGGTCTGTTCGGTGGTGCCGGTGTTGGTAAAACTGTAAACATGATGGAGTTGATCAACAACATCGCGAAAGCGCACTCAGGTTTATCTGTGTTCGCTGGTGTTGGTGAGCGTACTCGTGAAGGTAATGACTTCTATCACGAGATGAAAGACTCAAACGTTCTAGACAAAGTAGCAATGGTCTACGGTCAGATGAACGAGCCACCGGGTAACCGTTTACGTGTAGCGTTGACTGGTTTGACCATGGCTGAGTACTTCCGTGACGAGAAAGACGAAAATGGCAAAGGCCGTGACGTATTATTGTTCGTAGACAACATCTACCGTTATACACTAGCAGGTACTGAAGTATCAGCACTTCTAGGTCGTATGCCATCTGCGGTAGGTTACCAACCGACACTTGCAGAAGAGATGGGTGTTCTTCAAGAACGTATTACATCGACTAAGTCTGGTTCGATTACGTCAATCCAAGCGGTATACGTACCTGCCGATGACTTAACAGATCCATCGCCTGCAACTACGTTTGCTCACTTAGATGCAACTGTAGTATTGAGCCGTGACATCGCATCTTCTGGTATTTACCCAGCGATCGATCCACTTGACTCAACTTCACGTCAGTTAGATCCACTCGTAGTGGGTGCTGAGCATTACGAGATTGCTCGTTCAGTTCAAAACGTTCTTCAACGTTATAAAGAATTGAAAGACATCATCGCGATTCTTGGTATGGACGAACTTGCAGAAGAAGATAAGTTGACTGTTTACCGTGCACGTAAAATCCAACGTTTCTTCTCTCAACCGTTCCACGTAGCTGAAGTGTTTACTGGTGCTCCTGGTAAACTTGTACCGCTTAAAGAAACGATTCGTGGCTTTAAAGGTCTTTTAGCTGGTGAATATGACCACATTCCAGAACAAGCGTTCTATATGGTTGGTGGTATTGACGAAGTAATTGCTAAAGCTGAGAAACTTTAATTAGTTACCTAATTTAGGAGATTCTCATGTCGACTATGCAGTGTGATGTTGTAAGTGTCCAAGAGTCTTTGTACTCTGGCACTGTAACGATGCTAATTGCTAAAGGTGCTGGTGGTGAATTGGGTATTATGCCTGGTCACACGCCACTAGTAACTTTACTCAAGCCGGGTACAATCCGTGTTCTGCTTGAAAACGGTACAGAAGAGTTAATCTATGTATCTGGTGGTGTTCTAGAAGTTCAACCGCATGTTGTTACGGTTCTTGCAGATACTGCAGTCCGTGCAGAAAACTTAGATGAAGCAGCAATTCTTGAAGCGCGTAAACACGCTGAACAATTGCTTGCAAATCAAAAGAGCGACTTGGACTCGGCTGCTGCTTTGGCTGCTCTTGCAGAAACTGCTGCTCAGTTGGAAACCATCCGCAAAATCAAAAACCGCGCTCAATAAGAGACGGTTTGAGATTAAAAAAAGCCACCGAAAGGTGGCTTTTTTTATGTCTGTTGATAAAAATGCGTCAATTGCTTATTTCATAATGAGTTTGTTGGTTTCTTAGTTCTCATTGTTCAAATGGACTGGATTGGTCTGCTGCATACGAGCAATCTTTGTTTTGCATGATAGTGCTTCGTCTTTTAACTGTACGCTTGCTTGTAGAATATTTTGAATACACAATTTTTAAAACTCATCTGAATCAATGCTCCTATGCTTGATATATTTCGTTAAGCAAGGACATAGCTATCTAAAGTTGCATATCTTTTATTCAACAGAAGTTATATTTTGAAAGCTTCTCTGTAAGCGAAGATGAAGATGAACCTGATTGCGCATGAATCCCACTTTTGGGAACTTTACCAAGATTTTGAGCATTATTATCTGAGTATAGCAGTCGATATGAGCTCAGTGGTGTCATGTTGGGACTTGGTGCTGACTTCAGAAGAAATATTACAATATGAACATAGGGGTCGCGCGAGCATTCAGGAGCTGACCAAAGCCATGATTGAAGCAGCTTACAAAGGTGATTTCTCAATGATGGAAGCACGTTTAGCCAAGCCATATGAGCGTCACGCTATGCAAAAGGCCTTTAGAGATTGGTTAGCGCAGAGCAAAACTCAGGAATAGTCTTCATTTTGATGAGGTATGAGCTTAAGGCATTGTTTTAAAATTATTTTAAAAAGCTCTGACGCAATTGGCTGAACATCATGCGGCTAACGGTATCGTGCTGCGTCGCGATCAATTTTTTAATTTGTTCAACCTGAGGCTCATCTTCAGGAATCACAATCTCTGAATCGATTTCGATATCCGAATTGGGCATGGTATTGGATGGTTGTGCAAGCAAATTTGAAGATGGATGTTCGGCATGCCAAAGCTGTGTTTCGAGTGACATGATGTACTTATATTCATCAGTGTTTGGGTTAAACCGTTTATAAATTCTTAAGTCTTGCATTGCATCTTGACGGCTTCGTCGAGGCATATCTGTTTCGACTTCCAACCATTCAGAGATAACGGGATGAATTTCATGTTGCATCAGTTGGTAATAAAGCCAATCGCTGAGTAGGCTATGATCGATGTCAGACAGATATGGGCTGTTGTGTTGCAGCAATTGTTGTAAGTGTTCGAGAACCAAAACCTCTTGCTTTTGTAAGGCATAGCGCGCTTCAGCATCAAATTGTTGGTATTCTTCGGCTGGAATTTCAGTGAAATGTTGCTGTTCAATGAAGGCATCTACAATATGCGTTTGGAATAAGGTATTCCATTGTTCTAGCGCATGAATTTCGAGCTGTTGTAGCTCTTTAAACGCTTTGCTTTGATAGCGGCTGAGCTGCAGGCGCTGAATATTTTGCCGGTTGAACTCAATTTTTTGTTTGATGTATTCAGCATAAGCGCCTTGTTGTTTGGGGCTGACAGGGCTTGTAACATCGACCAAAAGTAACTGCTGCTGTTGTTTGTATTTGAGCCAGTCCTGAATACGTTGAACTTCTTTATGCTCTTTAGACAAAAACTGGGTTAAGTGTGGCGTGGTTTTTTCAGGCATTAAAAAGTGCATCCCGCCAAAGACGATGATTGCTAAACAGGCGATCACAAGAATGACTTTTTTCATTATAAAAATGTTTTTCTGTGTTTCTTATTTGTACATGGTAGCCTAAAAATGAGAAATAGTTAATGTTTTTTCATTAAAGCTTCAAATCTGTATGGGTAAAATTGAAAATTCACCTTGCCCGAGAATACGAACTTTATACAGTGCATCAAAGCCTTCAGCATAGTGTGGTGGTTCAAATTTTTGGGCGGTGGCTCTGATTCCGACTTCAGGAATGCAGGCTTTGCCTTCACGTAAGTGGTTGCGTTCCAGTGCACCTTTAAGCTCAGTCTCAAAGAGGTAGCCAACAATTTCAAAGCCTGCAGCCTGAGCACTAGCAATATAACGCGCCCGATCGGCTAACGTAGGGTTGGTATTATCAATCACCATTTTGGTTTTTGAGGCGAGTCCTGCTTCAAAAATGAGTTTTTCACGATGCCGTGTTTTCAACATGTCTAGGTTGATGCGTAAATGGCTATGTGCCAAATTCAGCAGATAATAGCTCGATTTTCCCGAAGCTTGGATGCCCATAAAAATAATCAGCTGCATGTGTGAAATCGTGCCTCAATCAAAGTAGGAGAAAACGGTTGTAGTCATTTTCTCCCACTTTGTTGCTGAAAGCACCAATATTTACATGTCTTAAGATTGGTTTGTGCTTGAGCTATCATTCTCAGCTTGCTGAGGAATCATCATTGAAGCCAATTTCAACATTTCAGATTGGATCGTGCCCATTTGCTGTTGCATCTTTTTAAAGTCGACTTGGCTAAAATCCACTTGTCCATTTAAAAAATGTGAATCTAACACTTGTTGGTTGGCAGACAGTAGTTTTTCACGGATATCATTGATTTCTTGGGTTTTAAGATTCAGGCCATTCAAGGCATTATTGAAGCCTGTGAGCTGTTGTTGTAACGCTGCCGCGGCGTGTTGCAACTGTTGCTGATCGTGCTGTTCAATTGCGGCCTGCAAGTCATTTTGGGTTTCTTGTAGCTGAGTGACGTATTCACCTGCTTTTAATTGCATATCTGCCACATCACGCACGATATAGAGCATGTTGCCACTTTTCAGTTCAGCTTTTTCAGGGCTTTGTGTATTCGCTGATTGGTGTTGCTCAGACGACTCAGTCTGGATGTCTTGCTGATTCGGCTCTGTTGCTTGCTCACAGCCAATGAGTAGGATGCCTGAACTAAACAGTGCAAAAGGAAGAACTAAGTTTTGTAAAAGCTTTTTCATCATCAAATCAATATTGGGCTATGTGTTTTTTAATATAAGGGCAAAATGTGTAGATAAAATGCTGGGTTTCAAAGTCATAACAAAACTTTTTAAAATAAAAAAAGAGTGCCTGAGCACTCTTCATTTACAGCAGTTTAACCAGCAATGATTTTAATAATGGAATGATTGCGAATGTCTGTCAGTACATAGTCGCCATTCACTTTAATCCACTGTTGGTTTTTACCGGGGTTGCTGAGTTTTTTGTATTTTTGGTGATCTACTTTATAGGCATTGCTATGGTAAGCGCTTGGGAGTTTTTGACCTGCTTTCCAGTCTTGAGATGGACGCTTGGCTTTCTTTACAGTGGCTTGAGTTGGCTGTTGATGTCCATTTGATGTCTGCTTTTGCGCATGTCCATGTGACTGAGCGGTTTGATGTTGCTGATGTTGTTCTTGTGGTGCTGCTAGTGCAGGAAGGGCAATCAATGCGGTTGAGATAGATAAAACTGCTGCTTTTATAAATGTATTCATGAGCTTCACTTCGGGTTGTCTTGAGCGGATAGATACATCATAGAATGCAGTGTTTGATTGATCGTGAATGAAGTGTTGTAAAATCATCAAAATAACGAAGGAATCATGAAGATCGAACCGATTCGAGTGCCATTATTCATTTAAAAAATAAAATATAAGCAGCCGTTAAATTTGACTGCTTATAAACAGCTCTAGGCTTATTTGGCCAATTCAGCATTGATAGCATCGACAATACGCGGATCATTGGCCGTAATGTCCGGTGCAAAACGCGCAACCACTTCGCCATTTTTATTGATTAAGAATTTCTCAAAGTTCCACAGCACTTCAGGTGGTTCGTTCGGTGTTAAACCATAGTCCACCAAGTCTTTCCACCAAGGGCCTTCACCAATGCGTTCAGGCACCGATTGGGTGAGCGTTTCATATAACGGATGCTTATCATCCCCAGCAACCGAGATTTTTGAAAAAAGCGGGAAATCCACTTGATAGTTTAAAGAGCAGAATTCTTGAATTTCAGCATCTGAACCCGGTTCTTGTGCCAAGAAATTGTTGGCAGGAAAACCTAGAATCTCTAAACCCTGTGATTTTTTGTCTTGATAGAGTTTTTCTAAGCCTTCGTACTGCGGTGTGAGGCCACATTTAGATGCCACATTCACCACCAAGAGAACTTTACCTTGGTATTGGTTTAAGTTGATGTCTTCGCCCTGAATGGATTTGACTGGAATATTATAAATCGAAGTGCTCATTTGCGTGTCCTTATACGATGTGCATTTTATTGTGTTGGAAGCGTTCGACAAAGTCACGCCCATTTGTGGATTGATCGCAACAAAAAAGCAAGCCAAGGCTTGCTTTAAAGGGTAGGGAGGTCATTAAGACGCTGGAGCCGCTTTGACTTTCGCTTCCAAAGCCGTTACGTCAGCAATGATCGATTTCTGCAATTCAGTCGCTTTGTTTTGAAGTTCGGTGATTTTCGCGCTATCTGGCGTTGTTTTTGTACTTTCTTTGGTGAGCTCGACACCCAGATCATTGGCGTCCTGCATTTTTTCACGTAAAGCATCTACTTCAGCACTTTTTAAGGTTAAGGCATCTAATTCATCATTAAATTGCTTCACATAGGTTTCTGTTTTTTCAACCATGGCTTTAATTTGAGCGGGATCCTTTTTCTCTAAGGTTGCACTCACTTCTTTTTGAAACGCGGCGGCTTCTTGAGCTTTGGCATTCGATAGCGTTTGTACGGCTAACAAATCGGCTTGAATATCGGCAATATTGTTATTGCTGTGATTAGCAACGATAGTTGTTGCTTCGGTTGAGGTCGCTTCAGATGCAGACGTCGTTTGTTCAACGGCTGGCTCAGTTCCTTTTTTTTCGCACGCAGCCAAAGTAAGTGTGGCCATACAAACTGTGGTTAAAAGTAACTTTTTCATAACGACATCCTTCTATCGGGAAATATGTTTTTGTAGGCCAGAGTCTAAGAGCAATGACCAATCAATTAAAAAATACGTTCGCTAGAACAGCATCAATACGATGCAGAGATCGTTGACATTGTTCTATGGTGTTTTTGTAGAGTGAAGCTGCTGAAATACAGAAATTTATTGAAATGTATAGTTTTATATTGTCTTAATATTATGTTTTTCATGAAGTTTATATTTTAAGATAAATGTATCAATTATGTGTGATACCCAAATGATATTCGAATAAATCATAAAAATGTTTTACCATTCATTTAAATTTTGCAAACAAAAGCTAAACGGGAAAAAGAATGAGTACCACAACACAACGTATGTATTGGGCTTTGAGTCTCCCTATCATTGCTGTACTCATTTGGTCGATCAATATTGTCGTTACGCGTTATGTAGCTGATTTCATTTCGCCAGTCAGTATTAGTTTTTATCGGTGGTTCTTTGCATTCATTCTGTTAACGCCTTTTGTCGTGCGAGCTTTATGTCGTCAGTGGGCATTAATTCGAGCGCATTTGGGTCAGTTGGCAGTGCTAAGTGCATTTGGTCTGGTGTTGTATCAGGGCTTAGCCTACACCGCAGCGCACTATACGACTGCGACTAATATGGGACTGATTAATGCCTTTATTCCGATCTTTACCATTTTTGTTTCACTGCTGATCTTAAAAGATATTCCAAATCGTTTTGCGATGATCGGGAGTATTTTATCTTTTGCAGGTTTGGTTTATATCATTGGGAAGGGCAATCTTGCAGGCTTAGTTCAATCGGGTGGGCATTTGGGTGATGTCCTGATGGTGGTTGCAGTATTCTTCTATGCTTTTTATGGGGTGTTTTTGAAAAAGTGGCAATTGCAAATTCCCTTGATGTTGAGCCTCTATGTGCAGATCTTTTTTGCACTGCTTTACCATTTACCTTTTATTGCCTATTTCGGTCTCGATTCAATCAATAGTCAAAATGCGGCAAGTGTTATGTATGCCAGCATTTTCCCTTCTTTGGTTGCGCCTTTACTGTGGATGTTGGCCATTACCCATTTAGGGCCGAATCGAACCAGTATTTTCATGAACTTGATGCCTGTATTTACCGCAGTCATTGCCTATGTCTGGTTGAAAGAGGCGTGGACGGTTTATCATACAGTCGGTGGAGTGGTCATTATCTGTGGTATTTTACTTGCACAGCGTAAAACAGCATTAAAAACGCCACCTTTAGCAAACTCGATGGATTGATATTGATTAAAAAATAGTCATTTAAATTATTTTTTTAATAGAATAATTCATTAATAAGTTGATTTATTAATGCTATTTTAGATGATGAATGTATTTAATGTATGCAAAAGCTGATTAAAAATAGGTAGATAATTTGAATTATCTCCATTAATCAGCGTTTTAACGCTGTTTTTAATATAAAAAATCTATTTGTTTAGAAATGCAATTTGCTACATAATACGCGCACTGCAAACTTAGGCCAATGTCAAAACGGGTATTAAGTGTTTGCTCATCAGTTTTCAGACCCTCTGGATGTGATTACACATCCTTTTTTATGCTCAGCCATCCCTATATGGCTGAGCTTTTTTTTATCTATTTTTCATTAAAAATCCTGAGAAAGAGCACGCTTTTAAGCACGAACCACTACTCCAGTTTCGGCATCGAGTATGCGACTCGGTTCTTGGCTCAAGCCTAGATCACCATTCAGATAATTCACTTGTTGCGCAAAGTAGTGGTTGGCATCTTGTAGTGAACGGGCAGGTGGCAATCCAGCGGGGTTGGCACTGGTTGAGACTATGAAGCCTTGAAAGGCATTGCAAAGCGCCACACAAATCGGATGCGTGGTTACCCGTACAGCAACTTTAGGGTGATTGCCTTTAATCCATGTCGGAATGTGTTCATTTGCCGATAGTAACCACGTGGTTGCGCGTTCTGATGGACTGCGATCGCTCCAACTCTCGATCACTTGTTGACGGATGTGGGGATCTAAATGTTCTAAAAGCGGTTCAACTTGAGCAATTTGCCCAGCCAGTAAAATTACCCCTTTTTCAATCGGGCGTTGCTTAATCTGCAAAATATCTAGAAAGGCCTGTTCGTTATACGGATCACAGCCTAAACCCCATACTGCTTCTGTTGGATATGCTAAAACTTGACCTTGTTTTAAGCATTGCGCCGCTTCAGTCACAGAGGTGGTAATCATTACACTTAGTACCTTTTATTGATTCATAAAGGGCTATTGTGAACCTTATTGGCTGGAACGGCAACGCAGATAATTGCCAGCCTGTTGTTATGCGAGCCCCAAAATTTCCAGTTCCATTAACTGGCTAGTGAGTGTGGCAATATCGGTGTTAAGTTTGAAATTAAGTTGATCCATATTTTGTCCCACCCAATCCAGTTGATTATAAAGTTCGAGTAAATCAGATGGGATCTCAATACTAATGCTTGGTGTATTTTCTTGTGACTGGGATTGGCTATGCCATTGAGTGGGGAGTGCCAGGTCTTCAATGATTTGCTCAGGATGATCGACCAAAATGGCTCCTTCTCGGATTAGTTGATGACAACCTTGATGGTGTTCACTATAAATATGACCGGGAATCGCAAAAATGGTTTTCCCTTGTTCAGCAGCAGATTTGGCTGTGCCAAGAGAGCCACTTTTGAGTGCGGCTTCTGCAACCACGACGCCTAAACTCAATGCACTGACGATGCGGTTGCGCCGTGGAAAATTATGCTGTAAAGGCGGTGTATGTGGTAAAAATTCACTAATAATACAGCCATTATTCTCTAATATTTGCTTACGCAGTGTTTGATGTTGGGAGGGGTAAGTGAGATCTAAGCCCGTGCCCATCACCGCAATAGTGCGTTGATGTTTTAAGCCACCCTGATGTGCCGCTGCATCAATACCTTCAGCTAAACCACTGCAAATATAAAAGCCCTTTTCGGCGAGGTAATAGGCAAAGTCATAAGCCACTTGCTTGCCGTGTGGACTGGGTTTTCGACTGCCGACGATAGCAACTTGAGGTTGTAATAGGCTTTGTGGATTACCCTGACCAAATAAAATTGGTGGCCGGTCAGCATAGGGTAGCAGCTGCGAGGGATAATGACTTTCACTATCAAGCAAAATAAAATCACAACTAGCTTGGACGTCCTGTAGTAAAGTTTGTAATTTGGTTTGGCCGGCAGGTGTTTGAATTTCTATGACACGTTGTAGATGACTTTTGTGTAAGCCGAGATTTGGCCAGATCTGAAGATTGGAAGCAGCAACAGCTTTTGTGCTTGTGCCAAAATACTGCTGTAGCTTTTGAAAGCTCGATAAAGAATGCTGAACCAAATACCACAGGGTGATTGTTGCAATCTGTTCATGTGATAAAGAGTTCAGCATATATACACCTTAAGGCAACGGATTATTCATCCACGATAGAGGGAGAAAGTTTTGCGCCCAAGTTTATTGGTAGTTCGCTGTCGAGCACATAAGCATAGCTGACACGGTCAAAGGTTTTAAAGACCATGATATTGCCGATACGCTCCGTTGGAAGGGTCAGTTTTTCATTGGTTTTCGGATCACGAATTTCTTGACCTTTTTGACTAACCGAGAACACATAACCCGATTGAACGCCATCCACTGTGCCACGGTCAATAGTTACAACTGAATGCTTCGCCGCTAGACCAATCGAACCTTGAACACGAATCACTTGTCCACCCCCAGTCACATCTTGTGCATGTGTTGGGTAGAACAAGGTTGGAAGCATGGCGTCGTATTCAGGCAGTACGCGATAACTACGACGTACTTCAGAATTGTACGAATCTGTGATTTCTAGAGTGGACATGTCATTTTCACCACGAATGGCAATGGCTGAAGCAACCTGAGTCAATTCTAGACCTAGATTTTGTTTTTTGCCCTCTGCATCTGTCACAATGTACGGTTCGCCTTCACGGTAAATCGCGTAGCGTTGACCGACTTCAATGCCTTGGCCACGTGCATAAACAGTTTGGCCTTTACCTGCAATCACACGCTGATCGGCAGCGCCAACGATATACGGTGTACCTTGCAAAGATTCTTCTGAAAGAATAGTGCTGTGTTCAAGCCAGTTTTTAATGTATTCCAGTGGAATGACAGGAATGGCATTGTTTAAAGACTCAACGCGTGCTTGAGGTTGAAGTTTAGTGCCGCCTGTATAACGACGAATAATCCCTTCACAACCATCGCCTTCATCTTTACCAATAATTGGACGACCTTCATAGGTACACATCAATAAACGATCACCCGGGAAAATCCAATGCGGATTTTTGACGTGTCTATTGCTAGCCCAAATTTCAGGCCAACGCACAGGATTGTTTAGGAAACGTTTAGAAATATCCCAAAGGGTATCGCCTTTTTTCACCACGTAAACATTTGGTGCATTGGCTTTTAAAGCAGGAGGATTGTAATTTCGTGTAGGTGCAGCTTGAGCTGTTGAAGTGACGCCAGCGCCAACACTTACGCAAACCGCAAGTGCTAACATGTGTTGCTTAAACCCCAAGGCACTAAAAGATGGCATGCCCATAAAAACCTTTTTCATTATCATAATTCCTAAAATTATGTATGTAGTTGCGTTATAATAACGATATTACACACATTTTTTTGATCAAGCATTCCCTTCATTTGGTTTTTTGATCAATGGCATAATTGAGGACGCAGTATGGCCTTATTACCTATTTTAAGTTTTCCTGATCCCCGTCTTCGTACCATTGCAGAACCCGTCGAAGAAGTTACTGATGAAATTCGTCAGCTGGCTGCAGATATGTTTGAAACCATGTATGAAGCGCCAGGCATTGGACTTGCCGCGACACAAGTTGATCGTCATATTCAGTTGATTGTCATGGACTTATCTGAACATAAAGATCAACCTTTGGTATTCATTAACCCCAAAGTTACCCCATTGACTGAAGAAACGCAGCCCTATGAAGAAGGCTGTCTATCAGTTCCCCAAATATACGACAAAGTTGAGCGCCCGTCACGCGTAAAGATCGAAGCAATTAACCTTGAAGGTCAAGCATTTGAGATCGAAGCTGACGAACTTCTCGCTGTTTGCATTCAACATGAAATGGATCACTTAAATGGCAAATTGTTCGTCGACTATTTGTCACCACTGAAGCGTCAACGCGCACGTGAAAAAGTAGAAAAATTGACTCGCCAGCGCCAAAAAGACAAAGTAGTTGTAAAACGCGGTTAAGTTTTTTTGCTTAAAAATCATCTTTAAAGTGAGCCCAATTTCGATTGGGCTTTGTTATACTGGCCGCGTTCTCAATTCGGATGGAATGGATTGTTTTTTAGAGCTGCGTTGCTACTGTCTTGTGTAGCCGTGTTTTTACAGATTGCTGTTTTTTTACAGCCTTTACTACCGACGCAATATCAAATTGCGCCGGTCTGTGAAACCATTTCGCGTGCGCTTTTACTCAAACCAGTTGAACATCTCAGTTCTCATGCTGAAAAGTATTCCACACATCATCATGAAATGCAGGCTCAGCATGAACTCAGTTCACAACCTGCCGAACACAATCATCATGATGCAAGTCATCAATGCCAATACTGTACGGTCTATGGCAATCTCGTGTTGCCGCCTGATTTAGAGTTGAAAGCGGTACTTGACCGTATCCAAGTCCGTTTAGTTGCATTTCAAAAAGCCTTTGCGCATGTTTGGTTTGCACTGCAACAACTCTTCTTACTACCTCAAGGGCGTGCACCGCCACTGTTTGTATAAACCTAGACATATTTTTTTGGGTCTTAACAGACTCTAGCCTAGTTGTATTTATAGATTCAGTGAGAATAAAAATGGCTCAGCCTACATTCTTTTTACAGCCTCTTGCGGCTGCGATTTCTCTTGCTTGTTTTTCAAGCGCAGTCTTTGCCGCTGAAGCAGACAGTGCGCACATTTTAGCACCTATCGTGGTGACAGCTCAGCAGGGCAATGATGCCCATGGTCTGATTGTACATGCCGACCCTAAACAAACCACGCAGCCTATTCCTGCGGTTGATGGTGCAGCTTACCTACAAAGTATTGTGGGTTTTAACCAAATCAAAAATGGTGGGGTGAATGGTGATGTCACCTTCCGCGGTATGTTTGGCTCACGTATTAAAATTCTCACAGATGGTACGGAAAATTTAGGCGCATGCCCAAGCCGTATGGATAATCCTGCTTCTTATGTTTCTCCTGAAAGCTACGACAAAATCACAGTCGTAAAAGGGCCACAAACTGTTCAGTATGCGCATACCGGTTCAGCCGCAACCGTTATTTTTGAACGTGAGCCGGAGCAGCTCACTTCGGCGAAACCTTATCGTGGGCAAGCCAGTGTCATGCTTGGTTCTTACGGTCGTTTGGATCAGAATGTGGAAGCCGCTGTTGGTGATGAAACGAAATACGCACGTTTAAATGCCAACCGTTCGATTGCAGATAGTTATCAAGATGGAGCTGGCAATACGGTTCCGTCCGATTGGGAAAAGTGGAATGCAGATCTCGCGCTGGGCTGGACTCCAAATGAGGACACATGGGTAGAGCTGAAAGGTGGGAAGAGTGATGGTGAGGCTGTTTATGCTGGACGTAGCATGGATGGTTCTAAGTTTGCTCGTGAAAGTCTAGGTTTACATGTTGAAAAGAAAAACATTAGTGAGGTGATCAAGAAAGTCGAAGCGCAAGTGGACTATAGCTATAACGATCATGTCATGGATAATTTTAGTTTGCGAAAATTTAATCCCGCAGATGGTATGTCAATGCCGATGGCTTCAAATGTTGCTCGTAGGACTTTAAATGCACGGGTTGCTATGACGCAGGACTGGGGGAAATTGCAACTTATTTCAGGTATTGATAGTCAAAAAAATGAGCATACTAAACGTAGTGGCAGCTTAATGTCTCCTTATCAAAATAAAGCTCGTGTCGGAGATATGGATTTTGAGTCTTATGGGGCTTTCGGTGAGCTGAGTTATGCATTCAATGATCAGCATAAACTGGTAACAGGTGCACGCCTCGATCAAGCGAAGATCGATAACTTAGCCACTGATAAAGAGCGTAAAGAAACCTTGCCAAGTGGTTTTATTCGAGTTGAAAGTGAACTTGCGGAACATGTTAAAACTTACGCAGGTTTGGGTTATGTAGAGCGTGTGCCTGATTATTGGGAATTGTTTAGTACTAAATACCATCAAAGTACAGGTACGACCTTTGCCAATTTAGAGAATGAAAAAACCGCGCAGTTTGATGCAGGTTATCAATATGAACAGGGTGCATTTAAATCATGGGCTTCAGTTTATGCAGGTTTGATTCAAGACTATATATTAGTGGCATATACCCCAACAGGTTCAATGGGCAAGTTGGAAGCCAAAAGCCGAAATGTCGATGCAACCATTGCTGGTGCTGAAGCAGGTGTGGCTTACCAGTTGACAGATCAAATTCAAGCGGACATCAGTGCCATGTATGCATGGGGTGAAAATACGACGGATCACACCGCTTTACCGCAAATTGCACCATTAGAAGGACGTTTCAATCTACGCTATGTACAAGAGAAATATAATCTCGGTTTGTTATGGCGTGTGGTGGCAGCACAAGATCGTATCAGTTATCGAGAAGGCAATATCATTGGATACGATTTAGAAGACAGTAAAGGTTTTGGAACCTTGTCTTTAAATGGGACTTATAATATCCAAAAAGATCTAGACCTTTCAGTCGGAATAGATAATGTGCTGAATAAAAACTATGCCGAGCATTTGAATAAACTTGGAAGTTCAGGTTTTGGTTATGCTGCAACCGAACAATTCAATAATATTGGACGTAATTATTGGGCGCGTATCAGTATGAAGTTCTAAATATATTGTGATGATTGGAAACAGCCATTCTAGAAATAGAATGGCTGTTTTGGGTTCTAAGATAGAAATTGACTGAGAAAACAGCATTATGAGTGGATATTCACCATAAAAAGTAGAAAGAAACAGCGATTTAAATAAAATATTTAAATATTATTTCGATATATTTTTATTTAAATTAATTAAAACAATAAATTAAGTTTAATTTGTGCGAATGTGGTGGTGCGGTTTAAGGTGCTAACTAGGAAGTAGATAAATTTATTAAAAAATATTTTACATAAATAACAGCAACTTATAATTTTATGAGTTTGAAAAATAAACATGCAGAAATATTTATTGAGAAAAGGTGTTGCAAGGGATTAGAAATACTGTAGAATGCACATCCATCGGCGGTGATGTTGAT
>ENA-OFDP01000083-OFDP01000083.1-metagenomes-genome-assembly--contig:-NODE-83-length-44049-cov-5.365959_pt1 | contig 44049 bp, 58 predicted proteins | sample MGYA00153389_OFDP01 | MGnify analysis MGYA00153389
CTTGGGGAAGGTGCAGGTATAAACTGATATTAATTATCATGGAGAACTTAATACCAACTAATATACTTGGTTTATATTGAGATCTCATTCACATTTTATTCCAAATTATTTAGGAATAAAAAAAAGCCCACCATTTGGCGAGCTTTCCTTGATGCTTAAACCTACTCTTTTGAACACTTCACTTCAAACTGGTATTCGTCTTGGGTAACCTTAATTTTAATATTTTTATATTTTCGTTTGTTTGGATCCATTGCCGACCCTGCTACTTCCTCAAAAAAGCTACGATCATTCATTAGCTCGCCATACGCTTTATAACCCAACAAAATCTTTTCAGGTTTTTTGCCGTTAACTACTAATTCACTAAGAGTATCATCTAATTTCTTGACAGTTAGAATTGCCATTTCAGTTAAAGCTCAAAACAAAAATTCATTATCGCTTATTTTCATGAACAAACTATGTCAAAAAAAGCCCATCGTTTGATGAGCTTTTAAAGCTTGGTCTCGGATAAACCGTAATACGACCAGTATAGTGAAACTATAGCTTAGTCTTCGCAAAAACGAAATACCTATGCCTTTAATTCTTTGTAAGTATTTTTCTTATACAACTCTATTGATTTTGATGCTTCATTAATTGCTGACTCGATCGCCATGACCATTAGCTTTTCGTATTGCTTCCATGTCATCCGATAATTATCAACATTCATTTGCATGGTATTAATCCCCGCATAGTACAAACGTCCTTGAGCAGTGAAGTTATTCTCAAGCTGGGGATCTAAAGAGAAATCTATAACCATGCGTGCAATTAAGTAAGCCAAGTGATTCATAGTAATTTGCTCAGGCTCTCGCTTCTTATCTGCCACGGCGTTTTGAAGCATGATATTTACTAGGTGCATACGCACATATTCATAATCGCTTTCGCACTTCCCATCAAAGACAATAAGTGCTGTAACTGACTTTGCGAGCTGTGTTTCCATACTCGCAATCGCACCCAAGCGGTCTTCATAATTCAAAGGCTTCTCCCCAGTGCCATGAGCTTGTGGCTCAAAGTTTGGCGACTTCGCAGTAATGCCATGAGTCAACCATTCAAATTGTTCAAATTTATCTGCCATAACTGCATTCATCCCAAATCCCCTCAAATCAAACTCAAATCTAAAATTGTCATGGTTCCCCAGTGAACCGCACCAGTATCAATCCAGTAGCAGTTATCGCGCTTGCATGGCTTCTGAGTAACCGTATGCCCCATGATTACCGCATCAACTCCTGAAACATGGGTGTATTGTTGGTTTTCTTCATCCAGTCGATCACGACCCCACATTGCTAATTCAGTAGGGAAGCGTTCCTTTTTGATAATGTGCTGAGCTTGATCAAAATTATTTAGAATGCTTTTAAACTCATCCCAATTGTTCTGTTCGATATGGCCATGAACAAAGCCAAATTTTCTAGCTTTGTGATTAATCTCCAAAGCAATCGGTAGAGTTTTTAATTTTTTAATGATTTCGCGCTGAACCTGATAATCCAAGTCATAAAACCACTCACCGCCATTTTGAATATGGCAATTAAAATAGGAACGATTAAAATCACCCATAATGACCAAATCTTCATGATTACCCTTTACGGATGTAAACCAAGGCTCATCAATTAGACTTACGCATTCAACATTCTGGTTACCTCGATCCACCAAATCCCCAACAGCAACAAGCAAGTCATTTTCAAAATCAAAGTTAATTTCTTCTAGACGACTCATAAGCAAGTTGTAGCAGCCATGAATATCACCAACCGCATAAAGCTTGCCTTTTATCTCTTTGTTCCAAACCTTAACCATTGCCATTTCATCACCCTATTAATTTAAAAATTTGCTCAATCGCTTTGCCGCTTTTCACTTGCTCGGTGCTAAACCGTATTACCTGATAACCCATCATTGTTGCTGCGTTGTATTTATCTAAGTCTCCTAAATACCCCTTACCCCGTGTATGTCTGCCATTACTCCAGATCCCACCTTCTACTTCGACCAATATCTTTTTGCCCTTCAAATGAAAATCAGCTCTCCATTTGCGTGAAGGGTGGAACTTAAACTCCTGCTCAAACTCAATCTTTAAGGTTTTAAGAGATGTGGCCAATATCACCTCACCCTCACTCTGCACCTTTTCACCTTTAACTTTTGGGCGCTTAGATCCTCTTTTGGGTTTACTTGCACCGATCATTTTTTTGTATTCAGCGATGGAGTAGCTGCTTGTCACCCCTTCACCCCAAACAACTGCTTCGCCTTATCCGTTAAAAAGAATCGCGATTCATCTGCAAAACCTGAATCTTTTCGTTTGATATACCCAGCTTGCTCTAAACCTTTCAGGTATCGCTGTGCTGTTCTCAAACTGAGATCGCTTAATGCAGTTTTGCGAAGTTCGGATACCGTTGCTATTGGGGTGGTTTCAATTGCCTTGAGCGCATGAATTACACGTTCAAATATTGCAATCTGATTCACTGGAGTACTTAGATGTTTCATACCGCACCTGCCTTACCAACCATAAAACTTGGTGGAGTTGGTAACGATTGTTCTATTGGTCGCCACATGTGTAAGCAATACTGGTGATTGTTCACATAGTCGCTTTTAGGTGGGTGATACTGAATTACGCAGTCGTCTTCACTCCAAAATAAGGACTTGATGAAACACATCTCTTCCCAAGTTGGACAACGTGACGGAAGTGAAACACTGACATGCCCCCAGCCCATTCGATCGCTAGCAATGACAGTGAAAACGCATTTCTTGGTCTTCACCCAAAATGCACCATTATTTCCATAGCTCTCACTGCTCGCCAATGGTCCTGATTTAATTCTGTATTTCTCTGGAACAGTAAAACTCACACCCCACCTCCTACCCGAGCATCTGCCCAGTTGCATGCAACCACGCTCAGTCCACCTTGCTGAAATCGAGACCAAAGACGATCGCCCAAGTCTTGCTGCAGCTCAACTAATGTCAGATTCGAAATCAGCATGGTCGGCTTCATTCGGTCATAACGTGCATATAAAACTTTGTGTACCAGCTCACGGCGTTTATCACGGTCATGCAAGCCATATTCATCCAAAATCAGTAAGTCGTACTGGCTGAAGTCATAAATCACAGATTTTTCTGTAGCGTCCGGCTGCTCCCACGCATTCATAATTCGCTGTGCCAGATCTTCGCTGGTGATGTACCGTGCATACTTACCTTTGTTTAGTAATGTCCGAGCCGTTGCGCAACTCAAATGAGTTTTTCCTGTACCAGTAGGTCCAACCATCACAAAGTTGTTTTTATGGCCATGAATCATGTTCTTTGCGAATGAAATAACCTGATTCAGTGCATTCTGCTGTCCAGCATGTTGCACTTTGTAATTTTTAAAACCTGATGTTGCATGTCGCTCTGGAAGCATTGCTCCAGCAAAATGTTTTTCACGTACAGCACGATCAATTTCAGCTTGTGCATCGCGCTTTTGCTCTTCTAAAAATTCTACGGCGCATTGTGGGCACTTCTGAAATGGTCCTGCTTGTACCATTGCTATTTTGTGTTTTGAACAGATTGCTTGTATTTGTTTTAATCCCTGAGCCAGCATTGACATTGCGTTCATAGAAAGTCCTCCGGGATATGGACTGATGAATTCACAGGTACGTGATGTTGCGATGCTTGGTCTGCCCAAGCTGTATTCACGTCTAGATCAGAATTTTGTTTTTCAGAACGCGGATAAACTGATGGCTGTTTGTTTTTGCGTTCAGCTTTTTCCAAGACTCTTTCAAACTCTTGAATAATCCACTGTGCAAACTTTCGGTGTTTTTGGTTGTCAGTCAGTTGAAAGTTTTTCTCATGGTGCGTGTTGAAGTTTCCAAGATGGAATTGAAAATCTTCCAAACTAAGAATTTCAGAAACACGGTGTGAGTGTTTGGTAGTTTTGAGAATTGAACTCAAAGTTTCAGTATTTGGATTCCACACCTGATCAACCGCATTTTCCTGCGTGTTTCTCTCTTTAAAGTTTTCTTTAAATGTTTCTTTAAGTGTTTCTTTAATAGTGCCCCGTTCAACGGTACTAGTCCCATCACCTTTCACGGTACTAGTCCAGTCCCGTTTGTTGGTACTAGTCCCCTCACCTTTAAAGGTACTACCCTTATTTGGTACTAGTCCTTTTTCGCGGTACTGGTCAGGAGTGAATACATATTCATTTAGGCAGCCTGTTGCTCTCTCAACTTTGATCAAACCAAGTTGTTCCAGATCACGAATACATGACATGACCGTATCGCGTTTTTTGATGCCACAATATTTCTGAAATTGTGTGATAGCAATTGGGTGAGATACGCGATCAAATCCAACGGTTTGACGCATAACAAACATTAGACACTTAAATGCCTTATCGTTCAGTTGAGCCATAATCTCGCTGTCAATTAGCATGTTAGGCATCTTGGTGTAGCGCTCTTCTTTATTCGACATAGCTTTGCGCTCATTTTTTGGAAAATGAACTACTTGCCCTTGAGGTATTGGTGGTTCATGTGCTAAATTTGAGTTATTCATTAAGATTTACCCTCTGAATTGAATACTAAAGCCCGATCTCAACTCTCGGGCTTTTTTTTGCCTGTTTGGTGTGTTAGATTCGAGTACATGTTCAATTCCACTAGAATGTTTTTGAACTAAAAGTCTGAGCTCACTCTCAGGCTTTTTTTTGCTCAATTTATGTGTTAGATTCAAATACATATCCACCCCCGCATGGTTGGATATATTTGATAGCCTGACGTCAAACTCAGGCTTTTTTTTGATTAAAAATTGTGCTAAGTTTGAACTATTCATTTAACACCTCTAAAGTTGATGAATATGAAAAGCCTGGTCCCCAAGATCAGGCTTTTTCTTTTTGAGCATTTGCCGTGTACTTCTGCATTTGCTTAAGTGCTGCTTGATCCACGGCGGTAATCAACTCGATCAAGCCCTGGGTAATCTGGTGGATCTCTTCGTATTCCGCTGGTGTAATCACCCCATCCTCATAAGCCTCATACACAACTCGGTTTGCTTTCCCGCTCTTAATGTTGTGTTGCATCATTGCTTCAAAGATCGATAGCTCATGATGTTTGCTTGAGTCACAATCCACTGGCACTAATGCATATCCCATCTGATGCGCCCACACCTTTAAGATTTCAGGGTTCTGCGTATACAACATGATGGTTTCAAGCTTCTTTAAGCTCGGTAAATGGTTCGGCATCCCTACGTTGCCGTAGTTGCAAATCGTGTTATGCGAATCACCAGTGACCTGAGCAATTTCCTTTGGTGAAATTCCCTTTGTCTGGTTAATCATTTTAAAAATTGCCGTTTGAGCTTCACGGCTTAGTGTTATTTCTTGCATTTGTGAAATCCTTTATTTGTTTCACGTTTCTTTGAAGGTTTGACAAAGTGATAATTGGTTATATTGCCAATTGCTTGAAATCATTAAGAGATGGACATAACTCAACCGCTTTGAATTTTCCATCTGTCGCCGCCTGGGCTCTCATCGCAACGATCTCAGACATTCTTTTTGAGCCTCGCACCCAGCCAGACACTGCTGGTTGTTTGACCCCAAGGGCTTTTGCTGTATTTTCCTGCCCACCAAAATGGGTTACGAGCAACTGGAAAATATTATTTGTGGTGTTACTCATAGTTATATCCTCACTAGATATAACCAATATTATAACTATAGTTATTTTTAGTCAATAACTATAACTATTTGAACTCATATAACCAAGGTTATATATTTGTTATTAAGATTTTAAGGTTTTGAAAGATGGAATTAAAAGACAGGCTTAAGCAGTCAAGAAAGCGTGCGGGGAAAACCCAAGCAGAAGTAGCGGAAGCTGTGAAAATGTCTCAGCCTGCATATCAAGCCTTGGAATCTGGTCGAAATCTGAAATCATCTTTCCTTCCACTGATTGCTAATTTTTTAAATGTTGACCCTCTATGGTTAACAACTGGTAGTGAATCAACTCCAGAAAAAAGCAATGCCGATATATCTGCGATGGAGGTTAGTATCTATCAATCTGGCGATCCCGTTCCAGATGGATACGTAGCTATTGATTATTATGATGATGTATTTGTGAGTGCCGGCAATGGCTACTTAAATTTAGAAAAGCCAAGCAACAATAAGATGCTTTTCCCTGTTGATCTAATTAAAGAATGTAATGTTCAACCATCCGCAACCAAGGTAATCCATGTCCGCGGCGAGAGTATGTTTCCTAAATTAAAAGATGGACAGGCCATATCAATTGATATGTCTGCTAGAACCATTTACGACGGGGAAATCTATGCTTTTCAGGTTGGGGATGATACGAAAATTAAATACTTGTTTAACTGGAATGATGAAGGCAAAGGTGGCTTTAAGGCTGTCTCAGCAAACCCTGATAAAAATCAATTTCCTGATGAATACTATTCCCCTAGCCGAATAGAATCCGAAGGTATAACCATATTAGGGCAGTACTGGTGGAAACAGGTCGTAAAGCGCATTCGACGCTAATAAAAAGCCGCTATATGCGGCTTAATCACGTAATGAGAATGATTAATGAGTAAAGAATACAATAACATTGAGGTGAGTAAATACAGCGAGCTAAGCAGTGATGAACAAACTGCTATTCATGAAATGCTTATCTCATATGTACGCACAGATCATTTCTACAATATTGTCTTACTTCATGATAGTGAGCCTTACGACCTGGTCAAACTTGTAAGTATTAGCTTCGAGAATCAAGATGCTGCAATATGGGTTCACTTCGAGACCATTACTGGTGAGAGACTGACTATGCCTTTAGACTTTATTTCAAGAATAGAATTATGTAATCACGAAGAACTTTTAAATACTGCGAAGCTGGGCAGGTATGAGTTTGTTTAGGTTATCTTTGGATGTTTATAAAGTAAGTCATCAGTGACTTTGAAAAAGAATAAAAGCTGCAAACCCGACGCAGTGCCCTGACACAGTTTGGATGGAGAGAAATATGGGTGAAATAACCCCTAAATATCGTGAAACTAATTTACAGAACATTTTTGCAGTCAACTTAGCCCAAAAAATAAATCCATCGGTAAGTCTTACTGAGGTGCCTATTTTAAATAACCCTCTACCACTTGGTAACTGCTATTGGAATTCTGAATATTACTCCATCAACAATGGTGGGGCGGTTAAATTTGGCTGGTTAATGCTCTTGTGGCCAGGTGTATGCATTGAAGCAGTGCACCATGCTATTTGGGAATCCCCTGAGGGTGAGTTAATTGATGTTACAACACATCCAGTAGGTTTAAAGGCAAAACATAGCCTTTTTCTATTAGATGATTCTTTAGATATTGATATCGATAAAACTCCTTGCATTCATAATCATTTTTACATACTTAACAGTAAAGTTAAGTTTGATGAATTCGAAAAACTATATTCAATCAAAACATCATTAATGAGCGAAATGAGTGATAAATTATGGCAATCTGGGTATAGGTGTGAATACCAGAGGTTAAGCGCTCAAGGTAGAGATGATGATATAACCTTGTCACCAAGTGTGAATGCTTGCATTCAGTCAATATCATTACTTTTAACTAAGAAAGATGAGCTTGATATATTACTGGGCAAACAAATCAAAAGATTAAATCGAAACTCTTAGCGCCTCCTTAACACCCCACTTGTTAAAGAGGCTCCAGCAGACAGAATTTTTTTAATTGTAATTTCTTCTAAACGCAATTCAATCTTCTTTGACTCGGATTCAATTCTTCTATTTTGAGGAGTATTACTAGTTTGAGCATAATTTATTGACTTTTTTCGCATGGCTGCATCCATCCAACCCACCCCAGCGGTAGGTTTTCTTTTTAAAAATCCATACTTTCCCTGATATTATGAAGTTGAGGCTCTGCACCAACATTGTTCTCAAACACCCATAAATATCGGAGAAAATATGAAACCTGAAATTATAGAGGCTCTAGCGTTAGAGCTTACCAAAGCCACTATTGAAAATTTTGACCCATTAATTATTGATAAAACAAGTGCTGAAACTTGGATCAAGGTATACAACGAAAGCCTTGCTGAAATTGAGGCTGAGCTTGGTAAAAACCGAGTACCTTTGAAGCCATCCGCAGCTGGATCGCGCACGTTTTAATCACAAGTCTTAGCTGTCACATAGCAACCATTCTTCTTTGAGAAATCTTGAAGAATGGTTTTTAATTCTGCTGCGTATTTAAACGGCACCTCAAGAGTTACGGCAGCAATTTGTTTTCCATATATTGCTATTTCCGCCGCATCCACCTGTTTTTCTAAATCCTCAGGCTTCACACCATTCAGCAATAGTTTTTCAACAAATTGCTTGCGCCATTCAAGTAGCTCATCTGAAAGATTCATTTTCATCACCTTTTTGATGTTGGGTTTTCTTTTGTCTATTAAAACATAAAAATTCTTACAACTATAATTTTATATAACTTTAGATATATTTTATTTGCTTTTCTATTGACTATAAAAATAACTATAGTTATATTTATCTCACAGACATTAAAAAAGCACTCAAGACTTCGAACCCTTTGAGTGCTTTTACAGAAACTGCGAGATCAATTATGAACAAAACCTTATCCCCTTTCAATACCATCAAGATATCTCTTGGTGTAGCTGCTGTAACAATAGGTGTGCTTAGCTGCGGGTTTAAAACTGCACCACAGGCTGCACAACCTATAGTTGCCAACGTAGCACCTTCTGAATATCAACTCCTTGCATTACGTATGACTGGTGATAACCACGGCGAAGCGATTATTCGTTTAGATGGTTTCCGAGTTACTGCACGTTTTGAAGTTGAAGCATTTCAAGACAGCTACGGGGTACCAGGTAGTGAATTCACAGCTGTAGACGTAACCAGCCTTGATGAAGTGACCGTTTCAGATGCCCTAGGCAATCCATACAACGACTTCACAAACCACATCGACCATCAGAACTTCAATGCTCTTATTAAGGGTTATATCGAAAAACATCGTTTAGTGGAGGCAGGATAATGACTACTTCTACTCAAAAGTTTTCTGAGTTCATCAGCCAAGATGAAGAAGGCAACATCCGTATGCGTCTCGGTCATTCAACCTACTTTGAAAAAGGTCGCCATATCTATGTGGTCAATAAGGATGGTACCGAACAGTTAATCACGCTGGAGGTTCACGCTGCTAAACCTTGGATCCGCGAAAACTTTGAACGTGAACGTGCTTTCCAACAAAGAAAAACTATGGCTATTCGCCTTCAAAAGTCACTTACACGTTCTTATCCAAAATCATTTAAACGAGCTAAAGGCTCACTGTTCTGGGCATAAGGGGAAATACTCATGGCTATACCCATTATTCCAGCAGACCAAGCATTAAACGTAAGCGCGATTATTACTTACATCTATGCAGATCCGGGTCTTGGTAAAACGTCTTTAGGATTCACCGCAGATAAAGCCATTTCATTTGACTTTGACCGTGGTGCACACCGTACTGGTGAACTTCGTCGCGGAGCTGTTGTTCCAGTTCAGCAGTGGTCAGATATTGAAAACATTACTGAACAAGACTTAGCACCTTTCAATACGGTTGTTATTGATACCGTGGGCGCAATGCTTGAATCCATCAAGACACATTTGCTCAAAACAGCGAATAACCGTCAGCAAGATGGTGCACTCAAATTAAAAGCCCAAGGCTTAGCAAACATGAAATTTAAGCAGTACATCAATACGCTTTTAAGCTTTGGTAAGGATGTCGTCTTTATTGCCCATGCCTCAGAAGACCAAAGCGGTGATCAAATCATCTACCGTCCTGAGCTTGGTGGTAAGAACCGAAATGAACTTTACCGTATTGCAGACATCATGGGTTATTTGACCACTGTAACTACTGGTGAAGGTAAAAATGCGAGAGTCATTAACTTCAAGCCATCCCCAACACACCATGCGAAAAATTCAGGTGCTTTAGGTGGTGAGACTGGTGAGGTTTGGGTACCTGATCTTAAATTACACCCTACTTTTCTTGCAGACTTAATTGCAGATGCGAAGGCTCACATCAACACACTTACCTCTGCTCAAATTGCATTAAATAAAGCACTTGAGGATTTGGATAACTGGAAACAAAGCTGCGAAGAAGCAGTTTATGCAAGCGACTTAAATCACCTGACCGAGACCCTAAAGCTAGACAAAGAACACACTTATTATCAAAACATGCGTCAAGCAATGCTTGCTCGAGCGAAAGTACTCGGCTGCACATTCGATATACCCCGCGATACATGGATAGAACCTCCTGAATTTAATGGGATATCAGAAGCTCAACGTGATGAGTTGCAAGACCTCCTAGCACAAGCCGGCATTGATGTTATGACCTATTGTGAAGACCAAGGGATCGATAGCCTATTAGGCATTGAAGGCCAACATTTTGAGAATGTAAAAGCTCACATCATCAACATCACCCAAGGACAAGGGAGAGCCATTGCATGAGCTACACCTACTCTTCTATCACCCGTGTGCTGTTAATTCAGCACAACGGGCGGATAAAAACTTACAGCGACATCAACCTATTTGGGATTGAGGACTGTATTCAAAACTTTGTTAATACGTGGGGGTATCGATGATTTTCAGAATTAAAAACAAGCACGCCCTTGCTTTCATGATTTGGCTTGAATTGCTGGGCTATGTAAAGAAGGTCCTAGCTGATGGTAGCTGCACTTTCTCAGGCAAAGGTACAAAGAAGTCGCTGAGCTATGTGTTCGTAAAAAATGATTTAACGGGTAATGCAGCTTGCCAGTCGCTGTATGAAGAATACGTGAATTACCAAGAGTCTAACTTTATCGTTATGAAGGTGGCGGGATGAACAATACTCCAATGGATCTAAATGCTGTTCTATTTGCTCAGCTCGATCGCCTAAGTAATCCGAATTTAAAAGGTGGGGAGCTAGAAGCTGAAATTCAAAAGGCAGAAGCCATTGAGAAAATTAGTGAGCAGGTCATCAAGAACAACAATATGCGTTTAAACGCTGCAAAACTGGTTGCTGAATATCGCGGGCTTAAAAACGCCGATTCAGTTGAAATTCCACAGAACCTAATTGGGTGATTTATGGCTAAAGGTAGCGCTATTCATTACAGCCAGGAGCAACTGGACTTTATTAAAGCCAACTGCACATTAAGCCGCAAGGATCTCACTGAAAAGGTTAATGGCGTATTTGGAAGTGAATTTTCTGTTGATCAAATTAAATCCCTGTGCACCAGGAACAAATGGAAATCTGGACGAACTGGTTGTTTTGAAAAAGGCTCAAAACCTTGGAATACAGGCACTAAAGGTATCTGCAAACCAAACTCAGGAAACTTTAAAAAAGGCCAAATATCCTGGAATAAAAAACCTGTTGGTTACGAGCGTATCTGCTCTAAAGATGGCTATGTACTTATCAAAACAGCAGAGCCGAATGTCTTTGAGCTAAAACACCGGGTAATTTGGGAAAAGGAATATGGCCCCGTTCCCATGAACCAAGTCTTAGCATTCAAAAATCAGGATAAAACAGATTGCCGGTTAGATAACTTAATTCTTATGAGTAGAACCGACATGGTTCGATACAACCAGAGTTATCAAAAATTGGCTAATCCTGAAAATAACGAGTCTTGCTTGTTAATGGCCAAAGTCAAAAATATGAAGCATCAGCTTCTCAAGGAGATGTCTTGATGGATCTCCAACACATCGCCCAAGACCTTGCTGAAGAATTCGCACCACTCGTTATAGGTCAATCAGGCACAACCAAAACATTCACGGCGGAGCAAGCCTCTGCCCTTTATCACATCCTTGTAAGTTTTGGATATAAGGATGAATGCAAGGGCTTGGATACCAAATTACCGTTTGAGTTAATTGATATTAAGAAGGAGGTATTATGAATAAGTTTGAAGGAATGACTATTAAAGAGGCGCTTTGTTCACGCCCAGTACTAAAAACTCCTGACTTAGAGGAAATATTTGGTAGGTCATCACGAACTCTAAACCGTTGGCAGAATGGCGAGCTTTATGAAAACCCAATGCCTAAGCCGTTTTCTGAATGCAGAGGCGCAGGAAATAACTATGATTCAGGCAAACTACTGGGTTGGTATGAATCGTGGCCACTACAAAAAAAAGCGCTAGTTATCTAGCGCTTCATTCTTCCAAATTGATTCCAGCCTATCCACCCACTTCTCGTAGGCTTCTTTCTGCTCTGATAAATAGTCATGCTTATCGTATGTACCCCATATCTTTGGAAGTGCATGCCCCAACATGATTTCACATACATGAGGCTGTGCAATCGTTGACATATTGGTACGCATAGTTCTGCGAAGATCATGTACAGACCAGTGCTCCAGATCAACACCTTTATGCCTCTTAAGCCATTGGAAAATGTTGTTTGGCATTGTGAGATGGGATGTCTCACCTAGCGGCTTTGTAGTCCCATCAATTGTGAACAAGTACTCAGAACCTTGGCTGAATTCCATTGCTTCAAGCAAGTAGGGTTTAATATTTTCCGTAATTGGTCTTAAAATCGGCTTTTTACTTTTCTTCCCTGTTTTGTGATTTTCAGGAGGAACAGTCCATATCATCTCTTTTAAATCAAAATGAGATTTTTTAGCAAGCTTAAGCTCACCCACACGACAGCCGTAGATAATCAAGAGTGTTAGAAACAGCTTATTTTTATAAGTCATCTTGGTTCGCTTTAGGGCATACCAAGTTAAATAGATTTCCTTGTCACTCAGCGCTCGTTCTTTTACGCCTTTTTCAATACGCAGGTCATGCTTGGCTGAAACATTCATTAGATGATTGACTGAGATTAAACCGCGCTTCTGCCCCCACTTGAGGCACTGGTTTGCATTAATCAAAAGACGGGCAGAAATTGAAGGTGATTTCTTTGCTACATCCTCCAGTAATGAAAGCCACTGATATGCGCTTACATCATCACTATTCTGTTTGCCAATATTTGGAAGCACATATATCTCAAAAGAGCGCTTAATCTCATTGTGACTAGATTTATTAGGTACACAGAATTTCTCATACCATTCATAAAACAAAGTCTCTAGTGTGTATGCATCTCTAATGCTCACCTTCTCTTTCAATCTTACCTGTTTTGGATCAAGCCCTTTTTCAAGTTCTGCTCTAAGACGATCTGATTCTACACGCGCATTTTTCAATGTTAAATTTGGATATGAGCCAAGATCTAGTCTATGCTGCTTGCCGTTATACCTGTAGCGTAGCTGAAAGACGATTTTACCTTTCGGAGTAATACGAACGCTCATAGCATCGCGATCGGCGAACTCTTCTATTTTTTCTCTGTCTTTACCAAGTTGAGCTTTTAGCCAAGCCTCTGAAATCGCCATATATCACCATGTACACACTAGATCCGCCAAACTTGTGCCATATTGCTAAATATGTACACGGTTGTGTACATATTTAGGTTGGCTCATAGTTTCCATTAGTGTTTCATTGTGTCTTATAGTGACGCATAAAAAAAGCCTAATTAAAGGCTTTTATTGTGTTTCGTGGCTTAATGCGTCTAGTTGTGTCTTATAGCTTCTTAATGTCAGTCATAAATGTGAGCAATAATACTGAAATTACGGATATTTTTAATATCAACAGATTTTTTAGCTTGCGCCATGGGCTACCTTGAACAAAATGAAGCGTTATGCAGACAAATTTCGATGCACAACAAAAGCCGAATAGAAATTGCGAAGGATTATAACAGATGGTTTTTTTAAAGTATCCATATTAATACGCTTCCTTTTCACAACTCTGACGCTTTTTTACGTGTTTTCGCTTTTCACTGGGCTTTTTGAATAATCCATTGAAAAATCTAGGGCATTCACATCTTTTGCAAGCGGTTGGTAAGCTTGAGTAAAACTAGGTGACATACGTTTCGCACGTCCTGTTTCAATTTCTACACAAGCCCACTTAGTTTGAGCAACAAATAAAATGCTATTGTCTTTTGGTCTATAAAACACATATTGGCGTGATGAATATAATGCATTTATATCGTCAAACCATGTGCGTAAGATTATTTCATCCTCTTTAAATGCAGCTTTTCGGTACTTCACATGATGCTCAACTGCAACCATGGCATGTTTTAATTCGATATATTCTTTTAAGCCTAAACCTAGTGCATCAATATGTGCTGTTGCGACATCCTGCATCCAATGCATATAAACCACATTATTCACATGGCCTAACTGGTCGATATGTGCTGCTTGTACTTGAAGCCTTAAGTCAAAAATACTACTCATAAACACTCTATTGAATCTAAATATCCTTGTGAAGATGGCAGTGTACGCAAATAACAGACATCATCAAATTGCAAAAAATAAAAAACCACTCCGAAGAGTGGCTTTTTTTCGCTTATTGAATACGCATCCCTAAAATGGCAGGTGTGCCTTGTCGGATGATTCCAACGCGGGCAACCTGACCTTTTTTCAACTCAGATGCCGCTTGGACAAAATCATTCGTATCTTTTACGACTTTATTATTAATGTGAGTGACCACATCGCCAGCCGCCATGCCTGACTGTGCTGCGGCACCGCCACGTTTCACTTCTTGAATTAACACACCACCTTTCACATTGAGCTGTGACAATTCAGCAGGTGTTAAATTTCGGATAGCAATACCTAACACAGGCCCTTTACTTTGTGTAACTACATCTGATTTTGCAGGTGTATCATCTGGTGCAGTGGTGAGTGTTGCTGATATATTCTGCTTTTTATCATCACGCAGTACTTCAAGCTGTACCGTTTGATTTGGCATAGTACGATTTAAATAGTTCAATAACTCAGATGTACGTGAAATTGGCGTTCCATTGAATTTTAAAATAATATCGCCTGCTTTTAGCCCTGCTTTCTGTGCAGGTGAATTTGGCTGAACATTGGTAATCAGTGAACCTTCAGGTTTTGGCAAATTATAAGACTCTGCCAAATTGCGGTCTAGATCTTGTAGATTGAAGCCTAAATAAGAGCGCGTAACTTTGCCGGTTTTCTTAAGTTGATCAGCAATATCCATTGCGACATCAATGGGAATCGAGAAAGACAGCCCCATATAGCCACCCGTCCCACTGAAGATACGCGAGTTCACCCCAACCACTTCACCCTGTTGGTTGAATAACGGACCGCCTGAGTTTCCTGGATTGAGAGCCACATCGGTTTGAATGAAAGGCACCGATGTCTCCCCCATCATATTACGCATTTTCGCACTCACGATTCCTGCTGAAGCCGAGTAATCGAAACCAAACGGTGAACCGATCGCAAGCACAGGTTCGCCTACACGCAGTTGATCAACATTGCCTGCACGCAGTGATGGAAAATTCGTACCATTCACCTTAAGCAAGGCCACATCAGTTCGTTCATCACTACCTACTACAGTCGCATCCAGTTCACGACGGTCGTTGAACATAATCGTGACTTTCGATGCATCTTCTACGACGTGGTGGTTTGTCAGTAAATACCCATCTTTACTAATAAAAAATGCGCTGCCATAAGCCGTTTTTTCTTGCGGCGCTTGCTGCTGCGGAATAATGACTTGATTACCAAAAAAACGCTTCAAAATCTCAGGTATTTGCTGCTGCAGTAACTCTTCTTGAGTCATCTTTTTAACCACATTTACACTCACTACAGCAGGGCTGACTTGCTCAACCAAGTTTGAGAAATCAACAGGTGCTGCTTGTGTTTGCACCGCAGCCATTGTGCATGCAACAGCAAAAAAACCAGTTTGTATCGCGCGACTTTTCATATCAAGTATTGACCTATATGTTTGTTATCAATTTATGTATTAGCGTTTTTAGCATAATCTTTGTCTGTCTTGGGTAATAATATGTTCTATTATGTTTGTATAAACAAGAGCTTAAAATTTGCTTAAAAAATACGTTCTTTATTTATATTTCCCATCAATTGTAGAGATTTTACCCTTGCCTTTTCGTGAAAAAAGCGCTGTCATTAGCGAACTTTTTCCAAATTAGCTGATGGACATGTCTAATTTAAACACAACACATCATTTTGATGTGATTATTGTGGGAAGTGGCGGTGCAGGCCTGAGCTTAGCCTTATCGTTGCCTCAACATTTCAATATTGCTGTTCTTGCAAAATCAAACCTGACCGATGCAAGTACCTTCTATGCACAAGGTGGCGTAGCCGCTGTTTTAGATGAAACGGATTCCATCGAACAGCACATTGATGACACCATGATTGCGGGCGCTCACTTGTGCGAGACCGAAGCCGTAAAGCAAACCGTTGAAGGCGGTAAACCTTCTGTTGATTTTCTACTGAAACACGGCGTGCAGTTTACCCTTGACGATCAAGAACAGTTGCATCTAACACGTGAAGGTGGACATTCTCAACGCCGTATTATTCATGCCGCAGATGCTACAGGTCGCGCCATTTCAACTACCTTAGTTGAACGTGCGATTGAAAAAGACAACATCACCATTTTTGAAAATTACATCGCCATTGATTTAATCACCTCTCAAAAACTGGGCTTAGAAGAACAAAATCGTGCCTTAGGCCTGTATGCACTCGATGAAAAAACTGAAAAGGTACATACCTTTTTAGCGCCTTTCACCGCGCTGGCTTGCGGCGGTGCAATGAAAGCCTATCTGTATACCTCGAACCCAGACATTGCAACGGGCGATGGTATTGCCATGGCATTCCGTGCCGGTTGCCGAGTGGCCAATATGGAATTTAACCAATTCCATCCAACCTGTTTATACCACCCGCAAGCACGCTCTTTCCTTATTACTGAAGCAATGCGTGGTGAAGGTGCTTATTTACGTTTACCTGATGGTGAACGCTTTATGTTGCGCTTTGATGAGCGTGCAGAACTGGCTCCACGTGACATTGTGGCACGCGCTATTGACTATGAAATCAAACGTTTAGGTATTCGTCACGTATGGCTCGACATTAGCCATAAGCCCGAAAGTTTTATTAAAGAACATTTCCCAACCTTGTATGCACGTTTGCTCGAATTGGGCATCGACATTACCAAGGAAATGATTCCTGTTGTTCCTGCTGCGCACTATACCTGTGGTGGTGTGGTGGTTGATGAACATAGTCAAACTGACATTGCAGGTCTATATGCGATTGGGGAAACCTCATACACAGGTTTGCATGGCGCTAACCGTATGGCCAGTAACTCACTGTTAGAGTGTTTTGTGTATGGCATGAGTGCAGCAGAACACATCGAAAAAAGTTTTGATTCAAGTTACCAATCCCCAACTGCTCCGTCTTGGGATGACTCACAAGTGATGAATCCTGATGAAGATGTGGTGATTTTGCAAAACTGGGATGAACTCCGTCAAACCATGTGGAACTACGTCGGCATTGTGCGTACTACGAAACGTCTTGAACGTGCGCTACACCGCATTGAAATGTTGAAGCGGGAAATTACCGAGTATTACCAAGATTACCAAGTCAGCAAAAATCTGATTGAACTGCGCAATTTGGTTTTAGTCTCTGAAATGATCGTGCGCTGCGCCATGGAGCGTAAAGAATCACGTGGTTTACACTACACTTTAGATTACCCTGAACTGTCGAATGAACTGCGTAAAACCGTACTCACCCCTTTCAATTTTAAAGTTGAAACCCCTTTAGTGAATAACTAATTTAAAAAAGCCTGATTCGTCAGGCTTTTTTATTCAGACATTTTTTAGGATTTAGGTGGAATAGAATAAGTTCCCACCACATGTGCAATGGGTTCATCCTTACCAACTGAATACAACCACACATCCCCAACCACCAATGCTTTGCCAACTTTCATTAACTTACATTCTCCGCGGATATTTGTTGAAGCTGCAGGTTTACTTAGAAAGTTGACCGATAAATTGGTGGTCACAGTTAAACCGACCAGCCCAATTTCCCCTAAAATAGCAATATACAATGCATAGTCTGCAAGAGTCATCATGGTTGGGCCTGATACCGTTCCACCCGGTCGCAAATCGCGCTCATCTATCTGATATACAACTGTTGCTGCGCGCTCAGTGACAGATTCGATACGACATTTTTCTAAACTTTGCGGAAATTCCTTTTCTAAAAAAGCCACAATCTCAGTTAAGTTACTTTTCATTTTCCCTTCAACATACAGTCCTTTGTCACTGACTATAAAAGAAAAATGCATTTCACTACAGTCTGAAATAACATTTCAGGCTTGTTTTTAGTTTAAATATTGCAACGCTTGCGCAAAAACCTGTTCTAGTGACTGGGTTGCATCCAAGCGTTTGACCCGCTCAGGATATTGTTCCCATAACTGCTGATAACCTGCTCTGACTTTTTCAAAGAAAGTGACTTTTTCTTGTTCAAAACGATCCAAAGCCCCCCGTTCCCGCGCACGAGACATGCCTGTCTCAATCGGGGCATCGAGCCAAAATGTAATATTTGGCATATGGCTGACAAAGTTTTCATTCAGCAATTGCAGCTTCGACTGGCTTAAACCACGTCCTGCGCATTGGTAAGCAAAGCTGGCATCGGTAAAACGGTCACACAATACGGTTTTATGTTCCCTTAAAGCAGGCACGATCACTTGTTGTAAGTGCTGTGCGCGAGCCGCGTACATCAGCAGCAGTTCAGTATCATTAGACATCGACTCTTCATAATTGACTGACAATAATAGTGAGCGAATTTGCTCAGCCATCGGTGTACCACCTGGCTCACGAGTTAAAACAACCTGCTGACCTTGTTGTTCAAGATGCTCATAAATTTTGCGAATCAGTGTGGTTTTACCGACACCTTCTGTGCCCTCAAAACTAATAAACATCTATTCATCCTTCTTGGTTTTTAAAACGCTGAGATATTCTTTTACAGCTTGGTTGTGCTGCTCTAAAGTCTCACTAAATGTGTGCCCACCATTACCCGTTGCAACAAAGTAGATGTTTTTACTGTTATCTGGGTGCATGGTAGCTTCAATGGCTTTTTTACTTGGTAAAGCAATTGGCGTAGGAGGTAAGCCATTGATGGTATAAGTATTATAGGCTGTTGGGGTACGCAAGTCTTGGCGGGTAATATTGCCTGTGTATTTATCGCCCATGCCATAGATCACCGTTGGGTCCGTTTGCAAACGCATGCCGAGTTGAAGACGACGCGCAAACACACCCGAAACTTGCTCCAGTTCACGGTCAACATTGGTTTCTTTTTCAATAATAGAGGCCATGATCAAGGCTTCGTATTTGTCTTTATACGGCAAATTTGCCGCACGGTTTGCCCACGCTTCATCTAATGCTTTCATTTGGCGTTTGTATAAATCCGTTAAGATTTTTTTGTCTGACTCACCTTTTGCGAAGAAGTAAGTATCGGGGGCAAAAAGCCCTTCAGCATGCGTATAAGGAATATCTAATGCTTTTAAAAGCTGATCCATGGGTAAGTTGGAGACTTCCTTTTTTACCAACGCATCCTTTTTCAACGCCTCGATCAACTGTTTAAAGGTTGTACCCTCAATCACCAATATACGGTTCATCTCGGCATTATCGACATTGGAAATCATATCCAAAACTTGGCGAATATTCATGCCTTCACGCACTTCATAAACTCCGGCTTTCAAGGTGTCATGAATAAATATTTTTTGGTAAAGCTTTAAAATAATGGGAAAACTAGCCATGTCTTCTTTGGCTAAGCGATCAATAAAACCGGAATAGGTATCACCAGAGTTAATTGCCAATAACTGCTTTTTACCTTCGACAGGATAGGATTTAAATAAACTCGACCACAGTACAATCATCAATAAAACAATGATGCTCACAGCAATCAATAACAACCCTTTCATTTTTCGTTGGGGTGGTTGCGTTTTCTTTTTCGATTTGGTTTTGGCTGCGGACATACTACTGCATCTGATTAAGTTGAAGACGATGGAACAAATCTATACACGGCTGAACATCTAAGTGCTGATGATTCAGACTTTTGGCTATTTTCATAGGACTCAAGGCATTGCAGAAAAATAAACTTTGAAAGCGTGGAATTTCTTCCATATCAATCATTCTCAGCTCACAGCTCATCCCTTGTTGCTGCATCCGTGCCAATATTTCGGCACGCATGACACCATGTACGCCATTATAACGAAGTTCGGGACTAATCCATCGATCATTTAGCAGAATGAAACAATTACTGCTCACACCTTCAACGACAGAACCTTGCACATCTGTGACCAACGCTTCCAACCAGCCATGTTGTTCTGCTTCATGCTTGAGCAAGACTTGCTCTAAACGGTTTAAACTTTTTACCCCCACCATTTGCGGCATATTCAGCCCAATCGCATGTTGCAGTACCCCTGAACCAATTTCACTGTATGTGAAAGCCTCTGATGCTTGCGGATAGAAAAATACCCAAACGTCAGCAGGATGTGCTGGCAAACTATAACCGCGCTGCCCTTCACCCCGACTAATAATAATTTTCAGCGTTCCGTTTAAGTGTGCATAGGTTTGTTTTAATTGCACGATGCTGCGCTGAATAAAGGCTAAATCTGCTGACAACAACAGTCTTTCACAGGCCAATTTCAAGCGTGCTATATGTAGCGACTCTAGTTCGATCACACCCTCACGGATACGCGCTGTACTAAAGCAACCATCTCCATAGTGAAATGCACGATCTAATAATTCTATTTGTTTGATTTCCTGTGCATTTTTATAGCAATGCATGCCAATCTACCCTGAAACAATTTTCTGCTTTAGTTTAATGAATTCTAGGCTGAACTATTTTTCTTTTTTATTCATATAAAATTCATTTTTTATTATTTTTTTAGCAATAAGACTCGCAGTATTCTTGCCTCATGTTTAAGAACGTTTAAAATTTGAGGTCTCACATGAGCTTATCTAAGTTAAAAATTGGGGTACTAGCAGCGCTAGTTTCAGTCACATCTTTTGGTGTTGCAGCAAAAGATTTCCTTAACGTGTCCTATGATCCAACACGCGAACTGTATGAAGATGTCAACAAACAGTTTGGTGCTTATTGGAAACAACGCACAGGACAAGACATTAACTTCAAACAGTCTCACGGCGGCTCGGGTAAACAAGCCCGTTCGGTCATTGATGGTTTAGGTGCAGATGTGGTGACCCTTGCTCTTGCAGCAGATATCGATGTAATTGCTGAAAAAGCAAAACTTTTACCGACCAACTGGCAAAAGAAATTACCCAATAACTCGACACCATATACTTCAACTATCGTGTTCCTCGTCCGTAAAGGTAACCCTCAAGGCATTAAAGACTGGGGCGACCTTGTTAAGCCGGGTGTTGGCATTATTACACCTAATCCAAAAACATCGGGCGGTGCACGCTGGAACTATTTAGCAGCTTGGGCTTGGGCGAAACATCAACCTGCGGGTAACGATGCCAAAGCACAAGAATTCGTGCGTAAAATTTATAAAAATACCAAAGTGCTGGATTCAGGTGCACGTGGTGCAACCACAACTTTTGCTGAACGCGGTATCGGTGATGTTCTCTTAGCATGGGAAAATGAAGCACACTTAGCAATTCGTGAACAACCGGGTAAATTTGAAATCGTGACGCCTTCGCTGTCTATTTTGGCGGAACCACCCGTTGCCATTGTTGAAAAAAATGCGGAAAAAGACGGCAATCTGAATCTGGCGAAAGCATATCTCAACTATTTGTATTCACCTGCAGGACAGGATATTGCAGCGAAAAACTTCTATCGCCCACGTAATGCAAGCGTCTTGAAAAAATATGCAGCCACATTCAAACCGTTGAAGTTGGTGACCATTGATAAAGAATTTGGTGGTTGGACCAAGGTACAAAAACAGCACTTTGAAAATGGTGGTGTATTTGACCAAATTGTGAAAGCCAATACGACGAAATAAAACCGAGTCCAGTAAATAGCTGTAAGGGAGCATCGACATGATTCATACTGTAATTGTACCGGGCGTGGGTGGAAGTGAACATGACCACTGGCAATCGTGGTTACAACGTCAGCTCAAGTCATGCTCTCGTGTACAGCAGCAGGATTGGAATAAACCCGTACTCCATGAGTGGGTTGAGCAATTTATCAAAACGGTTCAATCCATTCAGGAACCGATTCAAATTGTGGCGCATAGCTTTGGTTGTTTAACTACAGTCGCTGCTTTAGCACAGCATCCTGAACTAAATCATAATATCAAAAATTTAGTTCTGGTTGCACCGGCTAACCCTGCTCGCTTTGGTGATGCTGGTTTTGCTCGTGAGAGCCAAAACGACTATCAACAGTATTTCCACCAACTCAAGCTACAAGTTCCTACCCAAATGATCATCAGTGAAAATGATCCTTGGCTCAATTTTCAAGATGCGCTGCAACTGGCAAAAGCATGGAAAATTAGGCCTAAGAACTTGGGGCAAGTCGGACATATTAATGTTGCGTCAGGTTTTGGGCCATTTCCTGAAATTTATGATTTTTTGATTTCAGAAAATGTGCTAAAAAACATTAGTTTTTACAATGAAAGCAAGTATTTATTTAAATTTGCAATTTAAACACTGCAAATGATACTTGTGCCGAAATTCAGTTTTATTTGAGCTGACTCTTTTTAGGTCAGCTTTCTCTCTTTGAGGAGTAATCATGTCGCAGCGATCCCGAGTGCTGCCAGGATTTGGTCTTTCTCTAGGCTTTACCCTAGCATATTTGTCATTAATCGTTCTTATTCCATTGTCCGCTGTTTTCATTAAATCTTTAGGCATTGGTTGGGATGGGTTATGGGAAATTTTAAGTTCAGAACGTATTTTAAAATCTTTGCAGCTCAGTTTTAGTACAGCCCTGATCGCCGCGTTTATTAATGTGGTTTTTGGTCTCCTTCTAGCATGGTGTTTGGTTCGTTATCGTTTTCCGGGCAAACGCATTGTAGATGCCTTGGTCGACTTGCCGTTTGCCCTACCCACAGCTGTTGCAGGTATTGCACTCACCTCGCTTTATGCGCCTACAGGTTGGATCGGTCAGTATCTTGAGCCTTTAGGGATTCAAGTGGCCTATACCCCAATTGGGATTACATTGGCACTGATTTTTATTGGTATTCCTTTTGTGGTGCGGACTGTGCAACCTGTTCTCAGTGACTTGGAAACAGAGTTAGAAGAAGCAGCATCAGCATTAGGTGCCAACCGTCTACAGATTGTGACCAAAGTGATTTTGCCGATTTTATTTCCAGCACTCATCACAGGTTTTGCACTTGCCTTTGCACGTGGCGTCGGTGAATACGGTTCAGTGATCTTTATTGCCGGGAACCAACCGTTTAAAACAGAAATTGCACCACTCATGATTATTTCGCGCTTAGAAGAATATGACTATGCAGGTGCAACCACGATTGCAGTCGTCATGTTGGTGCTGTCTTTTGCCATTTTATTCCTGATTAACTTGTTACAAGCATGGGCAAGCCGTCGTACAGGGAGAACAGCACGATGAATATCAATAGTAATGCGCTTGCTGAAAAGCTACAATCGCGTGATGCAACACGTGAACCAACTTGGGTTCGCTACACACTAATTACGATTTCCCTACTGTTCTTTTTGAGCTGTTTGATCTTACCGCTGATTTTGGTGTTCGTTGAGGCATTTAAACAAGGGGTCGGTGTATACGCACAAGCCTTGGTTCATCCAGACACGCTCTCCGCAGTCAAACTCACTTTATTAACCGCAGTGATTGCAGTCCCACTAAATGTGGTATTTGGTGTTTCAGCAGCTTGGTGTGTGGCCAAATTTAACTTCCGTGGTAAATCCATCTTAACCACAATTATTGATATGCCATTTTCAGTATCCCCTGTTATCGCGGGCTTAATGCTGGTACTGATTTTTGGTACGCAAGGTTGGTTTGGTAGTTGGCTCATGGATAATGACATCAAAATTTTGTATGCCGTTCCTGCCATTGTATTAGCAACGATCTTTATCACCGTTCCTTTTGTTGCACGTGAACTTATTCCGCTCATGGAAGCCCAAGGAACTGAAGAAGAAGAAGCTGCGATTGTACTCGGTGCATCAGGCTGGCAAACCTTTTGGAAAGTGACCCTACCCAACATTAAATGGGGTTTAATTTACGGCGTCATTCTGTGTAATGCACGTGCCATGGGTGAGTTTGGTGCAGTATCGGTCGTTTCAGGCCATATTCGTGGTGAAACCAATACATTACCTCTGCATGTCGAGATTCTCTATAACGAATATACCTTCAGTGCGGCTTTTGCTGTGTCTTCACTCTTGGCGCTTTTAGCGATTGTGACCCTTGTGTTAAAAACATGGGTTGAGATTCGCCAAGAAAAGCAAAACAAACATAATGATTCAACAGTTTAAAGGAATGACCTCATGAGTATTCAAGTTAAAAATATTGAAAAACACTTTGGCGCATTCCATGCGCTAAATAACATTTCTCTCGATTTTCCTGATGGTCAATTGGTTGCATTACTCGGCCCATCAGGCTGTGGTAAAACCACCCTGCTTCGTATTATTGCAGGTCTTGAGTCCGCAGATGGCGGTCAAGTCATCTTGGAAGGTGAAGATGCAACCAATGTACACGTACGTGAGCGCGAAGTTGGTTTTGTATTTCAGCACTATGCCTTGTTCCGCCATATGACCGTATTTGACAATATCGCTTTTGGTCTCCGCGTTCGCCCACGTGCAACACGCCCATCTGAAGCTGAAATTAAAAAATGTGTCACGCGTTTGCTGGACTTAGTCCAATTGGGGTTCTTAGCAGATCGTTACCCAGCACAACTTTCTGGCGGTCAACGTCAACGTATTGCACTGGCACGTGCTTTGGCAGTTGAACCACGCGTACTGTTACTGGATGAGCCTTTTGGTGCTTTAGATGCAAAAGTACGTAAAGAGCTCCGTCGTTGGTTACGTACTTTGCATGATGAACTTCACATCACCTCAATCTTTGTAACGCATGACCAAGAAGAAGCTTTAGAAGTCGCAGATCAAATCATTGTGATGAATAAAGGGAATGTCGAGCAAATTGGATCACCCCGCGAGGTTTATGAAAAGCCTGCAACGCCGTTTGTGTTTGACTTCTTAGGTCAAGCGAACCGTTTCGAAGGCCAAAATAATGCAGGGACGATCCAAATTGGTGAAGACCGTATTCAATTAGATTCTTTACGTAATGCACCTTCGGGCGACGTGATTGCCTTTGCCCGTCCAGATGAATTAAGGATCCATGCACAGCCGCAAGACAATGCCATCCAAGCAACGTTCGTTCGAGAATTATGGATCGCGGGCAAAGTGGTTGCAGAGCTCCATGATCGCCAAGGCAAGCTGATTGAAATTTCACTGACTTCTGAAGAAGCAAAATTACACCAATTTAGACCGAATCAAACGGTATGGTTAAGCCCATCAAACTTGCATTTATTTGCAAAACCTGCGGCTTAAGACCTATTGAATGAGGCATGTTGAATGCCTCATTCATCATAAAAGAGATCCAAAACTATGAACTTTCAACAACTCAGAATTATTCGAGAAACGGTGAGACAAAACTTCAACCTCACCGAAGCCTCTGCTGCACTGTATACCTCTCAGTCAGGCGTCAGTAAACACATTAAAGACCTAGAAGATGAATTAGGCGTACAGCTTTTTATTCGTAAAGGGAAACGCTTACTCGGTTTAACTGAACCAGGTCAAGCACTACTGGGCATTGTTGAACGCATGTTGGTCGACGCGGACAATATTAAACGTCTTGCAGATGATTTTAACCGTGTCGATGAAGGCACTTTGACGATTGCGACTACACATACGCAAGCGCGTTATGTGCTACCGCCGATTGTCAATCAATTCAAAAAAGAGTTTCCAAAGGTTCATCTTATTTTGCAACAAGCCAGTCCTGTTGAAATTACCGAAATGCTTCTACAAGGTGAAGCGGACATTGGTATCGCAACTGAATCACTGACCACAGAAGATAATCTGGCTAGCGTGCCGTTCTATAATTGGCAACACAGTATTATTACCCCAAAAAATCATCCACTGGCAAGCAAACAAAATATTAGTATTGCAGACTTGGCGGAATATCCACTGATTACCTATCACGGCGGTTTCACAGGCCGTTCAAAAATTGACAAAGCTTTTGAAGATGCAGGTGTGGATGTTGACATCGTAATGTCTGCTTTAGATGCCGACGTGATTAAAACCTATGTTGAACTCAATATGGGCGTCGGTATTGTCAATAATGTGGCCTATGACGTTGAACGTGACTATCGTTTAAAACAAATTCCAACTGATATTTTTGGTCTCAATACAACATGGATTGCAGTGCGTAAAGGTCACCTCCTACGTGGCTATGGCTATGAATTTATCTCGTTGTGCTCACCAGATGCAGACATTAAAGCGCTTAAAAGAGTAGCTTATCCTGAAGACTAAAAGGCTTTTATTTTAAAAAGAGACCCCAGAGTCTCTTTTTTTATTTTTAAAACCATATACTTTAAATGGGTATGGTGTATTATTTGTTCAAATGATAAAAATACTAGTGAGCAATAACAGTGAATAAAAATCTGTTGGGCTCTCCATTACTTTGTTTATGCTTCTATTCGTCGGGATCATGCTTTGCTGCTGCTTTTGAACGATCAGGTCAAACAATACAACCCTTTTTTGAACGTGGAAATTATGCAGAAATTTCTCTGGCTTATATTGATCCAGATGTTTCTGGCCAAGTTCAACAGTTCGAGACACTACAACAGTTTGGCATCACTGACTTTTCAACAGGCAATTTAAGCAATAAACAAGTAATGCTGGGAGCTGCATTAAAACTCCAACTAAATCCTCAATTCAACTTTACTGTCATTTATGACCAGCCTTTTGCTGTAGACATCGATTATCACTATCACCCAAATATTTATGGTGAAAGTCATGAAGTTGAATCTGCCGATATCGACTTTGAAAGTCATAATCTCAGCTCGCTTTTAGGCTACCAATTCAGCCCACAATGGGAAGTCTATGGTGGCTTAAGCTATCAAAGTTTTGCAGGCTCTTTAAAAGCGAAAGGTCAGACCTATTCTGTGTTTGATGGCTATGATGCCGAGTTTAAGCAAGATGAAAGCTTGGGCTGGTTAGCAGGTATTAGTTATAAAATTCCTGAATATTATTTTAGAACATCTTTGACTTATCGCTCAGCCATTAAGCATGAAATGACCACAACAGAGTCTATCGAAGTCGGCGTAGTTACACCCAATGTGATGGAAGTAAAAACACCACAATCGGTAAATTTTGATTTCATGACAGGACTCACTTATCAAAATATCTTGTATGGGACGTTACGCTGGGTGAATTGGCAAGACTTTGTCATTCAACCACCCAAATTTAAAGCCGTGATCGATTATGCAGCGATGTTGTACCCAGAAGCCAAAGATATCAAACTCATTCAATACAATGAAGATCAATGGTCTGCAAAACTTGGCCTAGCACACGTATGGAATAAAAAGTGGCTGAGTTCTATGGAGCTACTCTGGGACTCTGGGATTAATAATCCTGCATCTACGCTTAATCCAAGTGATGGTTATCAAGGCATTGGTCTAGGCAGCATGTACACATATAACACTCAGTTTGATATTGCAGCTGGTCTATATTATTTGCGTTTTAAGAAGTCCAAAACATCTTCCGACTCAAACCCACTGGCAAACATTACAGGTCTTTCAGCGCTGAATGATAATGATGCATGGATCTTTGGACTCAAGTTAGCCCATCATTTTTAAAGACTTTAGCTAAAATCAGACATAAAAAAACGAGCCGAAGCTCGTTTTTTGGTTTAGCTCAAGCTAATAGATATTACCAGTGGTAACTTACACCTAGTTTCGCTACTGGCAACCATTTATATTTATCTTTTTCTGAAATATCATTTTCTTGAGTACTCAGAGCTGCACCAAGAGTACGGCCATCACTTCCGATCAACCCAGGATTACTAGAATTTAGATTTACGTCTGGATTACCAGTGTAATAAGCACCGACTTCACCAAACACTCCCCAGTTTTCATTGATTTTTGGCGCCAAACCTAAACCGACATAAGGAGCAAATTGGTTATCGTAACTTAATTTACCATCAATGTTAACACCGTTTGCACCACCATTGAAGCGGCTACCGTCTACTTCTACCGATGCATTTGTACCCACGCGCTTAGTTAAATCATACTGATTATCAACGTAGCCCACACCTGCTGCAACGTACATCCCCTGTGCCCAACGGTTAGTACTTTCACCCCATGGACGAATCTCAGCATTTAAATAAGCCAATTTGTTATCCATATCCATGTCATATTTAGTGCCATTAATAGACAAATCATCTGACCATGAAATGTCACCACCGTTGTAACCTAACGCTAAACCTACATATGGGTTAGCTGTCCACAACAAAGCGCCACCATAACCTGTTGTACCAACTTCAGCACGAACACCAGTAGGAATTAATTTATTTTGGTCAAAAGCATAACCATCTTTTACGACTGCATCATCAGCAAAAGCTGTACCTGCGACTGCTGACATTGCTGCTGCGATTGCAACTAAACGTAATGATTTCATGTTTTTTCTCCTCCAATTAAAGATTTTTTTACATCATTTACAATTTTTTGATGAGGTCATCTTAGAACAGTCTCGGACTATTTTTTATTCAAGATTTGGGCTGTTTTTGTTATTTTTTGATACATTTTAGATTTTATTGTTGTTGTATATCGCAATTCTTTACTTAACACCTCTACTCAAGCAGCTCTAAAAGTCTTATTTCCAATCATTCATTATTATTTCCGATCCTATGCTGTTTTTTCATCTATTCTCTGCACAATTTAGTGTAAAATCAGGAAAATTTTTTTTCTGGAAGGAAGATCATGTCTCAGCTTTCAACAATTATTGAACAAGCGTTTGAAGACCGTGCGAATTTTACAGCAGCGGACTGTTCTGCTGAAGTTCGTGCAGCAGTTGAAGAAGTCATTGCTGGTTTAGATAACGGGACATTACGTGTTGCTGAAAAAATTGATGGTGAGTGGGTTGTTCATCAATGGGTGAAAAAAGCTGTACTTTTATCATTCAAACTAAATGACAACAAACCAATTGAGTCATGTGACCTTCAATTCTACGACAAAGTAGATACCAAATTTACAGGTTGGACTGAAGAACAGTTTAAAGCGGCTGGCGTACGTGTTGTTCCTCCTGCGGTTGCACGTAAAGGTTCTTTCCAAGCGAAAAACGTGGTGTTAATGCCTTCTTATGTCAACATTGGTGCATATGTTGACGAAGGCACCATGGTTGACACATGGGCAACTGTTGGTTCATGTGCTCAAATTGGTAAAAACGTTCACTTATCGGGTGGTGTAGGTATTGGTGGTGTTCTTGAGCCACTTCAAGCAAACCCAACGATTATTGAAGACAACTGCTTCATCGGCGCACGTTCTGAAATCGTAGAAGGCGTGATCGTAGAAGAAGGTTCTGTAATTTCTATGGGCGTGTTCATTGGTCAATCGACTAAGATTTTTGACCGTGCAACTGGCGAAATTCACTATGGTCGTGTACCAGCAGGTTCTGTTGTAGTTGCAGGTAGCTTACCTTCTAAATGTGGTACTTATAGTCTGTATGCTGCAATCATCGTGAAAAAAGTAGATGCACAAACACGTTCTAAAACGAGCTTGAACGATTTACTACGCGACGAATAATTTTTCGTTGTCGTGCGGAACTCAAGTTCCTCATCTCTACGGTTAAGACTAGCCGTAGAGATTTTTGTTTTTCTAACCTGTGGTTTAATTTTGCTATGAATACGCTTCGATCTTCTGCTATCCCTGTTTCTGATCCTTCTGCGGGTCTACGTATCACGGAGATCTTTTATTCTTTGCAAGGGGAAGCCAATACCTCAGGGCTGCCAACAGTTTTTATTCGTTTAACGGGTTGTCCACTACGTTGTACTTACTGCGATACAACCTACTCCTTTGAAGGTGGCGAACGCCAATCTTTAGATCAGATTATTCAAACCACACTTGATTTTAAAACCCCTTATGTCTGCGTGACAGGTGGTGAACCTCTTGCACAGCCCAATGCGTTGCCTTTAATGCAACGTCTTGCTGACCTTGGCTGTGAAGTCTCTTTGGAAACCAGTGGTGCTTTAGATGTGTCTAAGGTTGATCCACGTGTTTCAAAAGTATTAGATTTGAAGACTCCAACTTCAGGTGAGGTTGCACGAAATTTGCTTTCGAATCTCGACCATTTAACCCAGCACGACCAAATCAAATTTGTAATTTGTAACCGTGAAGATTATGAATGGTCAAAACAGCAAGTTGAAGACTATAAACTCAATGAAAAAGTCAGCACAGTATGGTTCTCTCCTGCTTTTGCCGTTGAGAAAGGTGCTGCTCGTTTACCTCAACTTGCGCGTGACTTAGCACAATGGATATTAGAAGACCATCTCCCTGTTTGCTTCCAACTCCAACTCCACAAGTTGCTTTGGAATGACGAAACTGGTCGTTAATACATTGCCTATTCATCTTTAATTTATATTTGGAGAAATTTGTATGCGCCCTCGTGCCATAGTTTTGTTATCTGGCGGTTTAGACTCAACAACTTGTTTAGCATGGGCGCAAGCACAGTATGACTGTACAGCGCTCAGCTTTATGTATGGTCAACGCTCAACCACTGAACTCGATGCCGCACGTGAACTGACAAAAAAAGCAGGCGTAGAACATCGTGTCATTAATATCGACTTAGGTAATTTGGGCGGTTCTGCGTTAACAGACCATAGCATTGATGTTCCAGATCATGAACAAGTCGGTATTCCTGTAACTTATGTTCCAGCACGTAACACGATTTTCTTGTCTTATGCCCTAGCAGCAGCAGAAGTTTTAGATGCTGAAGCCATTGTGATTGGTATTAATGCTGTTGATTATTCAGGGTATCCTGACTGTCGACCTGAATTTATTGAGGCATTTTCCAACATGGCTCGCCTTGCAACCAAGGTTGGCGTTGAAGGAAAACCTCTTAAATTTGAAACACCTCTGTTACATTTATCCAAAGCAAATATTATTCGCTTAGGTATAGAACATGGCGTAGACTATAGTCAAACGGTGTCTTGCTACCAAGCAGATGACCAAGGACGTGCTTGTGGGAAATGCGACAGCTGCCGTCTTCGTAAAGAAGGTTTTGCAGATGCTGGCGTAACAGACCCAACGCGTTATATACCGTAACGACAAGGTACAGTTTATGAAAAATTTAAAATCAAACATTTTGCTTTCTACATTGGTGTCTGCAGCTGCATTGTTCGCTACAGCTTCAAATGCTGCTGAATCGAACAAATTACAAGAAGCGTATAAAAGCAGCAATGTAAAATCGGCATTAATTAATGTTTGTAAAGAAGAAACAGCAAAAAGCAAAAAGCTTAGCGCAGCGGAAGTAAGCAAATACTGTACTTGTGCAGTTGAAGCTGATGGTAAGTTGACCAATGCACAAAAATGGGAAATCCAAAGTGCGATCAACCAAAAGAAAAGCCCATCTACTTTAGCTTTTGTACAAAAGCAAAATAACGACTTACAAACATGTTTCGGTCCACAGTTAACAGGTAAATTAAAATCTTTAACTGAAGAAGCAATGAAAGCTGCTCCGAAAAAATAATTCACTGAATGTGAATGAAGCCTGCTCTATGCAGGCTTTTTTATATGTTCAAAATAGATAGAACCTGAAAATATGCTCACCCAATGGAATACACGCGCCCAAAATCGCAAATTTGTTGCGTCATATAGTGGTGGAAAAGACAGCAGCCTTGCTTTATACCAAGCGATGCAAACGGGTGAACCTGTTTCATTAATTGTCATGTTAGAAGAGCAAGGTCTGAAATCACGCTCACACGGAATGTCTCTCGATATTATTCATGCACAGGCAAAAGCAATTGGGCTTCCCATCTACAGTGCCTCTGCGACGTGGCAAGACTATGAAAACCAGTTCATTCAACTGTTACAAAAAGCTCAAGCTCTCGGAGCAGAAACATTAGTCACAGGTGATATTGATTTAATGGCACATGCCGAATGGAATCAATCTGTGTGTGATAAAAGTGAGCTCAGTTTATGTATGCCCCTGTGGCAACGTCCGCGTTTAGACATTGTGCATGAGTTTATTCAACTTGGATTTCAAAGCATCATCGTTACTGTCAACTTAAACTTAGGCATGACAGTTGAAGACTTAGATCAAGTGCTTAGCCTTGAATATGTCGATAAACTGGTTGCAAGAGGCATTGATCCATGTGGTGAAGCAGGTGAATTCCACACTACGGTGATTGATGGCCCAATTTTCAAACATCCACTTTCAGTCGTTAAAGGTGATATTCTGTATCACGAAAATTATGCCTTTTTACCACTTGAATTAGAACACCGCGACATTTAAGGATAGAACATGACTGATACCATCCAACTTCCAAATCAGAACTTTCCAGCCACAACGGGTGAAGTGAACTTAACTGAAGTGCCGACTGAGTGGCTGATTGTGTATTTTTACCCGAAAGATTCAACGCCTGGTTGCACAACTCAAGCCGTTGGTTTTTCATGTTTAAAAAATCAGTTTGATGCCTTACAAACCACAATCATTGGTGTTTCACGTGACTCGGTTAAAGCGCACCAGAATTTTACGGAAAAGCAGGCCCTAACCATTAATTTAATTAGCGACAAAGAAGAAGTACTGTGTAAACACTTTGATGTGATTAAAGAAAAAAATATGTATGGTAAAAAAGTGATGGGCATTGAGCGCTCAACTTTTATTTTCCATAACGGTAAGCTGGTTAAAGAGTATCGTAAGGTAAAAGCTGCGGGACATGCTGAACAAGTTTTAGAAGACTTAAAAGCATTACAAGCTTAATGTACATAAGCCCGCAGATGCGGGCTTTGTTTTTTGTGATTTTTTAATTTATAGTTTTTTGTTGCACACGCTTTTATTTCACAAGCAGTGAAATAGCGATCCCCCACATCACCAGAGCAATGATCCCATCCAGTACATTCCACGCTTTCGGATTTGCAAAAATCGGAATCAATACGCGAGCACCATAGCCCAAAGCAAAGAAAAACAACCAAGATGCACACACAGCCCCTAAAGCAAAGTACGCAGGTTGCTCAAACTGTGTTGAAATAGAACCCAGCAAAATAACCGTATCTAAATACACATGCGGATTAAGCCAAGTCAGCGCCAAACACAGCAAAACAATATTCATTAGATGATGCTTTTCAATGGAACTTGCCTCCAAGCCCTGATGTGATTTGAATGCCCTCAGTGCATGTTGGAATCCGTAACAAAATAGGAAAAGTGCCCCCGCCCATTTGGCAAACTGAATAATTTCAGGATAGTGCTGAAGCACTTTTGAAAAACCAGAAACGCCCAAGACAATTAAAATCGAATCCGACAGTGCACAGACAAAACATACCCAAAAAACGAACTGCTTTTTGAGCCCCTGTTTTAGCACGAATGCATTTTGAGCCCCAATGGCAATAATGAGGCTCATCCCGACTGCAAGCCCTTGTACATATGTACTTAACATTTTGACTTTTCAACTTAATTGATGATGTCAGGATTATCTTTCATTTTTAGTTAAATTAAGTATTATTTAGAAAATATCAATATAACTAAAATATTTTTAGTTTAAAGTGAGTCTTGATATGCTGAATCATAAACAGTGCGACGCATTTTTAGCTGTGGCAGAAACAGGAAGTTTTGACCTTGCTGCTGAACAGCTATGCATTACTGCTTCTGCAGTCACTTTACGCGTACAAAGCCTAGAAAAAAGTTTGGGGCATTTATTAATTGTGCGGGAGAGACCTTGCCGTCCGACACAAGCAGGTCAATCGCTGCTGCATTATTTGCAACATAGCCGACTGTTAGAACAAAGTTTCATTCAGAACCTCACGGGTCATATGAACACCTCTGCTTTTTATCAAATCAACATTGCAACCAATGCCGACTCCTTAGCGACATGGCTGTTGCCGTTGCTACAGTCAACATTAATTGAACAAAAGATCGTGGTGCATTTTCAGGTCGATGACCAATCACAAACCCATCACTTACTTGAAGCCGGTTTGGTGAATGCCTGCGTGACAGATGAATCACAAGCCATGAAAGGCTGTGTAGCCGAATACATTGGCGATATGAACTATCGTTTTGTTGCCACGCCTACTTTTACACAGCAATGGTTTGACCAAGGTGTAAACCGAGAATCATTACGTGCTGCTCCTGCACTGATCTTTAACGCAAAAGATCAACTCCACACCGCGTATATCCAACAAAAGTTCGGACTCAATCCAACTCAATATCCACATCACTTTATTCCATCTTCCAGTGCATTTTTTGATGCGGTTACGATGGGACTCGGCTATGGTTGGTTGCCCTATTACCAAGCCAAACCGCGTTTGCAGGATGGCTCATTGGTTGAGGTAGATCCTCAACTCAATATCGATTTGCCTTTGTATTGGCATCATTGGAAACAGCAGTCGATGCAGTTAAATCTGCTAACAGATCTCTTGATTGAACAGGCTCACGCAGCGATGAATTAAACAAGACCTGAATGTAGGTCTTTAAGATATGAAGCCTCTATTGCACTTTCCACTGCCCTGACAGTTGAATATTCACTTTTTCGCCTACCCCCCCAATGGCTTTTTTCATGCCAAAGTCACTTCGGTTAATCACGGCAGAGGACTGGACATCCAGTAGATTGGCATTATTGGCACTTGGTTTTAAGGTCGTGCTAAAGCTAACTGGCTTGGTAATGCCGCGAAGTGTTAAGTTTCCGACAATATTATATCGACCACCACCCAAGTCTTTAAAACTGGTGCTTCTAAAATTAGCGGTTTTGTACCTGGATGCATAAAACAAATCTTCACCCAAAATCATATTTTTCAGTGAAGGTTTACTTAAGCTTAGGCTATTTACATCCATGACAAAGTTCGTCGAAGCATGCTGTGGTGCTTTGGCATCAAACTGCATGCTGGATTGCACCCGATTAAACTTAGCTCTTACAACGGTTACACCCAAGGATTTAATTTCAAAGCCTACATTACTCTCAGGCGTCAATGTCCATGACTGGGCTTGCACTTGAGTGCTGAATGCAAATATAACACCTGCAATCATCAAAGCATTTCTAATGACCGCATGACTTGCAATCTGTTTCGTCTGTTGTTTTCTATCCATTGAACTCGATCCTCGTCGAAATATTTTTATTCGACTGAGAACCTTAGTCTAAATTGGATAAGTCCTGAGTTAAAAATTTGTGTTGTAACTGTTTATATATTTCACTTTGTTGGAATTTATGTAAAAACTCACTGGTTCCCAATGGAAACGCCTGCTCTAAAATTTCCCCACGATAATAAGCTTCACGAACAGGTGTTGCAGACATCGCGTCTTGTAGGCTATCGAGCTCAACCATTTGCCACTCAGGAAAAAGCTGTAAATAATATGAGGAATCATCTTTAAAATGGCCAATGAGTCCAACCTTCGCCTCAGGTGTGACTACATGATTCACTAATTTTTTTACCAATTGCACCCATTTAACATCATTATAAACATCAATTACATGTACAAAGTGAATCCGTTTTTGATGTGCTTCTGAAAAGTTCGATAAAATCATTTCTTCACGTTCAGATGCTAAAAATGGATTTTTCGTATTTCGTTCATTTTGCGCAGAGCCTAAAGCCAAAATGACATTTTCACTTTGCTCTAAAGCAATCTTAATGGTTTGCATATGCGCCAAGTGAAATGGCTGGAAGCGACCAATGAATACGAGATAATCAAATGTATATGGCATAAATCTTTTACTTTTTTATGAACTGGTCAGTTGTGTCGATCATAAAATTATGCGACATAATGAGCCCATAAAATTAAACCAAACTTTCTAGCAAGGATAGTACGATGACACTGAGCTGTATTCAACAACCTCATCAACATTTGAATGCAAAATTAGACAATGGCGTACTGACATTAGCCATTCACCGTCCTGAAGCAAAAAATGCGTTGTATGGCGAACTTTATTTATGGATCGCAAAAGCTTTAGATGAAGCAGATCTAGACAATAGTGTTCGTGCTGTCATTCTTCGTGGTGAAGACGCCGACTTTACCGCAGGCAACGACATGCAAGATTTTATGAAATCTGCGGCGCAAAAAGGTCAAGCACCTGCGGCTGAAGGCCCTCCATTTATTTTACTTAAATCTGCGGCAAAATTTTCTAAACCGTTGATTGCGGCTGTACGTGGTGTGGCGATTGGTATTGGGGTAACGATCCTGTTACATTGTGACTTGGTTTATAGCGACAACACTGCCCTATTCCAGATTCCATTTGTTAGCCTTGGCTTATCTCCAGAAGGTGCTTCAAGCAAATTATTGGTAGAACAAGCAGGTTATCGCAAAGCTGCTGAATTACTGCTGACCGCTCAGAAGTTTGACAGTGCAACTGCAGTTGCTGCAAACCTTGTGAACAGTATTGAAGATGATGTGTATGCAGCAGCAACTAAAAAAGCGGCACAGTTGTCTGCTTTACCTTTAGCCTCTTTAGTGCAGTCTAAAGCTTTGATGAAGCACAATGTAAATGAAATTGTGGCTTGGATTGATCATGAAGCTGAAATTTTCATGGATCGTGTCGGCTCTCCAGAAATGATGGAAGCCGTATCAGCATTTATGCAAAAGCGTAAACCTGATTTCACCCAGTTCAACTAATCCTTCATCGTTGAATGACTAAAAACCACTGTGTTGCATATTACACAGTGGTTTTTTTATTTTCCGTCCCAACATATTTAAGAATCCATTCGGAAAAACTACTTATGTCGAACACTACAGAAAAAAAGCGTTACTTTGAGCCTGCACCACAAGGTATCGATGTTGAAAATTTTAAGAAAGTCATCCAAAGCCGCCGTTCGGTTCGCAAATTTACCAAGAAAGAAATTCCAACTGAAGTACTTGATGACTGTTTAGATTTGGCCCTACTTGCGCCCAACTCATCTAATCTACAGCCTTGGACTTTTTATGTGGTGCAGAATCCCACTAAGAAAAAACAACTGGTCAAAGCTTGCCTAAATCAGCTAGCAGCAAAAACAGCATCCGAACTGATCGTGTGTGTCGCGCGTACAGACCGTAATGATGAAATGGCAAAACGCAACATTACAGAGTTCCCTTTTCCTGAAGCGCCTGCGGCTGTACAGAAATATTATAAATTCATTCCTTATAACTATAAGACAGGTTACTTAAATGCACTGGGTAACTTTAAGAAAGTGGCTTTCAAAATTGCACGTAGCTTAGACAAACAACTGCCAGTAACTGCATTTAATCAAGCCGATGCAAAACTTTGGGCAAGTAAAACCACAGCTTTAGCTTGCGAGAACCTAGTGCTAGCTTTACGGGCTTATGGTTTCGATAGTTGTATGATGGAAGGTTTTGATGAGCCTTTGGTGCGTAAACTGTTAAATCTGAATGATCAACAATACCCTGTGATGGTGATTGGTGCAGGTGAGCGTGCAGAAGACGGTGTGTTTTTCCCGCAGTATCGTTTTGATCGTGAGTTATTTATTCAGAAGGTTTAATATTAGTTTTCTCAATGGAATCCTTTCATTAAAGTTTTAATTTCAGGATTAACCTTCGATTCGACCTACTTTTCTTTCGGGAAAAGTAGGCAAAACATTGTCATTCGCAAAACTCGTTCTATTCCGTCGTTTATCTATTTAGTCGCAGAAACTTTATCTGATCAATTAAGTCCTGCCTCAAACCGTTGCGAATGCCGTTAACGTGTATCAAATATATTTTCAGGTTCATCATTAAAGTACATCGACCATCTGAATAAACTCAAAAGCGGGTTCTTCATAGGGATGACTTAATTTTAAAGCCTTTGCCACAGCGACGGCTTTCTCCTCTGGAACAATGGTTTCCACCCGCCACTCTGGGACTTGCTCCAAAGTATCCAACTCACCTATAAACGGATTTGCTCCTTTTACAGGTTTAAACTGGCCTGTGCCTAAAACTTGCCAAGCACAGTGTTCATAGTTTCCTATGCCACCAGCCCCTGCTTCAAAAATCGCAAGTTTGGTAGCCTCAAGGTGAGATTCGGGGACATAGTAGATGAGTTTGAGCATTGTATTCAATATATGGAAAATCTATCTAATACTAAGTTATATTAAATCCATTAAGAATAAACAAAAAATCACAATGACTGAACCCTTTGAACAACAATGGAATGATCACTTTCCAATTAAAGTACCGATTCCATATGTATTTAAATTTTATTTTTCTGAATCTTGGTTTCGCATACATAGCTTGCCAGAGTCTAAACGTTATGCTGACACCCAAAACGAAGAACTTCTTTTATTAGATCGTCAAAATCAGATCATCACAGATTGCTTTGGCTTACATACAGCCGTTTACCTTGTAACTGGTAATCATATTATCCCAGGTTATTGCATCGTAGAAGCAGATAGTAGAGAAATCATTTCGTACAATTTAATAGAAGCTCCATCTATCAATCTATATCAGGTAGACCCAAAATATTTTGATGATGGTGATGAAAATGATGGTTGTTTTATGCCCTTATACACGCAAGTAATATGGGAACCTAAAAAACATGATGATTTATTATTAAAAATTGCAAATGATGAAATTGAAGCCTTTCTCATTTCGTTTGAAAAAAATATTATTGTTGCGCCATATGATGGTGGGATCGATTTTATTATTCATGATGAAGCCCTTAAGCAACACTTAAAAGAAAAGTATAAGGATTGGCTATCTCCCAGAGAAGATGGTTTATAAAAAACCGCCTCACGGCGGTTTCTTCATTCTTAAAATCACATCTGCAATGCATAACCCAAAATCAAAAAGATCAATTGCAAGCTCAAAATCACAGCAAACAACTTCCATCCTTTTTTACGCAACGCAGACTTATCGACTGCTTCGTATGTAACGGTTTTAATCATGTCATCACCTCATACATGAGTGTTGATACTGAAATTGTTTAGTGATCCATCTTTCTTCTATTTTGCATGATATTTGTGCATTTATTACACAATATCACTTTTACATAAATATAAAAGCAAAATCTAAACCAACTTCAGCGGAAGAATTAAAAAAATAAAAAACGATTCAATAAAAAAGCCACCCGAAGGTGGCTTTTCAAAACACAGACTTCAGATTAACCAATGAACTTACGTGCATTACGGAACATACGTAACCATGCACCGTCTTCAGTCCACTCTTCAGGCTTCCAAGAATGCTGTACAGCACGGAAGTTACGTTCAGGGTGCGGCATCATAATCGTTGCGCGACCATCTTTCGATGTGACACCTGAAATCGCTTCTGGCGAACCATTCGGGTTCATTGGATAGTGTTGAGTTGGATTCCCTTGGCTATCGACATAACGCAAGATTACTTGATTACCTGTATTTAATGCAGCCAAGTTATCCGCGCTTGTCACCACACGACCTTCACCATGTGCAACTGCGATCGGCAGGATTGAACCTTCCATACCTTCTAACAATACAGAGTTCGATTTTTCAACACGAACATTGACCACACGTGCCTCAAACATCTCAGAAGTGTTGCGATGAAAACGTGGCCAAGCTTCAGCACCCGGAATCAGTGGTGCCAATTGCGACAACATTTGACAGCCGTTGCAAATACCAAGAGAGAACGTTTCGTCACGGTTGAAGAATTTTTCAAATTGGTCACGAAGTTTCGGGTTGAATAAAACTGATTTTGCCCAGCCACCACCAGCGCCCATTACGTCACCGTAAGAAAAACCACCACATGCCACAAGACCTTCAAAGTCATCTAGGCTGATACGACCTGCAAGCAAGTCGCTCATGTGCACGTCTACAGTGTTGAAACCTACTTTGTCGAATGCCGCAGCCATTTCAACATGACCGTTTACGCCTTGTTCACGTAAGATCACCATGTTTGGACGGCGTTCGTTGATGTAAGGCGCTTCGATTGGCTCATTCAAATCAAAAGTTGGTTTTGCAATAATACCAGCATGTGATTTATCCGTGATCAATGCAAATTCTTGATCCGCTGTTTCTACGTTGTCACGTAAACGTTGGATCTGATGTGACACTTCAGTCCACGCCACTTGCAAGTCTGCACGTTCAAGCACTAAGCCATTTACAGTCAACTGATCGGTGTTGTTTACCGTACCAATGACCGTAATTGCATCGCGTAATGTAGATGCCGCAACTTCTTCTGCAAGTGTTGCCCAATCAGACGTGCTGATTTGAAGCACTGCACCAATTTCTTCTGCAAATAAACTTTCAGTTGATTGATCTTCTAAAGCCACACCGAGACGTGCTGCAAACATCATTTCCGCAACAGTTGCAAGCAAACCACCATCACCAATGTCGTGGTAAGCCTTAATTAAGCCACGGTTATTCCAGTCTTGAACCAATGCAAAGAAAGCTTTGAAGTCGTCAAAGCTATCCACATCAGGTGTCACTGAACCAATCGCTTTATAGACCTGAGCAAGGATCGAACCGCCTAGGCGGAACTGACCTTTAGAAAGATCAATACGCACAAGTACTGATTCTTCATTTTTCAATTCAGGCGTTAAGGTTTTACGTACATCAGTTACAGGAGCAAAGGCTGTGATTACACCTGACATCGGTGAAGTCACCGATTTGTCTTCGCCTTCATCATTCCAAGTCGTACGCATTGACAATGAGTCTTTACCCACTGGAATTGCAATACCCAAAGCTGGACACATTTCCATACCGATGGCTTTTACACCTTCAAATAAAGCTTGGTCTTCACCTTTTTGCCCTGCCGCCGCCATCCAGTTTGCAGACAATTTAATGTCACTGATCTGGTCGATTTTTGCAGACATAATATTCGAGATCGACTCTGCAACCGATAAACGCGCAGATGCCGCAGGATTTAACAATGCAACGGGTGGACGTTCACCCATCGCCATTGCTTCACCTGTATAGCCTTGTAAGCTTGTTGTAGTTACTGCTGCATCTGCAACAGGAACCTGCCAACGGCCTACAAACTGATCACGTGCAACCATACCTGTAATTGAACGGTCGCCAATTGTGATCAAGAATGATTTCGATGCAACCGTTGGGTTTTTAAGTACACGGTAAATCGCATCTTTCAAATCTGTGACTTTAGATGCATCAAAGTCGTCGCCTTTACGTTCAATCGTTTCATACGAACGGCTCATACGAGGTGTGCCGCCCAGCATGACTTGCATTGGCATATCCACGGCTTTGTTATCAAACAATGGATCGTTCACTGTCAATTGACGCGCTTCAGTTGCTTCACCTAAAACGGCAAACGGACAACGTTCGCGTGCACATAATGATTCAAATAATTCTAAAGAACTTGGACGAATCGCCAATACATAGCGCTCTTGCGCTTCGTTTGACCAGATCTCCATTGGAGACATGCCCGGCTCAAGTGATGGAATCTTACGTAAATCAAGAATCGCACCCAGTTCGTGGTCATTCACCAACTCAGGCATTGCGTTTGAAATACCACCTGCACCCACGTCATGCACAGACACGATTGGGTTGAAGTCTTCCATACGCCAGCATGCATCAATCACTTCTTGGCAGCGGCGTTCCATTTCAGGGTTTTCACGCTGTACAGAAGCGAAATCTAGGTTTTCACCCAGTTTACCGCTGTCTACAGAAGATGCAGCACCGCCACCAAGGCCAATCAGCATTGCAGGCCCACCAAGAACAATCAGTAAATCACCCGGTTGAATCGCATCTTTTTCTACGTGATCTGGACGGATGTTACCGTAACCACCCGCAATCATGATTGGCTTATGGAAGCCTTTCACATCGCCATTCACGTTTTGTTCAAAAGTACGGAAGTAACCATTTAACGCAGGACGACCAAATTCGTTGTTAAACGCAGCACCGCCCAAAGGCCCTTCAATCATAATTTGTAATGGCGATGCCATACGTGAAGGTTTGCCGTAATTTTCTTCCCAAGGCTGTTCAAAACCAGGAATGTTCAAGTTAGATACAGTAAAACCTGTCAAACCAGCTTTTGGTTTACCACCACGGCCTGTTGCACCTTCATCACGGATTTCACCGCCCGAACCTGTTGCAGCACCTGCAAATGGAGCAATTGCCGTTGGGTGGTTGTGGGTTTCCACTTTCATCAGGATGTGAGCGGCTTGGCTCTTGTATTTATAAACGTGGTGACCAGTCGCTTCATCTTTCTTCGGATAGAAACGCTGAGTATCAAAACCAACAATCACCGAAGCATTGTCTTTATATGCTGACAATACGTCTGTCGGTGATTCTTTATAAGTGTTTTTAATCATTTGGAATAATGACAATGGTTGTTTTTCACCATCAATTGTCCATTCAGAACCAAAGATTTTATGACGACAGTGCTCTGAGTTTGCCTGAGCAAACATCATTAGTTCAATATCGTGCGGATTACGACCGAGCTTGTTAAAAGCAGCAACTAAATAATCAATTTCTTCATCAGAGAGTGCAAAACCAAACTCAGAATTCGCCTTCACTAAAGCATCTTTACCCTGACCTAAAATGTCGATTGCATTTAAAGGCTTTGGTGCAGTTTCAGAGAACAATGCAGCCGCGTCTTCAATTTGATTGAACACACTTTCAGTCATACGGTCATGTAAAACTTGTTTTACTGCATCCGATACTTCAGAAATACCTTTTAAAGTAAACAAAACACCGCGTTCTAAGCGGTGTATCGGGGTATTACAGTTGGCAAAAATATCCGTTGCCTTTGATGACCACGGCGAGATTGTACCTACACGTGGCGTCACAAGGACTTGAACTTCATCACTTGTCGCTTCGCGAACTTGGAAGGTTGCGCCATCATTTAATAGCTGCAAAGCAGATTGCTGTTGTTGCTCGTCGAGCGCTTGGTCGAAAAGGTAAACCCATTGGCTTTCTATTGATTGAACATAACTGATAGACGATAGACGTGTTAAAAGTTGTGTTTGCTTAAAAGAAGAGTGTGCAGGTGCACCGGCAACGATAAACATGCTGTTTTTGGCTCCACGGGCAGGTCTAGACAACCTACCTCAATGTGACTTGAAGAGAGCGCATATTCTACTGTGAATGCAAGTTTTGAGCTAGTCATATCAGACTTAAAATATGCTGAAATCGTGGTTTTAAATGTCCGAATTTCTTTGACTTTCGCTGCTAAACATGATTAGTAACAATTGATTTACTTGACTGAATATATGTACTCGCCTGTTTTCGGATCTTCTTTAGCAATGATGCCGTTCTTTTTATAAAACATATTCCCACATTGAAGCTCTTCATCAATTTCACCATCTATTGCATAAGAAAGTTGCACATTCACTCGCTTTAAATAAGGATGATCAAAAGCTGGTTCGATAAAAAATGCATCTAAACTTTCCATGTTATAACAAACATAGATTTGCTCAGGTATAGCGTTTTTATTCAGGTCAATGCTAAAGGTGTGATCAGAATTTTGTACTATTCGATCATTTTTCAATGATACAAAATTAACTAAATCACCTTCTCTATCAATTTCATAGGAATATTTTTGATTTTCATCCTCTGAGCCACTATTACAGTTTTTAATTGGTTTTCCAATTTTAACTTTTTCGGATTGAAGCTCTTCTTTGGTAAATTTAGATTTACCATTTATTTCATTACTGAGCAAAATCGCCCAATAATTTTTCCCCTCTGCGCGTGGGGCATCTGTCCAAATACAATTTTTAGCAATCAACTGATCGCCCTCTTGTTGAAAGGCAAAAGTAGCGATAGGTAAATCTTGGATCACTTTATTTTCAACCGATAAGTTTGGTTTAACTTGAGAAACTTTTGATTCAACTTTTTCAGATGCAGTCATCTGTTTATTTTGATTAGGTTGGCTGCAAGCGGATAATAAGATACTGATAGCTAATAATAAGCTTTTATTCATATTTTTCTCAGGCTCATAATAAATAGGTTCTGGATCCCATCCATTGTGGAAAATCAATAGTCGTTTACACTCAAGATATAAAATAACTGATTTCAAATCTTTATATAATTCTTCCGCATCAATTTGTGCTGAATATTGATCATAGTTTTGATCTGAAATATAAGATTATTCGTGTAGGCAAGGTATTTCCCCTAAAGAAATAATCGTATTACACTTACACAGGAGTTTTGGCATACCGCCCGTAGTTAGTTTATTTAAAAAATCAATATAGTTAGGTCTAATTAGGGTCTGTTGACATTTACTGTTC
>ENA-OFDP01000085-OFDP01000085.1-metagenomes-genome-assembly--contig:-NODE-85-length-43771-cov-7.112270_pt1 | contig 43771 bp, 36 predicted proteins | sample MGYA00153389_OFDP01 | MGnify analysis MGYA00153389
CGACGCCAATGCCGCGACCAGCGTCGTCACCAGCTGGCACGTCCAGCCCGAGGCGTTCATTCTCTAAGACTTGTTGATCCGCGGGCGCTGCCTTACTGGGCGGTGCCCGCCGACCGACTGGAAAATGCTTTGATCATCGAGCGCAACGCCGCCCGTGCCGCGCTTGGGCTGATCCTTGCCGTGGCGCTTGGCTGGCGATTGCACAATATCGGCTTTGGCCTGCCGAGCATGTACGATCCCGACGAGCCATTCTTCATGATCACCGCGCTCGAGATGCTGGCCCACGGTACGCTCAATCCGGGCTGGTTCGGCCACCCCGGTTCGACCACGATCTACTTGCTCGCCGCGATCGACGCGGTCGTCGCTGGAAGCGGCTTGGTGAGCGGCCATTACGCCAATCTTGGCGACTTCGCCCGCGCGGTTTACGCCGATCCGGCAATCTTGTTCATCCCCGCGCGGGTGGCAATGGCGCTGATCGGCACCGGCTGCGTCTGGCTGACCTACATGCTTGGCAACCGCCTCAATGGCCGCGCGACGGGGCTCGTCGCGGCCGGCTTGCTGGCGATCAACGCGCTCCACATCAGCTGGTCGCAAATCATCCGGACCGACATCCACGCCAGCCTGTTCATGCTCGCCTCCTTATTGTTCGCAGCGCGCATCGCGGAACGCGGGAAGCTGCGCGACTTTATCCTCGCGGGTACCTTCGCCGGGCTTGCCACCGCCACCAAATGGCCCGCCGCGACGGTGTTCGTCGCGATCGTCGGTGCCGCATTCTACGCGCGCCAGCAGGCGGTGCGACGGATCCTCGCCGCCGCCTCGGCGACCATCGTCGCAATGGCCGTAGCGTCGCCCTTCCTGGTGCTCGACTGGCGCACCGTTCTCGCCAATGTCAGCGGCGAGATTTCGTCTGGTCACCTCGGGCACAACAGCGCCGGCTTCGTCTTCAATCTGGGCTTTTACCTGGTTGATGCGATCGGCGGCTCGATGGGACTGATCGGTCTGGCGCTGGTTCTTGCAGGAGCGGTCGTGCTGGCCGTTCGCAAGCCGATTGCGCGCTGGACGTTGCTTCCCGCTGCCGCCTTGTTCCTGACCCTACTGTGCACCCAGAACGTCTATTACGCCCGCTGGCTGATGCCGCTGATGCCGATGGCGTGCATCTTCGCTGCCGCTGCGATTTTCGCTCTCGCGGGAGTTGCTGCCCGCTGGCTGAGTTTCCCGGCACGTCAGGTCGGCATTGCCATGCTCGCCCTGCTCGTCACCTACCCGTCACTCGCCGCCGCAATCGACGCGACCAAGGAGCGCGCGACCGACACCCGCGCGCTGGCCGCCAATTGGGGCCGGGTGAACATCCCCGCCGGAAGCCGCGTCCTGTTCGAGCATATCGAACTCGGCGTTCGCGACCAGCCGTGGACCATCCTGTTCCCCAATGGCGATGCCGGCTGCATGGATGGCAAGAAGGCGGTCACCGACGGCGTCGACGACAAGGTTCGTGAGGCGCGTGGGTCAAGCCCGATCGTCGACCTTGGCCACGTTGGCGCAGCGCGGCTCGACAGCTGCCGTGCCGATTTTGCGATCCTCGCTTATTATGATCTCTACCTCGTCGAGCAGGCCCGTTACCCGGCCGAACTCGCCACTTATCGCAAGTTGCTCGCTGGTGGCCGCACCGTGGCGCTATTTCGACCCATTTCGGGCTCAGTGGGCGGCCCGGTGGTTCGAATCGTAGCTTTGCCGCGACGATAATATTGCGCTAGACCTCGCCCGACGCAGCTTTTGCCCTTATTTCAACGGGTCAGGCAGGTTTCGCTTCGCTGGCGAGCGACTTTTCGGGCCGGTAAGCGATTTTCGGGGGAGGGTTAAGGGTGCAAGCGGTCATTCTTGCGGGCGGTCTCGGCACCCGGCTGGGGGAGGAGACATCGGTTCGCCCCAAGCCGATGATCGAAATCGGCGGGATGCCGATCATCTGGCACATCATGAAAATCTATTCGGCGCATGGCGTGAACGATTTCATCGTCTGCCTTGGCTATAAGGGTTATCTGATCAAGGAATATTTCGCCAATTACTTCCTCCACACGGCCGACGTGACGATCGACCTCGGCAACAATAAGATCGATGTCCATCAGAAGCGCAGCGAGCCGTGGAAGATCACCCTGGTCGATACCGGGGCCGAGACGATGACCGGCGGGCGGATCAAGTCCATCGCGCCTTATCTCAAACCCGATGAGCCATTCTGCCTGACTTATGGCGACGGCCTGTCGTCGATCGACATCACTGCCTTGATCGAATTTCATCGTGCCCACGGCAAGCAGGCGACCATCTCTGCGGTTGCGCCGCCGGGGCGCTTCGGGGCGCTCGAATTCGATGGCGACCGGGTGCATAATTTCCGCGAGAAGCCCGATGGCGATGGCGCGCTGATCAACGGCGGTTTCTTCGTCGCCAACCCGTCGGTGATCGACTTGATCGACGGGCCCGACACCTTGTGGGAACGCGAACCGCTCGAGCGGCTTGCCGCCGCGGGCGAGCTGATGGCATTTCGCCACGACGGCTTCTGGCAGCCGATGGACACCTTGCGGGACAAGGTTGCCCTGGAAGAATATTGGCGCACCGGCGCGCCGTGGAAATGCTGGTGAGCGCCACGCAATGGCAAGGCCGCCGGGTGATGGTCACCGGCCACACCGGCTTCAAGGGCGGCTGGCTGGCGCTGTGGCTCCACGAGATGGGGGCCGACGTCACCGGTTTTTCGCTTGCCCCGCCGAGCGATCCCAGCTTGTTCGACCAGGTCCGCCTGGCCGAGCTAGTGCGCCATGTCCCCGGCGACATCCGCGACGCCGTTGCATTCGAACATGCGCTCCACGCCGCCCGGCCGGAGATCGTCTTCCACCTCGCCGCCCAGCCGCTGGTCCGCTTATCCTATGCCACCCCGGTCGAGACTTATGCCACCAACGTCATGGGCACGGTCCATTTGCTCGACAGCGCGCGGCGGCTCGACGGGCTCGCCGGCGTCGTCTGTGTGACTAGCGACAAATGCTATGACAATCGCGAGTGGGACCGGCCCTATCGCGAGAGCGACCCGATGGGCGGCCACGACCCGTACAGCAGTTCGAAGGGCGCTGCCGAACTGGCGATCGACAGCTTCCGCCGCTCCTATTTCACCGACGGGCCATTGGTCGCCTCGGTCCGCGCCGGTAATGTCATCGGCGGCGGCGATTGGGCCGACGACCGGCTGGTGCCCGACATCATCCGCGCGATACTCGCCGGTAAGCAGCCGCACATCCGCGCGCCGCAATCGATCCGCCCGTGGCAGCATGTGCTCGATGCGCTGTCGGGCTATCTCGCGGTTGGCGGGCGACTGTTGGCCGGCGACCGCACTGCCGCCACCGCATGGAATTTCGGCCCATCGGACGACGATACCCGCCCGGTCGCGTGGATCGTCGCTGAAATGCTCCGCGCGTGGGGCGCATCGGGCTGGGTGACGCCCGACGGCGCCCACCCGCATGAGGCGGTCACGCTCAAGCTCGACAGCGCCAAGGCCCGCGACCAGCTCGGTTGGGCCCCGCGCCTCGGCTTGGGTTCCGCGCTCGACAAGGTCGTCGAATGGCATAAGGCGGTCGCCGGCGGCGCCGATCCGCGCGCCGTGAGCCTTGACCAGTTGCGTGCCTATCAATCCCTCGACATTGTCAACCAGAAAGCCTGCGCGTGACCGAAACGCTGACCTCTCCCAATCTTACCGCCCTCGCCGCCGATGCCGACGAGCCCGCGCTGCGCCAGATGATCCTCGATCTGGTCGGCGAACATGCGCGCCGCTTCCACGCCCCCGCCCCGTTCGTCCCCGGCACCAGCGCGGTGCCGGTCTCGGGCAAGGTCTATGGCGCGTCGGACATGCAGTCGCTGGTCGACAGCGCGCTCGACTTCTGGCTGACCACCGGCCGCTTTAACGCCGAGTTCGAGACGCGCCTCGCCGCGCGCCTCGGGGTGCGCCACGCGTTGACGACCAATTCGGGCAGCTCGGCCAACCTGCTAGCGCTATCCTCGCTCTGCTCGCATTATCTTCGCGGTGACGCGCTCAAGCCCGGCGACGAGGTGATTACCGTCGCCACCGGCTTCCCGACCACGGTCAACCCGTCGCTCCAATATGGCCTGGTGCCGGTGTTCGTCGACGTCGACATCCCGACCTACAACATCCTCTCCAGCGCGATCGAGGCCGCAGTGTCGGATCGCACCCGCGCGATCATGATCGCGCACACATTGGGCAACCCGTTCGACGTCGCCGAGGTAATGCGCGTGGCGGAGAAATATGATTTGTGGGTGGTCGAGGATTGCTGCGACGCGCTTGGCGCGACCTATCAGGGCAAGGGCGTTGGCACCTTCGGCGACATCGGCACGCTGAGCTTCTATCCCGCGCATCACATCACGATGGGCGAGGGCGGCGCGGTGTTCACCGCCAAGCCGATGCTCAAGCGAGTGATCGAATCGATGCGCGACTGGGGCCGCGATTGCTGGTGCCAGCCGGGGATGGACAACACCTGCGGCAAGCGGTTCTGCCGCAAGCTCGGCGATTTGCCGATGGGCTATGACCACAAATATACCTATTCGCACTGCGGCTATAATCTGAAGATAACCGACATGCAGGCGGCGGTCGGCCTTGCCCAGCTCGACCGCCTTGACGGCTTCATCGCCGCTCGCCAGCGCAACTTCGACACGCTGACAGAAATGCTCAAACCGCTCGAGGACATCTTCATCCTGCCGCAGCCGACGCCGGGCAGCCAGCCGTCGTGGTTCGGCTATCCGCTCACGTTAAGGGATGGTTTACCATTTTCGCGCGATAGTCTGGTTCAGCATCTCGATGGGCTCAAGATCGGGACGCGCTTGCTGTTCGGTGGCAATCTTATCCGCCAGCCGTATATGCGGGGCCGGGAATATCGTGTGGTGGGGGAATTGACCAATGCCAATATCGTCACCGATCGGACCTTCTGGGTCGGTCTGTATCCCGGACTTGGTCCAGATCAGTTGCAATATGTGGTTGAAACCATAGCCAAGTTTGTTGCCAATGCGCGGATGAGCTAGGGCGAGCCCGCCAAGCAAAGAGTTGAACGTGACGGAGACCGACGTGTCCGATTCCATTTTCGAAGACCTGTTCGTGCTTGAGCTCGCCAATAATCATTGGGGAAGTCTTGATCGTGGACTGAAGATCGTCAGTGATTTTGCTCGTGTGGTGCGGTTCAACGATGTCCATGCCGCGATCAAGCTCCAGTTTCGCGATGTGGATTCGTTCGTCCACCGCGATTATCGCGCGCGCCCTGACATCCGCTACATCAAGAAAACCATCGACACCCAATTGAGCTGGGGCGACCTGCGCCAGCTCGTCGAAGCGGTGCGCAATGCCGGAATGGTGACCATGGTCACCCCGTTCGACGAAGTTTCCGTCGACAAATGCGTCGAATTTGGAGTGAATATTCTCAAGGTCGCGAGCTCGGATATCCGCGACCGCACCTTGCTCGAGAAAATGGCGTCGACCGGGCTGCCGGTGATCGCGTCGTCGGGCGGCGCCGATCTTGACCATATCGATCGACTGGTTGCCTTTTTCACCAGCCGCAACGTTCCGTTCGCGCTTAATCATTGCGTTTCGCTCTATCCGTCGGAGGACGGCGATCTCGAGCTCAACCAGATCGATTTCCTCAAGGCGCGCTACCCGCACATCATGGTCGGGCTGTCGACCCACGAGCATCGCGACTGGCATGACTCTTTGCTCATCGCCTACGCCAAGGGCGCGCGCACGTTCGAACGCCACATCGACATCGAGCATGACGGCATTCCGGTCAGTTCCTATTGCACCAAGCCCGAGCAAGCCGACATCTGGTTTCGCGCGTACAAAAAAGCCAAGGAAATGTGCGGCGGCGGATCGGCCCAGCGCCGCGTCGTTCCCGAGGGTGAGCGCCGCTATCTCGATGCATTGGTCCGCGGCGTTTATGCCAAGCGCGACCTCAAGCCAGGCGATATCCTGACCCGCGAAGACGTCTATTTCTCGGTGCCGTTGCTCAAGGGCCAGATTTCGACCCGCGAGTTCAATGGCGGCGAGCGGGTCAACGCGGCGATGCGCGCGCATGGCGCAATTGGGGTCGAGGCAATCGACGCCCCGATCCACGCCAATCGCGAACTGGTGGCGTTAATTCGCGATCGCGGATTGACCGACGTCGGTCCGGCAAGCAAGGCAGTCGGCATCTAAACCGACGCTTCGGCTCGTTTGCGCAGGATTTTCGATGACCATCCGTTTGTCTGACTACGTCGCTGCGCGCCTGGTCGATCATGGTGTGACCGACGTGTTCATGCTGACCGGCGGCGGGGCGATGCATCTCAACGATGCACTCGGTCGCGCGCCGGGGCTGCGCTACATTTGCTGCCACCATGAGCAGGCGCTGGCGATGGCGGCGGAAAGCTATACCCGCCTGTCGGGCCGGCTCGCGGCACTCAATGTCACCACCGGTCCGGGCGGAATCAACGCGCTCAACGGCGTCCACGGCGCCTACACAGACTCAATCGCGATGATTATCCTGTCTGGGCAGGTGAAGCGCGAAACGTTGCGTGCCGTTGCTCCGGTCAAGCTGCGCCAGCTGGGCGACCAGGAAGCCGACATTGTCGCGATGGTCACGCCGATCACCAAATTCGCAACGCTCGTGTCCGACCCTGCCGACATCCGCTTCCTGCTGGAAAAGGCGTTATGGCTGGCGGTAAGCGGTCGCCCCGGCCCGGTGTGGCTCGACATACCGATTGACGTCCAGTCGGCGATGATCGACCCCGCCACGCTGCGCGGGTTCGACCCGGCAATCGATGGCCGCGATCATGGCATTGAGTCAGAAATGGGCGTGCTCCACGGCGACGATCTGCGTGCCGCCGCGCGCGAAGTCATCGCCCTGCTCGCCAAGTCGAAACGACCGGTGTTGGTGCCGGGCACCGGCGTGCGCATCGCCCATGCCCACGACCTGTTCCTGAAAGTCGGCGACAAACTCGGCATCGCCATCGCGCCGGCGTGGAACGCGCAGGATGTGGTGGCCGACGATCACCCGCTCTACGTCGGCCGCCCCGGCACCGTCGGCGATCGCGCGGGCAATTTCGTGGTCCAGAAGTCGGACCTGTTGCTGGTGCTCGGTTGCCGCCTCAACATCCGCCAGGTGAGCTATAATTTCGACGCCTTCGCGCCCGATGCGGTCAAGATCATGGTCGACGTCGATGCGGCTGAGCTGGCCAAGCCGACGCTGTCGATCGACCTTCCGATCCACGCCGATTTGGTCGATTTCCTGACCGTAATGCTCGACGAGCTGGGAGACTACCAGCCGGCCCCCGCGCACGGCGCTTATGTCGCCTGGGGCCAGGATCGCCGCCGCCAATACCCCCCCTTGCTGCCCGAATATTGGGACACCAAGGGCGTGGTGAACCCTTATTGTTTCGTCGACAGCTTGTTCGACGCGCTGGCGGAGGATGAAGTGGTCGTGATGGCCGACGCGACCGCCGCGGTGTGCACCGTCCAGACGGCGAAACTGAAGCGCGGCCAGCGGCTCTATTCCAACTCGGGCGCGGCCTCGATGGGCTATGATCTGCCCGCCACGATCGGCGCGTGGCATGCCATGGCGGAGGGTTTGAGTCCTACCCACCCCGGCCGGATCATCTGCCTCGCCGGCGACGGCAGCATCATGCAGAACCTCCAGGAATTGCAGACCATCGTCGGCCAGCAAATCCCGGCCAAGATCTTCCTCTACAATAACAGCGGCTATCACTCGATCCGCCAGTCGCAGCAGGCCTATTTCGACGGCTTCTCGGTCGGTTGCGGCCCTGATTCGGGGATCACCTTTCCCGATTTCGAAAAGATCGCGACCGCGTTCGGCCTGTCCTACACCCGCGTGTCGGACCATGCCGACATGGCCCGCGCCATCGCCGCGACGCTCGACGCGCCCGGCGCTGCACTGTGCGAGATCATGGTCGACAAGACCCAGAATTTCGCTCCCAAGGTCTCCTCGCGCCGGCTTGATGATGGATCGATGGTCACGGCGCCGATGGAGGACATGGCCCCCTTCCTCCCGCGCGACGAATTGGCGCTGGCGCTAACCGTTCCCGAATGATGCCAGCTGCCGTCGACATCATCTTCGATCTCGACGGCACCTTGGTCGACAGCGCGACCCACATCGCGGCGATCCTGTCCGATGTCGCCGGACGCGAGATAAAGGCGTCGGATGCGCGCCAATATCTGACGTTGGGCGGCGAACAGTTGGTCTCGGCGTTGCTGGGCGATGCCAATCTCGACCAGAACTTGGCCAGATTCCGCGAAATATACGTCGCCGCGCCGACTCCCGATTGCCTCTACCCCGGCGTTCGCGAAGGCCTCGATCGCCTGCGTGATGCTGGTCGGACGATGGCGTTATGCTCGAACAAACCGCAAATTCTATGCGAAAAGACCGTGGCCGACCTTGGCCTCGACCAATTCGCGGTCGTTCTCGGGAGTGCCGGTAAACCGTGCGTGATCCCGCTCACCGCCGCACTCTACGTCGGCGACAGCAAGGTTGATCAGCACACTGCTGCTTTGTCTGGAATCCCGTTCGTGTTCGTCACCTACGGCTATGCCGAACCCGGCTTCACCACTGACGTCATAAGCTTCGACAACTTCCCCGAAATCGTGGACCACATTCTCCAATGACCCCCGTCATCGCCGAAGCATTGGCGGCAAGCGGCACCCGAATCGTCATCACCGGCGCGGGCGGGTGGCTCGGCATGGCAACGCTCGAATTGCTTCACGCTTCGCTAGGCAACGACATCGCGCATCGGGTCCGCTGCTTCGGTTCCTCGCATCGTAAACTGACGTTGCTCGACGGCACTGTGTTCGAGCAGCGCAAGCTGTCGGGGCTGGCTGCGCTCAATCCTGCGCCAACCATTCTCCTCCACCTCGCCTTCCTGACCAAGGACCGGGTCGAGGCGATGGACGAGGCGGCGTATCGAACCGCCAATCGCGCGCTCGACCAGGCCGTGTTCCATGCGCTCGGCCCGATCGGCGTGAACGCGGTGTTCGTTGCATCGTCGGGCGCGGCGTATCGCGCGGACGATCCAACCGCTGCCCCGGCAATGCGGCTTTACGGCGGCCTCAAGCGCGATCAGGAGGCGATGTTTGCCAACTGGGCGACCGCCAGCGGCAAGCGCGCGATCGTCGCGCGGATTTTTAACATCTCGGGCCCGCACATTAACAAACACGCCAGCTATGCGCTCGCCGCGTTCATCCTTGACGCGCTCGCCGGCCGACCTATCACGATCAACGCCCCGCATCGTGTGGTGCGCAGCTATGTCGCGGTCCGCGAACTGATGGCGCTGGTGTTTGCGCTGCTGCTCGAAGACACGGCGCAGAGCGTCCGCTTCGACACCGGCGGCGATCCAATGGAGATGCAGGATATCGCGCAAGCCATCGCCGACCTGCTCGGCCCGGTGGCGATTGTTCGGCCCCCACAAAACGCTGCCATTTCGGACGTTTATACCGGCGATCCCGCCGTCTATCGCGCCCTGCTTGCCGATCACGCCATAGTGCCAGTGACATTTGCGCAGCAGGTGCTTGAAACGGCTGCATTCCTCGCGCTTGGCGGACCATCTCGTCCGACCGGGCGGGTGGCCACGACGAAACAGTCATGTTAGCCCCGGTGGCCGGATTAGTGGAAGGACGTTCGTGTCGTGAATAAGTCGTTGGTCAAATTGGGATATGGCGCAATCGCCTTGTTGTGGGCGGCGACCGCTAGCGCCCAGATCGATCCGCGATTCATTCCGCAGGGATCGCCAGTGGCGCCGGGGGCGGGCGATCAACGCACGCCGACCCTGCCCAGCGGTGGTTCGCTTGGCGCGGTCGATCCAACCGCAGGCCTGACTTTGCATTCGGAATCGGTGGTCGACACCGAACGCCAGTTGCTACTCAACGAACAATTGCTCAACGCCAAGCGCGATGCCGATGCCGGCGAGACCGGGGTCAAGCTGCCGCCGCGACAGAATGAATTCGAGCGCTATGTCGAGCGCGTGTTGGGCCGCAAATTACCGCGCTTCGGGTCCAATTTGTTGCTCCCCTCGCAGCGCGATTTCGCAACCCCGGCGACCGCGACGGTCCCGCCCGATTACATCCTCAACGTCGGGGACACCGTCTCCATCTCGATGGCCGGGTCGATCGAGGGCAGCGTCGAGCGCGAGATCGATACTAACGGGCGCATCTTCCTGCCCAAGGTCGGCGCGATCCAGCTGGCCGGGATCCGCTATGCCGATCTGCAGGATAAAGTCTCGAGCGCGATCGGGCGCCAGTTCCGTGGTTACAATGTCAGCGTCGGCATTCGCCGCCTGCGCGGGATCCGGGTGTACGTCACCGGCTTCGCCAATCATCCTGGCGCGTTCACCGTCAGCAGCCTGTCGACCCTTGCCAATGCCGTGTTCCAGGCCGGCGGGCCGTCGAGCGGGGGCAGCTTCCGCTCGGTCAAGCTGTACCGCCGCGGTGCCGAAGTCGCCGATTTCGACATTTACCAACTCGTTCGCGGCGGCAACCGGATCAACGACGCGGTGCTCCAGAATGAGGATGTCCTGTTCATCCCGCCGACCGGCCCGCAAGTGGCGGTGATCGGGTCGGTCAACGAGGAAGCGATTTACGAGACCAAGCCGGGCGAGACGCTCGACACGGTGCTGGCGCTCGCCGGGGGCACCAACGATTTGGGCGATGCAAGCCGCATCATCCTTTATCGGACCGCGCGGACCGATCGCCTCGGCCCGCTCGAAATCCGCCGCGAGGCGATGGCCAGTGCCGACGCGATGGGCGGCGACATCCTCCAGATCCTGTCGCGCGGCTCGCTGGTCCAACCGATCGACCGCCAGTCGGTGCTGGTCCGGGTCGAGGGCGAAGTGAACCGCCCGGGCAATTATTACGTCGTCCCCAACACCCCGATGAGCCAGGTGATGGATCTTGCCGGCGGCCTCACCCCGCGCGCTTATGCGTTCGGCACCCGGCTCACGCGGCAATCGGTCAAGAGCCAGCAGCGCGAGAGCTTTCTGGAGGCGATCAAGCAGCTCGAATTGTCCCTCGCCTCGGCCCCGTTGACCTCGGATCAAAGCCTGCCCGCTTACCAGCGCGATGCCGAACTGAGCGGCGCTCGCGCGGTGCTCGAAAAGCTTCGTACGACCGAGCCCGATGGCCGCGTGGTGATGCAGATCGCGCCCGCCGCAACCGCGCTTCCGCCCGCCGTGCTGCTCGAGAATAATGATTCGATCAACGTACCCATCCGCCCCTCGACCGTCGGGGTGTTTGGCGCAGTTTATCGCCCGGCGTCGTTCCTGATCGACGATTATGCGCGACCGCTTCGCGTCAGGAATTACCTCGACAAGGCTGGCGGACCGCTCCGCGCGGCCGATCGTTCGGGCATTTTCGTGGTCCGCGCCAATGGCGAAGTGCTGCCCAAGGCGCGCGGTGCGCTCAATGCATATGTGCTTCCGGGCGACGTGGTGTTCGTCCCCATCCGGACCCAGGCGTCGACCTTCTGGGCCAGGCTGCGCGATATCAGCACGACCCTGTTCCAGGTGGGCCTCGGGGCGTCGAGCATCAGGACGCTGACAAAGTGAGGCAGCCGCGCACCGTCACCGGCAGCCTGGCGAACATGCCGGGGCTGGTCGGGCCGTTGACCCGCCGCTTGCTGTTCGTGATCCTGATCGCGATCTGCCTGTTCCTCGGTTTCTTTCCCGAGCGGTATCGCGCCGCCGTCACCCTCACCCCGAGCGATCCGACCACGCTTGGGTTCAACCCGACCCAAGTCCAGCTCGGCGCGCTCAACAGCGTGTTCGGCAACCAGGGAGCGATCGAGATTGCGCTCAAGGTCGCCGCCAGCGTCCAGGTGCGTGATCGCGTGGCGCAACAGTTGAAGTTGCAGGACAAGCTCGGCCTTCACAGCCGCGCCCAAGTTCACCGCTGGCTCCAGCGCAACGTCGATATTCGCGCGCTTCGCGGCGGGATCATCCAGGTCCAGATCCTGCTGTCGGATGCCGACTTCGCGAAGCAGATCGTCGCTGCGTACGAAGATGCGGCGCGCGAACAGCTCGCCGTCGTCAGTCGTGAGCAGACCAGGTACAAACGTGAAGTCCTGATCAAGCTGGTTTCGGAATCGTCCGACCGGCTAGCGCGGGCGCAAGGTGCCTTCGACACCCTCCGGCTGACCACGCGGACGCCCGATCCGACGATCGAGGCGGGGGTCGCGGCGGACCGGGTCAACGGGCTTCGCCAATCGATCAAGACCAAGGAGCTTGAGCTTGCCGCGTCGCGCCAATTCTATTCGGACGACAATCTGAAGATCCGCCAGATCCTCGCCGAGATCGCGGCAATGCGCGGCCAGCTGGCCCAGGCGATGACCACTTCCCCGGAGCAGGCGCAGGGCGTCGGCCGCGCGGTTTACAGCTCGACCCAGTTCCGCAAGCTCCAGCGCGAACTGACCATTTCGCAGACCTTGTACGACACCTACGCCCGCCTGCTCGAAGGCACGGCGATCGACGAAATGACCTCGACCGCCAACATCCGTGTGCTCGAGCCGCCGTTCGTCGATACCGCGCGGCAGGTCAATTATTCGGCGCTCGCGATTGCGCTGGCGTTGCTGCTGCTGTGGCTCGCGATCGAATTTTACCAGCTTCGCCCGCCGGTCGGCGCGCGCGCCAAGATGCGCGAAACTTATGCCTGACGCCACCGATCAGCGGCCCGAGCTGTCAATCGTCATTCCCTGCTTCAATGAGGAAGATAATGCAGCGGCCATCGCCGCGGCGGTGGTCGAGCAGATGGACAAGGTCAGCAACGACTTTGACATCATCTTCATTGACAATGGCTCGACCGACCGAACGGTGGAGATCGTTCGCGGGTTGTGCGCGCGCGACAAGCGCATCAAGCTGATCGCCAATACCCGCAATTTCGGCCAGCTCCGCTCGCCGACCCATGCGGTGCTCGAAGCCACTGGTCGGGCAGTGATCGGGATCGTCGCCGATTTCCAGGATCCGCCCGAAATGATCCCCCAGTTCGTCGAGCGCTGGCGGGCCGGTGCGGAGATTGTGCTGGCCACCAGCGAGACCAGGAAAGTATCGCCTCTGTTCGCCGCGATCCGCCGCTTATCCTATGGGCTGCAGCGCAAGTTTGGCGATTATCCGATCATTCCCAACGCCACCGGCTTTGGTCTGTACGATGCCAAGGTGGTCCGCACGATCGCCGCGCTCAACGAGCCCGAGCCGTTCTTTCGCGGATTGCTGGTCGAGACCGGATACCGGATCGAAACGATCCCGTTCAAGCGCCCGCCTCGCGCCGCGGGCAAGTCGAAGAACGGCTTCCTCGCCTTGCTCGACTTCGCGCTGTCGGCCTTGGCGGGGTCGTCGAAAGGGCTGCTGCGGGTGCCGCTCTACGTCAGTTTCTTCATCTTCTGCGCCACCTTCATCACCCTGCTCGGCGGGTTTTACTCGGCCATCGTCGGGGCCAATGCGCGGATGTGGATGTTCGCCACCTTGCTCGAATTCCAGTTCGGCCTGCTGTTCCTGTTCCTCGGCCTGCTCGGGGTGCAGGTGCGGATGATCTCCGACCGTACCCGCGGAACCCCGCTGGTGATCGAGCGCGAGCGGGTCAACTTCCCGACCGGCGGCTGACGAATGGCGCAGGTCCAACGCCTGTCCTCGGCGCGGCGCCTGTGGCGTTATTATCAGGCGGGAATCGTCAACACCGCCTTCGGCTATGGACTGTTCGCTTTGTTCGTCGCGCTCGGGCTCAACATGTATGTCGCGCAAATCGCGTCGCATTTGCTCGGTATGGCGTTTAATTACTTCACCTACAGCCGCCACGCGTTCCACGATTCAGATGTCTCCAAATCGCGCTTCATCGCCTCGTATGCGGTAAATTACCTGCTCGGTCTGGGAGCGCTGTGGGCGGTGTCGCAAGCCGTCGCCTCTCCCTATCTCGCCGGGCTAATCGCGGTCGCAATCGTCTCGCTGATCAACTATTTCATCCTCAAGCATTGGGTGTTTACCGCTCGTGCCGGCTAGGCTCGCTTCCAACCGCGGGCGTTTCCGCACTGCGTGGATCGAATGGGTCCTCACCCTCCCGGTGGCGATCGGGCTGATCTACTGTCTCACCCACTTATGGCTCTACGGCTACCTGCCGCCACCATATTTCCTGGTCGCCAGCGATACGTTCATGGATTTTTTCTCGCCGGCCACCTACGCGCATCTGGGCGGGGCCTATGACGCCTACCAGACTATCTATCCGCCGTTGTCGTTCGTGGTCCTCAAATTCGTGTCGTGGGGCCCTTGTTACGCGTTCAATACGGGCGTCGAAGCCCGCACTTGTGACACATATGGCCTGACCTCGCTGATCATCATCTATCTGGTCAATTGCGTGCTGATCGCGCGCACTTTCTGGAAGATCGACCGCTCGACCGCGATCCCCCGGACCTTCGCCCTATGCGCCGGCTTGAGCATGACCTACGCACTTGAGCGCGGCAATTTGCTGTTGTTCTGCTTTACCTGCGTCATCCTCGCCTACGGCCCGTTGCTCCGCTCGGCGCGGTTGCGCTGGCTGTTCGCGGGGCTTGCGGTCAATTTCAAAATCTACCTCATTGGGGCGATCTTCGCACAATTGCTCAAGCGACGGTGGCGCTGGTTCGAAGGCGCACTGCTCGCCACCGGCCTGGTTTATCTGGCCAGTTTCGCCATCCTTGGAGAAGGATCGCCAAGCGAGATCTACACCAACATCACCAACTATGCCGGCGGGTTCAAAGTCGGGGACGTGCAATATTTGTGGTACCCCAGCTCGCTCCAACCGCTCAGCCTCTTGCTTAGCGGCGATGCGCTTTCACCGATCGTCAATTTGATCGGATCGCACATGGTCGAGACCGGTCTGGTGATCATCAATATCCTGGTCGCAGCGACGATTGTGTCGGTCGCGGCGGCGGCGGCGGCGGCGTGGTTGCGGCCCGCTGTGGTCCCGCTCCATCGATTGCTCATGCTCAGCATGGGCGTAGCGGTGATTTATTCCGAAGTCGGCGGTTACAGCCACATGCTGCTATTATTCTTCGTGTTCATGGAAAAATGGCGTGGGCTCGGGCGAGGGGCCGTGCTCGTCATGGCCTATTTGTTGTGCTTCCCGCTCGATTATCCGATCGCGCAAGTGCCGACGATGGTCAGCGATTCCTACTTCGCGGGGCGGATCATCGTGACTGAATATACGATCGGCGTCGGCATCGTTGTTCGCCCTCTGTTGCTGCACTTGATCCTCATCATCCTGTCGGTCGTGACGATCCGCGATGTCTGGGCCGACGCCCGTGATAACGGCTGGCAATCGCCGCTGCCGTGGCGGCGCAAAATGGAGCCTACTTCATGAACCTTATCGTCTACGGGCTCGGATCGACCGGCCAATTGATCGTCGACGAACTGCTCGACAGGGGGGTCGCGATCGACCTCATCCTGGATCGTGGCAAAGCTGGCCAGGTCTATCGCGACATTCCCGTCCGCGCTCTTGGCGACACTGATCTGACCGGCGCTAAAGTATTGATCGCATTGCATAATCACTATGTCGACTTGCACGAGCTGCACACCGACCTGACCGCCGCCGGCGCCGCCGACATCCTCACCCCGATCCGCCTCGGCGAGCTCATCGACCAGCCCAAATCCAACACAGGCTACTGGCTCGAGCCCGATTTTTCATATGATGCTCACAATGCGAACCACGCCCGCGTCAGGTCGCTGCTCGCCGACTTAAAAAGCCAGCAACTGTTCGACGAGTTACTCCGCTATCGCCGCAGTGGCGACATCGCCGATTGCCCCGTTCCAAGCCTCGACGACGAATATACCCCGGCCGATTTGCCGCGCTTCGCCGAGCCGCTTCGGCTGATCGATTGCGGCGCCTTCACCGGGGTCGCGGTCCACAAATTCCTGACTGCCGGTTACACGATCGACAGCCTGGTGGCGTTCGAGCCCGACCTCGCCAATTTCGCGATCCTGGCGGGCCGCAACTTCCCGATCGCCAGCGCACTATGCCTGCCGCTCGGCACCTGGTCGACCACCACCCAACTCAAATTCTCAAGCGGCAGCTCGATGGCCAGTCATCTGAGCGATCAGGGCGATGTCACGATTCAATGCGTCGCGGTCGACGATTTGCTCCACGGCCAGGCGATCAACCTCGTCAAACTCGACGTCGAAGGCGCCGAGATCGAGACCCTCAAGGGAATGAAGCAGCTGATCCACGAGCAACGCCCGAACTTGCTCGTCTCGGCCTATCACACGCCGGGCCACCTCCACGAAATCGCCGAGCTGATCGACGATTGGGGCCTGGGCTATCGCTTCCACTTGCGGGTCCATGAGCAGAACAGCTTCGGCGTCGTGCTGTACGCGCTGCAGGATAAGCTGCTGGCGGCTTAACCTATTGCTCGCGTAGCGACCGCCAGAAATTGGCCGTCAGGGGCTCGAGCAGATATTGCAGCGCGGTTCGCTTCCGCGCGGATAACACCGCTTCGACCGGCAATCCAGGCCGCAACTGGCCTTGGCCAAGGACCGCGCGGACCTTGTTCAATTCGGCCGGGGCCACCACGATTTCCGCCAGGTAATAAGATTGCCCGCTCTTCTCGTCTTTCAGCCGGTCGGCCGAAATCGTCTTCACAGTGCCTTCGAGCATCGGCAGTGTCCGGTCGTGAACGCTGAGGAAGCGAACCTGCGCCGTCTGTCCTTCGTAAACGTCGTCGGCGTCGCCCGGATTAACCTGCGCCTGGATCACCAGCTGGCGCGTGTCGGGGACGACTTCCATCACGGTCTGGCCCGCCGCGACGACCCCGCCGACGGTGAACACGCTCAAGCCGACGACCTCCCCGGAGACCGGCGAGCGAAGCTTGCTGTTCTGCATCTGCTGCCGCGCGCCAACCAGCTTTGGCAGGATGTCGGACAAGCGGGTCTGCGTATCGCGAAGTTCGCTTGCGGCTTGCTCCAGGCTGGTCTTGCGCAGGCTCAAATCCTGCATGCTCGATTCGCCCATGCCTTGCCCCGCGCGCGCCATTTCGGCGGTCAGCGCCGCTTCGCGTCCACGTAATTCCTCGATGTCGCGTTCGAGCGCACGGACCCGGTTGGTCGATGCAAAGCCCTTTTTCTCAAGATCCTTGAGGCCGACCAATTCCTCTTGGGTGATCCGCTGCTGCTCGCGCACCGAAACCCGCTGCTGGGCATAGCCAGTGCGCTGCTCGACGAGCTGCTTCGACCGTTGTCCGAGAACCGATGATTGCGCCGACAGCGATCCCGATCGCGCCTGCAATTGCCCGCGTTGCAGCTCCAGCGCCTGCTGGGCAAGCAGCCGATCGGAATCGGGCAGGCCAAGCAATTCCACAGGCACCTTGAAGCTGCGTTGACCGTTGCGCTCGGCAAGCAGTCGATCGCGCTGGGCGACCAGGTTGAAATATTCGCTGGTTAGCGCGCGCTCGGTGGCGAGCAAATCGGGCGAGGCCAGTTCGATCAATATCTCGCCAGACTTGACCTTCTGCCCCTCGCGAACGTTGATCGCCCCGACGATCCCGGCTTCGCGGCTCTGCACCGCCTGGCGATTGCCGGAGATCGCGATCGATCCCGGTGCGAGGACGCCAGCGTCGAGCGGGGCAAGCGCCGCCCAGCCAAGCAGGATGACGAAGAAAAAGAAACCGATTGCCCAGCCGGTGCGGATATCGCGCCGCGGGTCATCGGCCTCGATCAGATCGTTGGTCGGCTCTTCGCGCCACAGGACTTGGGGCAAGTTCATGATGCCTGCTCCTGGCCCTGCGGTGCGGACAATCGGGCGACGACTTCTTGCGCCGGGCCGTACATCTTTGGTCGGCCGGCCTCGAGCACCAGCAGATGATCGGCCATTTCCAGCACCGATCGCCGGTGCGCGATGATCAGCACCATTGCGCCACGGTCGCGGGCGATCTTCATCGCGTTCATCAGCGCGGCTTCGCCCTCGGCATCGAGAAACGCATTGGGCTCGTCGAGCACCAATATTGCCGGGTCGCCGTAAAACGCCCGGGCCAGCGCAATGCGTTGCGACTGGCCGCCGGATAGTCCGGCGCCGCCGGGACCAAGCCGAGTGTCATAGCCATCGGGCAGTTGCAGGATCAGGTCATGCACGCCGGCCTGCCTGGCCGCGTCGATCGCCTTTGCGTCGACGTCTTCGGTGGCCCCCGGCGACCAATGAGCGAAGCGCGAGATATTGTCCTTGATGGTGCCTTCAAACAGGCTCGGTTCCTGCGGTAGATAGCCGAAATAATGACCGATCTCGTCCTGCTTCCAGTCCGACCGCTGGGCGCCGTCGATCCGGACGGTGCCAAGCTCTGGCACGATCGCGCCGGAGATGACCTTGGCTAACGTCGACTTGCCCGATCCGCTGGGGCCGATCACGCCGACAATTTGGCCGGGGTTTGCGGCAAAGGTAATCCCCGCGAGAATCGCCATTCCATCGGATCGGCGAACACCGACCCCCTCGACCCGCAACTGGCCTTTGGGCTTAGGCAAGGTGGTGCGCACGCGATCGGATTCGTCGGGCGTGGCCAGGATATCCGCCAGCCGGGCAAGCGCGACCTTGGCCGAGCTCAACGATGCCCAGCCGCCGATCAACGTCTCCACCGGCTGCAGCGCGCGCCCGAGCAGGATCGACGCCGCGACGATCGCGCCCGATGAAATATAGCCGGCAATGGCGAGCAACGCGCCAAGCCCGAGCGCCGCCGACTGGACGAACATCCGCAGGAAGCGGCTGCCCGCGGCAAACCGGCTGCCCTGGAATTGCGACTGGACCAGTTTGCCAAGCCCGGTCGATCGAAGCGCAATCTGGCGCGAGACCATCGCCCCGGTCATGCCCAGCGCGCGCACCGTCTGCGCCTGGACCGATGCCGATTGCTGTGAGGCGTGCGATTGGGCGAGCAACAGGTTCGCACCCTCGAGGCTCTTGCGCGTGGCCAACTGGTTGCGCCACGCGACGGCAATCAGCAGCAGGATCGACACGACGGCAAGCATTCCGATCCAGAAATGGAGCAGGAAGGCGACGATGATGAAGATCGGCGCGAACGGCGCGTCGAACAGGGCGTTGGCGACCGGACTGGCAATCGTCTGCCGAACGGTGTCGAGATCGCGCATCGCCTGGCCATTGGCAGCGCCGCCGACCGACATCATCCGGTTGAGGATCAACGGTGCCAACTGGTTTTCGAGCCGGATGCTGGCCCGCACCATCAGCCGCGACCGGACCGCGTCGAGCGCCGTCAGCGTCAGCAACGCAATGGCCAGCGCGAGCGTCAGGAACAACAGGGTCGTCTTGCCGCCGGTCGACACTACCCGGTCATAGACCTGGAGCATGTACAATGATGGCGCGAGGAACAGCAGGTTGAGCAGCAAGCTGAACCCCGCTGCCGCGACGAAATGCGGCCGGCAGCTGCGAAAGGCGTTCGCAAGCGGCGGGGGAAGCGTGATTCCGGCCAATTTCAGGGTATCCGGGGAGTCGGGCATGCGTCGGTTACGGTCCCCACAGCGAGCCCGCGCGAGTGCGGGCTAAGTGTCGGATTGTCAAGAACAAGCCGGTCGCGAATGCGTCGAAAATGCAACCCTTCGACGCCTTGATCAGGACCTTAGAAGCCAAGCGTTACCAAATTGGTGACCAGTTTGCGAGTTGCACCGGTGGATTCTCAAGCGCGTCGGCTGTAAGTCGCCTGGAGAAACATGATGGGCAGACCGCCCGACATCAACGCGAGTGAAATAGATGAGTGAGCAGCCGCAATTGCTGCCCTGCACGATCGTCATCGAGTGGGAAAATGCGATCGACGTCCATGACGAATGGGCATCGCGCGCGATCCAGGGATTGGAGCGCGAGCTGGCTGCGACCGCCGGGCAGCTGCCCGCCAAACCCGTCGTCAGCTATCTGTATAACAGCGAAGCGCTGGGGCCCGACGTTATCAGCAAGGCGATTGCGGGGGCTGGTCCAAACCTGTCCGATCACGCCACGGTCGAGATCGTCCCAACGGAGGGGCTGAGCTATTACGAGCTAAAGAACCTCGGTGCTGCCCGGGCCAACACCGAGATAACGATCTTCCTCGATAGCGATGCGGCGCCCCAGCCGGGCTGGCTGAGCGGGATGGTCGCGCCGTTCAATGATCCGGCGATCATGGCGGTGGGCGGGATCACGGTGCTTGCGCGCGAGGATTTTCTGTCACGCACGCTGGCGCTGACGTGGATCTTCGGGCTGTATGAAGAGCGCGAGCAGACCGCCGCCAGCTGGGGAATTTACGCCAACAACACCGCGGTTCGCACGTCATTCTTCAAGACCCGGCCGTTCCCCAAGCTCAGCACGTTCAAATATTCGTGCGTGTTCTGGCTGCGCAGCATCCTCGCCGACGGGCACAAATATGTCCGCGTCGCCGATGCACTTACAATCCACGCCCCGCATCCCGGCTACGGCTTCTTCATTTGGCGCGCATGGGTCACCGGGATCGACCGAGACTTCTATGTGACCCAGACGCGTACCGCCTGGCGGCTTGGCCGGGCGTTCAAGGCGATCACGTTTTTCGTCTCAAGGGTCGTTCGCGCCTGGTGGCGGATCATCACCAAGCACCGCTTGGTCGGCATGCCCACGTGGCAGGTCCCGGGCGCAATGGTGGTTGGCTTCGCTTATTCGGCGGCGCTGTTCGCGGGCCAGATGTGGAGCCTGATCGGCGGCCCCGCAGCGATGCGCCTGGTTTCGCGGCCCCCCGTGGCGGCGTTACCGGCGAGCGCGGCGCCGGGCGATGCGCGGATCGGCCAGCCAGGCCCAGCTACCCCGGCCAAGCAGTGACAAGGTCGGCATTGCGCCGAACTCTCGGCTTAGCAATTTGAGGTCGGCGGCGACCCGCGCGAACCGCTTTCGCTTCAGGCTTTCCCACAGGTAAATCATCATATCGGCCGGAACGTGCCTGCCCTGAAGCGAATATTCGGGATGCTGGCGATGCATGGCGATGGTCGCTGCGACGAACCCGTTGCCGGTGAACGAGATGCTGTCGGCCAGCTCATATTTAGTCCACAAAATTTCGTTGGTGGTCGCGCAGCGGCCGACTTTGGCGACCCGCGCGAGGAATTCCATGTCCTGCCGGCGGCCGACATCCTCGGCGAATAAGCCTGCGTGGAGCGCAATTTCGCGGCGGATGGTGATCCCCGAGGTGGCCTTGCGCAGGCGACGCGCCTTGATAGTCGAGGTAAACAGAGCGGCGAGGAATGCCTCGCTCGTCTCGATCACATCATTGGTCAGCGGCTCGGGCCGGCCGCCACAGTTGCGCGGGTTCACGATCGCGAAACTGTCGACCAACGCGCCCAGGTCGGGTTGGCGATCGAAGGCTGCGACGACCAATCCCAGCTTGTGCGGAAGGAATGCATCGTCGCTGTCGAGGAAGGCGATCAGCGGGGCCTTGCTCTCGCGGACGCCGCGATTGCGTGCCGCATTGGCGCCATGTTGCCCGTCCTGCCGGACCAACCGGACGCGCGGATCGGCGATTGCCGAGACGAGTTCGACGCTGCCGTCGGTCGATCCGTCGTCGACCACGATCAGTTCGAAATTGGCAAAACTCTGGCGCAGGACGCTGTCGATCGCGCGTTGGATCACGCCGCTGCGGTTGTGCATTGGGACGACGACCGCGATTGCTGGTGTTGGTGCCATTGCGTCGGTTCAATTCGACTGCAGCAGGGGGCGAAGCGCGTCGAGGTGGCTGGCGAACGCCGCATCGAAGCCATAGCTGCGGGCGATGTGGCGTAGGTCGCCTTCGGCACGTGAGGCGAGGCTTTGCTCAATCGCCCTGGCAAACCCATCAACATCGCCATGCGGCACCACCGCACAGCGCGGCGCGTCGGCGATCATCGATCGGGCGGCGTCGAAACTGTCGGTCGTAACGACCGGCACGTTGCAGGCCAAGGCTTCGAGCACCACCGCAGGCAGGCCCTCATAATCGGATGACAGCGCGAACAGGTCAGCGGTTCGAAGCCACGGCAATGCATCGTCGACGAAGCCCGGCATGTTGACCCGGTCGGCAATCCCGAGGCTGTGGGCGAGCGCTTCGAGACGCGGCCGCTCGGGCCCGTCACCAACGATGACCAATTTGCAATCGGCGGGCTGGACGCGGGCAAAGGCGGCGAGGAGCAGGTCGAGGCGCTTTTGTGGCATCATCCGGGCGAGGGTCAGGATGGTCGCTGGCCCCGATCGCCGAGGTCGGTCGTAATCGCGCAGCATCTCGTGCGTGACATAAGGGTTGGTCGCGACCTGGAATTTGCCGCTCTGGCGCGGATATAGTTTCGCCAGCACGTCGCATTCTTCGGCACTGAGCGTCAGGATATGGTCGAAATTGCCGAACACGAAGCCATATAGCCGCCGCCGATAGAGTTTGCGCAAATCCGACCGGTCTCCGGGGCGGATCACCGGATTGGTGGTCTTCATGACGGTCTTTGGGCGGCCACCGACTTTTTGCCCGCGCAAGGCGAGGCCGGTGACCAATCCCATATTATTGCTGCTCGCCATGACGACCGCCGGCCGCGCAGTTGCGGTGAGCCGCCGCAGATAGCGCGCCCCGCGCACCAGCTCGAGATGGCGCGACCCCATGGGCGCTCCGGCATGGCCGACGCGGATGCCGGGATCGAGCAAATCGAGCAGCGACTGCTCGCCTTCACCGCCACTTCGCAGGACGGCAATACCAACTGCAATCCCGTCACGCGCGAAACCATTGGCAAGGTGCATCGCAACCCGGTCGGCTCCGCCGTGGCTCAGCCGATGAATGGTGATCAAAATGCCGCCGTCCAGCGAGCCATCCGCGATTGGCGGGTGGGCAGTTCCTGGGAATTTTGCCAAAGGTCTGTTCAAGTCGCGATCACATTGATTAAAGCTGGGTCGCTGCCACACGCCTGATCCCGCCATGAGACATTGTGATCGGCCTTGTCTACAGGCTGGGCTGGTTCACGATCCGGCACTCGCCGTCATTGAAACAACTGACCGGGAAAGGTCATGACCTATGTGCGGGATTGCCGGCTGGTACAGGCGCGAAGGGCGGCCCGTGGTGGCATCGGTCATCACTGCGCAGTGCAATTCGATCCTCCACCGCGGCCCGGACGATTCGGGGATCCTGACGGAAGGCGATTTCGGCTTTGGAATGCGCCGGCTCAGCATCCTCGACATCGACGGTGGGCACCAGCCGATGGAGACGCCCGACGGCCGCTATGCAATCGTGTTCAACGGCGAGATTTTCAATCATCTCGAGGTCCGCGAACCGTTGATCGCCGCCGGCTACGAGTTTGTCACGCATAGCGACACCGAGACGATTCTCGCCGCTTTCGCGCGCTGGGGCAATGATGCCTGGGCCAAGCTTGAGGGCATGTTCGCGGTGGCGATCTGGGATCGGCAACAACGCAGCCTGACGCTGGCCCGCGATCCGCTCGGGATTAAGCCGCTCTATATTTCTGAGCAAGGCGGCGGGCTCAGCTTCGCTTCCGAACTCAAGGCCTTGCGACTGGTGCCCGGCCACCGCTTCGAGGTCGATGATCGCGCGGTGCATGATTATTTCCGCTTCGGTCACGTGCGGCGCCCGCGATCGATCTTTCGCCAGGTGACCTCGCTCGATCCGGGGCATTTCCTGACCATCGGCGCGCAAGGTGGGGGCAAGATCGGTCGATATTGGCAGCCGCACTTCCAGCCCGGGCGGAAGCTGTCCGAAGGCGAGTGGGTCGAACAGATGCGCGACATGCTTCGCTCGACCACAGCGCGGCACATGCAGGCTGACGTTCCAGTGGCGGCATTCCTGTCCGGCGGGATCGATTCCTCGGCGATCCTGGCGGCAATGACCATGGCCAGCGGACAGCCGATCAAGGCGTTCACCATTGGCCATCCTGGATCGGCCATCGACGAAACCGACGCCGCGCGCCGGATCGCCGCACATCTTGGCTGCGAGCATATTGTCGCGCCGCTCGACATGGGCGACGCCATGGGGCGCTTGCCGCACATCCTCGCCTGCTATGATGAGCCGTTTGCCGACATGGCGGCGATCCCGACCTGGTTCGCGTCGCAGCTGGCGGCGCAACATGTCAAAGTGGTGCTGTGCGGCGAAGGCGGCGACGAATTGTTCGCCGGCTACAAACGCCACCGCAATGCGCGCGGCGTCGAAAGATTGCGGCCGCTGATTGGCGACGGCGAGCGATTGTCGAGCATGGTCGGCGCATTGCCGGTGACCGGGTCGAAGCGGGTCAACCTGCTGCGCCAGCATGCGCGGCGGTTTGGGGAGTTCGCCGGGCTGGCCGATGGCTATCAGCAATTCTTCGCCGCGACCGAAATCAGCAGCGGCTTCCTGCGGAAGCAATTGTTCACCGCCGATTTCTGGAGCCAGCATGAGGGCGAGGAAAGCTATGCCCGGCTGGAACAGGAATATTTCCCCGCTGGCGATGCGCCCCGGACATCCGCGCTCAATCAATTCCTGTTCGCCGATCTGACGCTCAACATGCCGTCGGCGATGCTGCCGCGGCTCGATCGGGCAAGTATGGCGCACTCGCTCGAAGCGCGCGTGCCGTTCCTGTCGCACAAGCTCGTCGACTGGGCGATGACGGTGCCCGAGGATCTCAAACTGCGTGGCCGCACCGGCAAATATATCCTTCGCCAGGCGATCAAGCCGTGGCTTCCGCAGGACATTGCCAAGCGGCCCAAGCAGGGGTTCCAGATCCCGATGGCCGACTGGCTGCGCGGCGGCTTCGGCAAATTCGCGCGCGACACCTGGCATGACAGCGGGGTTGCCGATCGCGGGTATCTCGACGGCAAGGCGGTCGAGCGATTGTTCGACGAGCATCAGGCCGGGGCCGCCGACCACAGCAAGATGCTGTACGCGATCACCGCCTTCGCTCTGTGGTCGCAGCGGGAGCGGTCGATGCCCTTGGCGGAGCTTGCAGCATATGCCGGTTGATAACGTCCGCCTGGAGCCGATCCGGGTCAGCTTCATCCTCCACAAATTCAGTCGCGGCGGCAGCGACCGGGTTGCGGCATATCTGGCGCGCGGTTTCGCCAAGGCCGGGATGGACGTCGACCTGACGGTCTTCACCAAGGGCGGCGAGGTCGAAGATATCCTGCTTGAACTCACTGGCGACGATGTTCCGGTCACCTATCTGGCCGGGTCGCGGGGGGCGCGTGCGTTCGACTTGCTGTTCGGGCTGGTCCCATTGGCGCGCAGGCTGCGCGCGGAAGCGCCCGACGTGATCATCTCGACCGCCAATAACACCGCGCTGGCCACCGCCTTCGCCGTACGTCTTGCCGGGCTGCGAGGGTCGAAGCTGATCCTCAAGACGACCAACCCGATCGCGACCTCGCGGCATGCCGGGTTGGCCCGACGGTTCCGGCTGTGGACGTACCGCCTGATCTTCCGGTGGACCCACGCCGTGTGGACCCTGAGCGCCGACGAGAGCGAGGAAATGCGCGTCGAATTCCCCGACTTTGCAGCGTTGTTCAGCGATGTCGCCAATCCCTATGTCACCGGCACCATGCTGCTGCCACCCGCCGCGATTGAGGCCAAGCACGGCAAAACGATCGTCAGCATCGCCCGATTGACCGAACAGAAAAGGCTCGACCGGCTGATCGCCGGGTTCGCGCATGTTCATCTGCCAAGGACCGGGCTGATCATCCTCGGCGAAGGGGAGGATCGCGCGGCTCTCGAAGCGCAGGTCGCCAATCTCGGGTTGGAAGACCGCGTTTCCATGCCGGGTTATGTCAACGACGTCGCAGCGGTGCTTCGGGGTGCTGACCTGTTCGTCCTGACGTCGGACTATGAAGGTCTTCCCGCGGCGATCCTCGAGGCGATGGCGGCCAATTGCCCGGTGCTTTCGACCGACTGCTTCCCGGCAGCGCGAACGTTGCTTGGCGCAATCGAGGGCGGCGGGATTATTGACAATATCGAGCCAGAGGCGCTCGGATCGCTGATGGAGCGCTTCCTCCGCCAACCCCGGCCAAGCGGGCTTCGCTCGATCGCCGAGCATTATTCGATCGCCAACGGCGTTGCCAGCCACCTTGCGGCGCTGGGCAAAGTGATCGACACCCGGCGTGCCAGCGATGACGTGCCGACGGCAATCGAGAGCGCGGCATGCGCATAGCGTTCCTGTTCAATCACGATCAAATCCATCAGGTCGGTCACAGCCTGCCGATCGCGTTCGCGCTCGCTCGCATGGCGCCCGAGTTTGAAGTCATCGTTGCGACCACCAACGAGCGCCTTCGCGCGGAGGTTATCCGGCTTGCGGAGGCGGTCGGCCAACCGTGCCCGACCCTGGTCGATCTTCGTCCCAAGGGCATGTTGAGCCGCGCCTCGATCAAGCTGCTCGACCCATTGCTGCCGGCCGCGAAACTGCTGGTCTATCGCGACAATCTGGACTTCTTCCGGTCGCTTGACGCGTTGGTGGTGGCCGAAAAAACATCGTCGATCCTCAAGAGCCGCTATGGCTTGTCCAAGCTGCGCCTGATCCATACGCGCCATGGCGCCGGCGACCGGGCAATCGGGTTCGACAAATCGAGCATGCGGTTCGACCATGTGCTGGTTTCCGGGCGCAAGATCATGAAGCGACTGATCGCCGATGCGAAGATCGATCCCGGCCGGTTGTCGATGGTCGGCTATCCCAAGTTCGACCTCGTCCCGCCCTTTCCGCACCGGCTGCCTTTTCAATCGAACGGGAACCCCACCGTCCTGTATAACCCACACGTCTCGCCGCACTTGTCATCCTGGTATCGCGATGGCCGCGCGGTGCTCGACTTTTTCCTCAACCATCCTGAATATAACCTCATCTTTGCCCCCCACGTCATGCTGTTCGAGCGGCGGCTGGCGTTGTCGATCGACAAATTGCGGCTCGACCGACCTGGCCGGATTGGCGCACAATATCGGGACGCGCCGAACATCGTCATCGACCTGGGCAGCAGCGCTTCGACCGACATGACCTATACGCTCGCAGCGGACGTTTACCTTGGCGACGTCAGCAGCCAGGTCTACGAATTCATCCAGACCCCGCGACCGTGCATTTTCCTCAATTCGCATCACATCGATTACCGGGACAATCCAAATTATCGGCATTGGCAGGCGGGCCAGGTCATAGCCTCGCCGGACGAATTGGGCCCGGCGCTGCGCGCGGCGTTGGCCAATCCCGACGCTTATCGTCCAGCGCAGCGGCGACTGTTTGACGAAAGCTTCGACATCACCGGCGAACCCTCGTCCGATCGCGCGGCGCAGGCAATCATGCGTTTCCTGAACGGAATCGCGGCAACCGACGGCGAAGTGGTGGCCGAAGCATCGCAGGCGGCATGAGCATTCCCACCGCAGCGCCGACAAATCAGCACGATCAACCGCACGACGTACCTTTCTCCCGCGTTGCGCGAAACGTCGGCTGGATGGCCGGCGCGCGCGGGTTCACGGGTATCCTGAGCATCTTTTACCTGGCGGTGGCGGCGCGCACCCTGGGCCTGCGCGAGTTTGGCAACTTCGCGTTGATCCTGAGCTTCGGGCAGTTGGTGGCCACATTGGTCCAGTTCCAGTCGGTCAAAGGGGTCATCCGCTTCGGCGCGATGCACCTTAGCGATAATCGGCCGGATCGCCTGCCGCGCCTCTACGGGTATATGACGACGCTCGAGCTGCTCGGGATCGTTATCGGGTCGGGGCTCGCGTTCGCCTGCATGCCGCTGGTTGCGCCCCTGTACCAATGGACCGAGCACCAGCAATTGCTCGCCTCGATCTTCGCGGTCGCATTGTTGTTCGGGACCGGCGGGACCCCGGTGGGGATATTGCGATTATACGGTCGCTTCGACCTCATCAGTTACACCGAAGGCGTTGGTCCCATCATCCGGCTCGTTGGTGTGTCGATTGCCTGGTGGGTCGGGGCCGGGATCGGCACATTCCTGGCGATCTGGGCACTGGCAGTGATCGCCCAGACCGCCGCGCAATGGATCGCCTCGATCGTCGCGCTTCATATCCGCCTGGAATTCGGCAAGCGCGCCATCCGAACGACGCTCGCCGAGAATCACAAGCTGTGGCGGTTCATGGTGCTGACGAACGTGTCGAATTCGGTCACAGCGGTGTGGACGGAATTGGGCACGCTTGCGGTCGGCGCGGTCGCCGGACCGGTCCAGGCTGGCGGCTTCCGGATTGCGCAGCGTATCGCCAAGGCGATCGGCAACCCGGTCGAGCTCGTCACCCGGGCCTTGTTCCCCGAATTCGCCAAACTGGTGGCGCAAAATGCGTTCCGGAAATTGGGACGGATGCTGATCCGGATTACCGCCGTCGCGACCGCACTGGCGGCAGTGACGGTTGCGATCCTTGCTCTCGGCGGGCAGTGGATCATCGGCCTGATCGCCGGGCCGCAGTATGAGTTCGCCTATATCCCGATGCTGCTGCTGTCGGTCGCAACCGCCATCGATCTCGCCTCATTCGCGCTCGATCCCTATCATCTCGCGCAAGGTCGCGCCGGCCGGATCTTGCGCATTCGCCTGGTCGCGGCCGGGGTCTATTTGATCGTGCTGGCAGTGCTGTTGCCGCGCTTTGGCGCATCAGGCGCAGCGATTGCCGGTATTGCAGCGTCGATCATCTTGTTCGTGCAGCTCGGCATTTCCTCGTGGCAAATCTTGCGTGACAAAGCGGGGCGCGGCAGCGCGCAAGACTTTCAGTAATCGCTAACAGCGTCGCTGCCAGTCTCAGGCAACCAATGCTTCGTCGGCTTCCGATCCCCGGACGCGGGCGATAATCTCCCTTACCCGCACCGCCTTTGACGCGAGAACATCGTCCTCGACCTCATTGCGGTCGTGGTAGCGCGAGTAAGATCTCCGATCGCGGTCGAGCATCGTATTGCGATCCTTATATTTGACCCGCAAATCTTCGTGTGAGCGGGTCACATAATGATTGATGCGGAACTTCGCGGTCGAAACCTGCTTGGTCGACGGCTCGTGAATCGAATAAGGATCGATCGGGAAATAGGGCGATGACGCTGCGAGATGGCGGAGCTGGCCATGCCACTTTGCCGCCCGGACAGTCCGCACCGGGATCATGTTTTCGGTCACTAGGCTTTGGCCCGGCTGGACCTCGAACATGTGCGGACCCCGCGGCTCTACCGCGAGGTATGGATCGACAATCGTCTTGACGCGGCGGTTCCTGACCCATTGGGTTTTGGCGCGACGGGTGTAATTCTCGATCGTCAGGCCGGTCGGGCGCAACTCATGGCCGGAGGTGCCGTAACATTGCCAGTTGGCGATGACTCCGGCGTGATCCTCATAATCGCGCATCATTTCCGGCAACGACTGGCCGGTCGGGGAGAACAGAAATTCGTCGATATCGATGAAGGCCGCCCATCGCGCTCGCCCACGAAGCTGGATCAGCGCATCCTTGTGCGCCATCGTCTGTGCACCGCTGTCGTAGGGCGTCGGCCAATCGAACAATTCGACAATCCCGGCCGCAATCCACGGCGCGAGCACCGCACGGAAATTGTCGGTGCTGCGATTGTTGTACAGCAGGATATGCTCAATCCCTTCCGAGACACAGAAGCCAAGCCACTCATCGAGATGCTGCGCTTCATTCTTGAACATGCTTACGGCCGCCAAATACCATGTCGGCGCATCGTTCGACGGCTTGGTCATTATCAGCGCCACCACGCAATTAGTTGATTTTTCGGAAGGATTTCCGCGATCGAGCTAGCGCACCTTCAGTGCGCCTTGGCAATTGCGCAGCAGAGATAAAACCGAACTAAAGGTCAGCTTCGAAATGATCGCATCTGCTCGGACTATTGAGAAAAGTGGTGCCCAGGGGCGGAGTCGAACCACCGACACGACGATTTTCAGTCGTCTGCTCTACCACTGAGCTACCCGGGCGCACCGATCGGACGGAACGTCCTGTCGGGCGAGGCGCGCTCTAGCTGTCGCTCTCGTCGCTGTCCAGCCCATCCCCGATAGCGGGTGGGCCGGGGATGGCATAGCCGTCGCCGAGCCATTTCATCAGGTCGCGATCCTTGCAGCCGCGGCTGCAGAACGGCGCGTGGGCGGGCGACGGCGGCTGGCCGCAAATCGGGCAGGGTTTAGCGGCTGACGGCATAGCCGCCAGCAATGCCGAGCCTGGGGTCGGCGCGCAAGGTCACAGTGCCGCCAATTCGGGCCGCAAGCTGGTCGGCCCAATCGACTTGCACCGCCGCGATCAGCGATGGGTGGGCGACCAGCTCGATTCGGCCCGTCATCCGCGATGCCAACCGAAGGAGCGCGCGCGCCTCGAACGCCGGTCGGTCGAGCGCCAGTTCGAACAAGCTGGCGTGGCGGCGCGGGCGGACGATCTGGATAAAGCCGAAGCCGTTGACCGCGGTTCGCTCGAACGGCTGGGGGAGGGTCGCGTCGATCGCGTCGACCGCAGCATGGCGCGCTGGCTTGCCGCCATCGGTCGGCAAGTCGATACCGATCGAGCCGCCGATCCCGTGGCGGCGGATGGCCCCGGCCGAGGCGCGGGCACCGGCAGCCGCAAGTCCGCCCGGCGGGAGCGCGCCATCGACGTCGATCAGCGTCATCGCGGGCGTCACCACAATCCTCAGTTCGCCGCCGGCAAAGCTGACGATCCCGCTGCGCGCTTCCTCGATTAGGTCGGGCCAGCCAGCCTCGCCGAACATTGTGCTGGTCGAGGGGAGGATTTCTCCGGCGATGATCGCGGCCGATGAGGGCGCTTCGTCGGTCACTCTGGCGAGCGGGCGTTTCCAGCCTTCGGTGCCGATCGCCTCGCGGGTGATCTCGATCGCCAACGGCGCCCCTTGGGTGACGCCCGGTGCGCCCTTGGGCAGCAGATATTCCACGCCCTCGGCGACGGCGATGGCATTGCGCCCGACCGTCGTGAGCTTGGCCTTGAGCACCGACCCCGCCGCGACCTGGCCGTCGAGCATCACCCGCGCCTCGACGATCTTGTCGCCCTCGACCAGGATCGCGCGGATCTCGCCAATCCCGCGCTCGATCAACCAATTACGCAAGCGGATATCCTGCGGACTTGAGCATATGCCGGGTCTCGGCGAGCGGCAGTCCAACGACGTTGGAGTAGCTTCCGGCGAGATGCCGAACATAGACCTCGCCATAGCCTTGTAGCGCGTAGCCGCCGGCTTTTCCGCGCCATTCGCCGTGGCTGGCGTAATAGTCGATCTCTTCGGCCGACAAGCGCTTCATCGCGATCATCGTTTCGACCAGGCGAGTGCGCATTTTCCCTTCGGGAAGCGCCAGCGCGACGCCGGTCAGCACGCGATGACGGCGGCCCGAAAGCAGCGCCATGCAGCGCCGCAACGTGGCCTCATCCTCGACTTTTGGAAGGATTCGACGGCCCACTGCAACCACCGTATCGGCGGCGAGTACCATGGTGTCTGTCACGTTCGCGGCGACCAAAACGGCCTTTTCGACCGCCAAACGCAGCGCATGATCGCGCGGCAATTCGCCTGGCGGAACGCTCTCGTCGATATCGGCGGGGACGATGGCATCGGGGATGACCCCGATCCGGGCCAGCAGGTCGAGCCGCCGCGGGCTCGCCGACGCGAGGATCAGGCGCATTAGGCGGGAACGCCTGGGCCTCCGCGCCCGGGCATGAAGCGATAGGTGATGCGGCCCTTGGTCAAATCGTACGGCGTCAGTTCAACCAGCACTTCGTCGCCGGTCAGCACGCGGATGCGGTTCTTGCGCATCTTGCCCGCAGTATGCCCGAGCACTTCATGGCCATTCTCCAGCGTGACGCGGAACATCGCATTGGGCAACAACTCGGCAATCTTGCCGCGCATCTCGAGAAGTTCTTCCTTGGCCATTCAAATCCTAAACGTCTGCAAGCTGAATTGGCGCGGACGCATAGCCGCGAACACGACGGAAGGAAAGGCGGGGCGTCAAGCCGTCGGGACGGTCGATCCGGTGGCTAGCCGGGCTTCAAGCGCGCGATGCGCCGCCTAGCTTGGATTATACTTGTCGAGAAACGCCTTCATCGCCTTGAGGAATTGAAGCCGATCCTCGGCGCGGCTGAAATGATGATCGCCCTCTTTCTGTTCGAGATATTGGTAGGTCTTGCCCGCCTTTTTAAGCTCTTCGGCGAGCCAGCGCGATTGCTTGACGGGCACGCGCTTGTCTTCGACTCCGTGGGCAATCAGGATCGGTACGGTGAAGTCGGCCGCATGGAAACGCGGCGATACGGTTGAGAAATCGCGCACCTGCTTGGTCCAATAGGCCTTGCCATAAGGCCCGAGCAGGAACTTCGTATCGTAGCGCTTCATCGCCGACAAATCGGAAATGCCGGCGAAGGAAATCGCGCATTTGTAATGCGCCGAATCGCGCTGGGCACCGCGCATCGCAGCGTAGCCGCCGTAGGAAGCGCCAACGATGCACACCCGCGACGGGTCGGCGATGCCTTGTTTGGTCGCATAATTGATGGCGTCGAGCAGGTCGTCCTGCATTTTCATGCCCCACTCGCCTTCGCCCGCCTTCTGGAAAGCGACGCCGTAACCGGTCGAGCCGCGGTAATTGGGCTGGATGACGACATAGCCAAGCTCGGCGGCATATTGCGCCCACCAATCATAGGATTCCATGTCGCGTGCGCCAGGTCCGCCGTGAGGCATAACGATGAGCGGCAATTTGGTCGCCGGGCGATTGCGCGGCAGGGTCAGCACCGCTTCGATCGCCATGCCGTCGCGCGCGGTGTAGGTGATCGTCTTGACCGGCGAGAGCTTGCGCGATTTCAGCGCCGACTGGTTATAGCCGATGCGCTCCATCTTGGCGCCGTCAGTATTCCAGTAATATAGCGCGCCGGCCTGTGACGGGTCGCCGACTTCGACCAGCAGTTTCTTGCGGTCGCGGCTCATGCTGACGATCCGGCCGTTGCCCACACCGACCGACTGATCAAGCGCGGCCTGGACTTCCTTCAACTGCGGATTGAGCCAGTCGAAGCGGACCTTGTGATCGATCACCACGAACCCGTCGAGATCGTCGCTGGTGGCATTGGACCAGACATCCTCGACGTCATATTTCGGATCGCCGTATAATTTCTTGCCGAGCGTGAATGATGGCAGCATGAGTTCGTAAATTTCGTTGCGCCCGCCATCGTCGGCCAGCGCGATCGCATTTCCATCGCGGCGATAGACTTGCGGGAGCGGGATGGTCTGATCCTTGGCGCGCTTGAGCACGATCTTGGTGAACTTGCTGGTGCCATCGGGGCGATACAGAACGGTCGGACGGTCCTCGCTCGATTCGACGAACCCCAGTCGAACATTGCCGTCGCCATCGGCGTCCCACGCATCGACATGGATTTGCGATCGCTCGATGCGGATCATCTCGCCAGTGGCGACGTCAGCGCTCCACACGCTCGGCATATAATCTTCGGGCACGAAGTAACCGGTCGACTTGGACGTGACGATCCTGGTCGATCCGTCATGCGCGATCCACAGCACGTCGTCGGCGTCGAGCCCGGTCTTGGTCCAGCCGAGCGGGACGATCTTGGACATGTCAGTCTTCACGCCCGCGATGCGCGTTACATAGACGTCCTGATCGTAAATCTTGTCCTTGTCGCCAAGTCCGACGACTAGCCAGTCATCATTGACCCAGCGGTACCAATTGATGTCGACCTTGCCCGGGGGGAGGACCTTCGGTGGCACCTTGTCGAACAAGTTAGTGACGACGAGGGCCTGCTTGCCCTTGACCCCGACCATCGCCGCAACCTTGGTTCCGTCGGGCGACAAGCGGGGGGTTTCGATTGCCGGCAGGGCCGCGAACACCTCGACCGGGATTGGGTCGGCTGCCGGCGCGGCGGATGCCGTCACAGCCCATGTCATAGCGGTACAACCCGCCAAGCTAATCCAACGCATACTCACCCCCATTACCAGCGCCAACCGAGCGGGGTGGAAGATACGCCAAGCGCAGACAAAGAAAAGCCCCGCCGAAACGCGCTCGGCGGGGCCAGTCTTGAGCTCGGCCGATAATCAGCCCGCGGAGTGCGCCGCGAGCGCCGCGAGCAACAGCAAAGCGACGATGTTGGTGATCTTGATCATCGGATTGACCGCCGGACCAGCGGTGTCCTTGTACGGATCGCCGACGGTGTCGCCGGTCACCGCGGCCTTGTGGGCCTCGCTGCCCTTGCCGCCGTGGTTGCCGTCTTCGATATATTTCTTGGCATTGTCCCACGCGCCGCCGCCCGAGGTCATCGAGATGGCGACGAACAGCCCGCCGACGATCACACCGAGCAACAACGCACCGAGCGCGGCGAAGCCCTGCGCCTGGCCGGCGACCGCGGTGATCACGAAGTAGACCGCGATCGGGGCGAGCACCGGGAGCAAGGACGGAATGATCATTTCCTTGATCGCCGCCTTGGTGACGAGGTCGACGGTGCGGGCATAATCAGGCTTCGACGTGCCATCCATGATCCCCGGGTTGGTGCGGAACTGCTCGCGGACATCCTTGACCACGTCACCCGCCGCACGGCCGACCGCGGTCATGCCCATTGCGCCGAACAGATAGGGCAGCAACGCGCCGAGCAGGAGGCCGACGATGACGTACGGATTCTCGAGGCTGAAGTTGACCTCGAGGTTGGGGAAGAATTCCTTCAAGTCGGTGGTGTAAGCCGCGAACAGCACCAGCGCGGCGAGGCCGGCCGATCCGATCGCATAGCCCTTGGTCACCGCCTTGGTGGTGTTGCCAACCGCGTCGAGCGCATCGGTCTTGCGCCGCACGTCTTCGGGCAGGCCCGCCATTTCGGCGATCCCGCCGGCATTGTCGGTGACCGGGCCATAGGCATCGAGCGCAACCACCATCCCGGCGAGCGCGAGCATGGCGGTCGCGGCGAAGGCGATCCCCATCAGCCCGGCGAGCGAGAAAGCGATGATGATCCCGGCGCAGATGACGAGCGTCGGCAAAGCGGTTGATTCAAGGCTGATCGCCAGGCCCTGGATGACGTTGGTGCCGTGGCCGGTCTCGGACGCCTTGGCGATCGAGCGGACCGGGCGATAGTTGGTGCCGGTGTAATATTCGGTGATCCAGATGATCAGACCGGTGATCACCAGCCCGAGCAGCATGCACCAGTAAAGCGCCATGCCGGTGAAGCTGGTGCTGCCGGCGGTGATCGTCGCATTGAGATCGCCGAGCGCATAGCGGGTGGCGAAGAAAATGGCCACGGCCGACGTGACCGCAGTGATCCCGAAGCCCTTGTACATCGCGCCCATGATGTTGGTGCCGCCGCCCAGGCGCACAAAGTATGTGCCGAGGATCGAGGTCAGCACGCACACGCCGCCGATCAGTAGCGGAAGGCTCATCAGGTTGAGGAAGGCGCCCGCGTCCATGCCCTTCACCAGCAAGGCGGTGAGGACCATCGTCGCACCGACGGTGACGACATAGGTTTCGAACAGATCGGCCGCCATTCCGGCGCAATCGCCGACGTTATCGCCGACGTTATCGGCGATGACCGCGGGGTTGCGGGGGTCGTCCTCGGGAATTCCGGCCTCGACCTTGCCGACCAGGTCGGCGCCGACGTCGGCGGCCTTGGTGAAGATGCCGCCGCCAAGCCGCGCGAAGATCGAGATCAACGACGCGCCGAACGCCAAGGCGACGAGGCTGTCGATGACGATGCGGTCGCTCGGCGCATGGCCAGCGATGCTGACGAGATAGTAGAAGAAGACCGCGATCGCGAGCAGTGCCAGGCCGGCGACGAGCATGCCGGTAATCGCCCCGGCGCGGAACGCCATGGTCAAGCCCTGCTGCAGCCCTTCAGACGCCGCCTGCGCGGTGCGGACGTTGGCCCGGACCGAGATGTTCATGCCGATAAAGCCGGTCGCCCCCGACAGGATCGCGCCGAGCAGGAAGCCGGCTGCCGACAGTCCGCCGAGGAAAAAATAGACGATGATCGCAACCACCACGCCGACGATGGCGATGGTAGTATATTGACGGCGAAGGTAGGCGCCGGCGCCTTCCTGGATCGCCGCGGCGACCTCCATCATGCGGGCGTTGCCGGCCGATGCGCGGAGCACCTGCTGGCTGGTGAGAATGCCGTAAAGCAATGCAACGACGCCGCAGGCAATCGCGATAAGAACCAAATTCATTGGTGAACTTCCCCTGTGTAACCTGGAGCTTGGCGGCGCGTGCAGCGGCCCTTCCGCCCGAAAGACATGCGAGGTTTACGGGGTCGAAATGCGGCTGTCTAGCTTGGTGTTAATGGAGCAGCAGCAGTGCGGTCGCCATGCCCGACGCCAGCCCGAGCAGGGCGATGATCATCTGGCGAGTGTTGAGCAGTGCAATGTTCATGACCAAGGCGCTCCGGCATCGGTAACGGCTCGCCGCGGTCGGTCAGGGAGGATCCCGATCCTCGGACGAGCCGTCCGACAGCGGTAACCCTGGTCCCCGATGGTAAAGAAAGCATGAAGGGATCCACCGTTTCGGACAGGCTTGCCAGCAACGCATAATCATCGCCGCCGGTCGCGGCGAACAGCCGGGCGGCGCGGTCATCGCCCCGCTCGGTGATGAAGGCGAGGCTTAACGGAAGGGCGGCGAGATCGATTTCGGCAGCAAGGTTGCTGGCCTCGGCAAGGCGGGAAGCGTCGAGCAACAGGCCGTCGGAAACATCCATCATCGCATTGGCGTGCTGGGCGAGAAGGCGGCCAGCGGCGAGCAATGGCCGGGGGCGGCGGTAGGCTTCGACCAATGGTCCGGTGGCAGTCGGGTCCGCGAGCAATACAGCGAGGCCAGCAGCACTGTCGCCGAGCGTGCCGACCAGCCATAATCGGTCGCCTTCCTGGCCGCCCGATCGCAAGGGCGTGTGCGAGCCGGCCCGGCCGATCGCGGTGAGGCCGAGGACCCGCGGGGCACTGGTAGGCAAGGCGATGGTATCGCCGCCGATCAGGCTGAGCCCGAACTCGGCGAGTGCGGTTTCGAGGCCGTCGAGGAATTGCATTTCCCATGCATCGTCGCCGGTGAGCGCGAGTGAAAGGAGCGCCGCGACCGGCTCGGCGCCCTTGGCGGCGAGGTCGCTGGCGTTGACCGCGGCGAGCTTCCACCCGACCGATTCTGGCGGATCGGAGGCGAGGTAGTGGACCCCCTCGGCGATGCTGTCGTGGGTGATCACCAGTCCGTCGAGCAAGGCGGCGTCATCGAGCAGGCCGCGCGCCGCGTCGCTGGTGGCGATCATCTTCAGTCGCGCGATGGCCTCGCGCTCGTTCATTCTAGCCTCGCGCGGTTTTGGCGATGGCGTCGAGCAGGCCGTTGACGAACCCGGTCTCGCGCTTGTCGAAGAAGGCGTGGGCGACGTCGATATATTCGGAGATGACCGACGCGGCGGGGACATCGGGGCGGGCGATCAATTCGTACGTCCCGGCGCGGAGGATGGCGCGCATCGGGCGATCGAGGCGATTGAGGCTCCAGCCCTCGGCCAGCCGGTCAGTGATCAGCCCGTCGATCTCCGCGCGGCGGGCATCGGTGCCGCTGACGACATCGTCGAAAAAATCCTGCTCGGCATCGGCGTAGGTCGCATCCTCGATCGTCGCGCCGAGGCGGTGCTGGTGGAATTCGTGGAGCAACTTGGCCAGCGGCGTGGCTTCCATTTCCATCTGGTAGAGCGCCTGGACCGCGGCAAGGCGGGCGGCGGAACGGGAGAGTGATCGGGCCATGTCCGCGCCTCTAGCGGCTCAGGCCTGCATCAGGAAGGGGCGCAAGGCGGCGGCGACCTGGTCGGGCGCCTGCCACGGGGCGAAATGGCCGACGCCCGGCAGCGGAAACAGCTCGACGTCGTCGCCGACCTCGCCGATCCCTTCGAGCTGGACCGGGAGCAAGGCGGCATCGTCGAGGCCCCAGATCACCCGCACCGGAACCTTGATCCTGGCGACATGATCGACCCAGTCGGGCATTGCATACTCCTCACCCGGAAGGGGGACATGGATCCGGCTGGCGCGGTACCAGTTGAGCATCGCGGTCAGCGCGCCGGGCTGGCCCCAGTCGGCGATGGTGGAGGCGCGTTCCTCGGGCGGGATCGAGGCGAGCTCCACGTGCTTGGTGAAGCTCTTGTCGAAAAAGGTGTCGAGCCCCATCCGTGCGATGCCGGCTTCCATACCGGGAGTGCGGAAGGCGTTCATATATTGCGACGCGGCGCGTTGGGCGGGATCGTGTATCAGGCTGCGCTGGAAGATCACCGGATGCGGCGAGTTGATGATCGCCAGCCGGGTGATTCGCGAATTGCCCGAGATCGCCGCGGCCCAGGCGATCGCGCCGCCCCAATCGTGACCGACCAAAGCGAACCGATCGATGCCGAGCGCGTCGGCCAAGGCGAACAAATCCGCGACCAGCGTTTCGGTCACATAATCGGCGACATCCTGCGGCTTGTCGGACGCGCCGAAGCCGCGCAGGTCGGGCATGACGAGGCGGAGGTCGCGCTCCAGCAACGGCACCAGTGCGCGCCAGGTGCGGTGCGATTCGGGGAAGCCGTGGACCAGGATCACCGGCGGCGCACCGGCCGGCCCGGCGAGCGCGACGTTCATCGTGATGCCGGTCGACAGGGCAATGCGGCGTTGTTCGATCATGGGCGCGGCCTTAGCACGGGAAAGGAGCGCCTCCCATCGACAGGCTCAGGACAGGCTTAAAGTGATAAAAGTTGCCCAGTTCGGCGGCTTTTTGGGGCTGTTTTGTAAACTTAAGCTTTTGGCCGCGGGGTGGCGTGGTTGCTGGCGCGGCACGGGTTGAAACAGACGATTCGAAAGAGCCGCAATGATAGTCTCACAGTCGGGTGCCTGTAGGACAGGGAAATCGCACGGAGGGGATGGTGGAAAGCGGACGTCGGCCTCAAGTGCCGAGCTGTTTGAGTGACCTTACCTTCTTCCGCTCGCCATGTGTCATGTAACTTGTAAGTCGTAGACGGTCTGGGCGTTCACGATACAGTGACACGGCGGCACCTCGCTCCCTCAGAAACCGACGGAGGCGCTGGCAGTTCTTTCGACCCCAAACGCCTACATATCGTTTCATCCACGGGGCTTGCCGATATGACGCATAGCCACTGAACGCTTCGTCGATCTCTGCGAGAGTAATATAGGCGAGCACTGCCGAAAGGGGCGCGATGCAAACAAGCGGATCGCTTCCCACAACGAAAGCGGTTTCGGGAAATTCGTAGACGCGGACTTGTTGGGCCATTCCCCCATCATCCACAGGAACCCTAATGTCCGCAATGGGTCGAAAGCTGCCATTACCCGCGCAAACGGCAATGGGTGGAAAACGGAAACTAGCGACACGCTAATGCGTCGATTTTTGGCCCGCGCAACCAGAAAGCGTGACGAAAGGAAGGCGATTTGCCGCCCTCCATCACTCCGTCAAAAATCGACTCCCGCGCGAACATAAATAAAGCGGCCGTTGAACCCGAACGGCGACCCACCCCCCGAATAGGGGATGTACTGAAAGTTCTGTGGAAAAGTGCCGGTCGTCGAACGCCGGCCAAATGGCCGACGGTCCGGATATACATCAAAGATGTTGTTTGCGCCGATCGCCAGGTCGAGCCGGTTAAAAAAGCGATAGCGCACTTCAAGGTCGGTGATCCACTTGGGGCTCAGTTTCTGATCATCGGGGCCAAGTGCGATAAGATCCGTCTGGTTCGGCGCCAGCGGCAAGGCAGCATCGAGCGCCAGCACCTTGCCGTAGCGCGTGGTGCGCGCGGTAACGCCGAAATTGCCGATTTCGCCGTCGGCGCTCAGTACCACCTTGTTTTTGGGCTGGCCCTTTGTGAACCGGAGCCCTTGCTCGCGCCCGAAAAGCACTAGTCCGGGAACCGAAGCGAGCGGCCCCAACGCGTCGATCCGCTTGTCGATCTTGGTTTTGTTGACGTTAAGCGCCGCAGTTAAATTCCACTTGCCGAAGCGGGCAGTCGTGAAACGATAGGTGCCGATCAGGTCGAGGCCGCGGGTGGTGGTGTCGAGACCGTTGATGAAAAAGCGCGCAGCGCCGACGCTGTTGAACCCGGCGCCGTTAAGGATTTGCGCGATGGTGAGGCCTGGATTTGACCCAGTCGGCTGGCCCAGGGCATCACGGTTAGCGGTCAGATTTTCGGTCAGGACGATGCGGTCGCTGATTTTGATCTGATAGAAGTCGGCGGTGAAATTCAGCCCGCGCATCGGGCTGGCAGTCGCGCCCAAGCTAAAATTGACCGATTTTTCAGGCTTGAGATCCTTCGCTCCAAGCGCCTGCGCGATCGGGCTTCCCACCGCTACCGTGCTGATGTCGACCGGAACTCCGGAGATGAAGTTTGTCGAGGTGGTGGTAAAAAATTGCTGATGGAGTGACGGCGCGCGGAAGCCGTTTGAGATAGAGCCGCGTACGGCATAACCTGGCACAAATTCATAACGCAGCGCGAGCTTGCCATCCACCGTATTGCCGAAGTCGGTGAAATGCTCGAAGCGGCCGGCCACGGTGGCGGTGAAATTTTTAAACACCTCCCCGTCGAGTTCGAGATAGGCGGCGTAGCTACTGCGGCTCTCGTCGGTCGCGCTTGCCGCGGGTATCCCGGGGAACCCCTGCGACCCTACCGGCGCCTGTCTTCCGGGGAACGTGCACAAATTATTGGTGACGTTGAACAGGCCCCCAAGCGATGCGCAGTTGGGCGCCGTCGTGACCCGTGCCGAAACCGCGAACGGCCCGGCCAGATAGGATTGCGGTTCGCCCGGAGTGATCTTGAAATTCTCGTTGCGATATTCGGCCCCGGCGGCAATCGACAGGGGCGATGCCAGCCCGACCTCGAACAGCTTCGAGAAATCAAGATTGGCCAGCCATTGGCCGAAATCGAGCCCGCCGGCATTGAAGGTGTTCTGGCTAGCCGCGCCGAACGACGTGTTAAGCGTGTTGCGGATGGTGTAGTCAAACTGGTTGTGACCGTAGCCGAGTGACAAGTCACTCTTCCAGCCTGACAGCTCGCCGCGAACGCCGACGGTTCCCGCCCAATCCTGAAGATTGGTGTCGATCAGCGGCAGGAAGCCGTCCGGAGTCAGCGCCGCGAAATTCCCGTTGCTAGGCGAGGTCGACGGCAAAATGGTCGAGAAATCGCGATTGGCAGCAGCATTGGCGGATCGGTAATTGGCCGCACTCAACCCGTCGCGTTTGCCGTACGATCCGAACGCATAGATTTCGAAATCTCCGACTGGAACACCGGCATTGAGGAAGAAATTGAAGTCCTCGGTCTTGGCGTCTCCGAATTTGAACTGCAATCGATTGAAGGTCAGTTCGCGCGAGTCAAACGCCGGTACTCCATTCGAGGGGGCATAGTTGGGCCGCAGATCGTAACCCGCGCGGTTAGTGGCATTGCGATCGCGGTATTCGGCGGTCAAATTAACAAATCCACCGCCGATCGGAAGGCCGAGGTTGGCGCCAATCGTAGTGATGGCGCCGTCCCGCGCCTCGCGCTCGCCGCTGCTGTTGGCGAGGAAATAACGGGGATCTGTTGGGTCTAGGATAGGCTGGCCACCAGCGTTGGTTTGAAGCCCGTCGAAGTCGTTCACTCCCTTGAGCGTAGTGATATATTTGCCGTAGCTGGCGGTCGCCCGCCCGCCATTGTCGGCGCGCTTAAGACGGACGTTGATGACCCCGGCGATCGCGTCCGAACCATACTGAGACGAGGCGCCGTCCCTAAGCACTTCAATCCGCTCAATCGCGAGGGTCGGGATGAGGTTCATGTCAACCGCGGCGCTTCCGCGGCCGATAGTGCCGTTAATGTTGAGCAACGCCGAGACATGGCGGCGCTTGCCATTGACGAGCACCAATGTCTGGTCGGGGCTAAGCCCGCGCAGGGTTGCCGGGCGAAGTACGTCAGTGCCGTCGGCGATGGACGGCTGGGGGAAGTTGAACGACGGGACCAATTGGTTGAGCACCTTGTTGACCTCAGTCAGCCCGGTATTCGTCAACGCCTCGCCGCTAATGACATCAACCGGGACCGGCGAGTCGGCAAGGGTGCGGTCAGTTCGCCGGGTGCCGGTAACAATAATGGCATCTTGGCCATCAGTCTCGACTGCGACCGGGGGCCGGACAGTGTCGGGCCGCGTGGCCTGTTGGGCAGAGGCGCCCTTAGCCCACGTAGGCACTGCGAAAGCTGACGCCGAAAGACTGGCCAGCAACAGGCTTCGAATGCGTAATCTGGTCATGACGGTGCCCCCGATAGCGCAGGGCGCGACCATTCGCGCCAGAGCGAAGTATTGCTGAGAAGCGTGGTCCAATTCTCTTCGATGACAAGCTCCCCCAGGCTGACCGCTGACTTTTTCGCCGCAGTTGTGTCAGATCAGCAACTCTACCATCGCATGGTTGCATTAGCTTTCCAGTTAGTCGTCGTTTTCGACCGTATTTAGGATCAGCGTGTTATTATGGTGCGTCCGCACTGGCGAGTAGTTGCGCGAGCCACCCGGCCCGAGGCAAACGGAAGCAGGCCAGCATTAGGGTTTATCCAAAACGCCAGCGCTCGAAGGAGCAGGCTAGTGTCCGGTTTGGGTGGAAAGCGGACTCTAACGGCGAAAAGCCGCGAGCACACCAGCCACTGTCACTCCTAGAAACCCCAATAGCGGGATGAGCAATAATTGAAGCTGATACTGAGCATCGCGCTCGCCACTAAATGTCGAGATGGAAATTATCAGAGTGGCGAAGATGTAGGCGACCTGGAACCCGAGAATCACGCGGCGGGCCTTGGGACGTGTCATTACCATTGCTAGGACACATGCGATAATCATCGGCCCTGCGAACATGCATTCCAAGCCGAGAAAATCTGGGATGCTAGAAATACGAAAAGCGAACCCCAAAGCGAGCATGTAGGCGACCGTTAAACCGACGATTGCCCAAATCGTGGATCGGTTGTGGAGGATGGTTTGTGGCTGCATAAGAAAGGGGCATAGGATACAAAGATTAATGTCTGCAGAGGGTCGGGAGCAGCATGGCCGCTAAATGGCGGTCATGGGTGGAAAGCGGACATTGGCTATTCCGGCCCTGGGCAGTGTTCTCTCGCCCATTCCACTGGGGTTAGATAGGTCACCAGTCCAGTCCTGTAATTGGCTACCACCGCTCCCGAGTAAGAGTGGGTGCACAGCAAAATCGCCTCCACGTCCCTATCGACCTCCTCCACCCGGCCACTTTCGGCCATAGCTTTGGCAGCGAGATGGCCCGGCAGTCTATTGTGCGGAGTAATTCTCGCCAGCATTGCACCCACCTCCGCGGCTGGAAGAACGAACGTAAGTTCCTGCGCATTAGTATCGAGGTCGTGCCGCTCCGAAATCTGTCTAGCCGAATGCGGAACGAAAGGTGGAAGCCAGCCCCTCCTAATGGCTCCTGCACGCTCAGCTTCGCCGTACGTGGCGTAGCTTGCTTCCTTTTCGTCGCTGCAGGCCACAAGCGAGAGAAGCAAACTGGCGATGAAAGGCATCTTCATTCAAGGATCATCAACCATGGTTCTTGCGTCCGCAATGGGTCGAAAGCGGACATTAGGCAAAGCGGGCTGACTTCGTCCGGTCGGCTCACGTGCGCCTATTTCCCCGGCGCATCCGCCTGGCTCGAAGGCGCTCCTGCACGCGCGCCCAACCAGCGACCCATCCATGCCTCGACTGTTGCATACCATTGCACCGAGTTCTGAGGCTTGAGCACCCAGTGGTTCTCGTCGGGAAACAACAGCATTTCCGTCGGAACACCGGCGCGGCGCGCCGCATTGTGGGCCGCAATGCCTTGGTCGAGTGGCACGCGATAATCGCGAGCGCCGTGGATTACCAACAGGGGCACTTTCCATTTGGCCACCGCATC
>ENA-OFDP01000086-OFDP01000086.1-metagenomes-genome-assembly--contig:-NODE-86-length-43472-cov-6.919732_pt1 | contig 43472 bp, 42 predicted proteins | sample MGYA00153389_OFDP01 | MGnify analysis MGYA00153389
TCCGGTGATGGTGAGCAAAGAAATCTGGACACACTTATTAGCTTACACTTTACTACGTACTATTATGTGGCAGGCTGTATCTTCGTCAGAAAATACAGTTTTTCAACTCTCATTCCAATCAACCAGGCAGCAGTTTAATCGGTTATTGACGCTGTTGGCAACTACAGGAAAATGCCAACAGCGACAATGGCGTCAATTACTTTTGGAACAGGTGGCAACTAATTTACTGACGATTCGACCTGAGCGTTCGCTTACCTAGAGTTTTGAAACGCAGGCCGAAACCGTATCCTCGAATGCAGGAACCTCGCTCTGTCTTGAAAGCTAAACTGCGGGTGTGATTAAGCCTTTTTCAGTGCCATTGGACTGAAGTCCTTGCTGCGAACCAACAATTAACGTTCATTCTGCAACTTTCTTACCTCTTTGTGCACGCTCATCCCAATTTCCAGAGCCTCATTTAGCAACCGCCCGTATTCAGTCGCCCGATCGCTCACATCCAGCGCCATCAAAGCAGCCAAATTACTTTCAATGTTAGCAAATAACTCGTAACGGCGACCGATAAATTTCTGATTTTCTCTGAGAATCCTTTCTGTTTTCAAAGCACAGACTAAACTTTCTCTAGTGATTTTTAAGGCTTCAATAGCATCTCCTCGATTAATTAAATTGGCTTGTAGATTGCCAGCAGCCGTTAGGCGATCGATAATATCTAAAGCCTTAATTACCTCGTGATACTTCTCAACTTCATCCAGTAGACCCGCTAGCGTTGCCAGAGGCTTTGCCTTCACCCATTTATAGACATTCCAAACAACAGTAATCGCCACCGACAAACCCAAAGTTATTTGCAAAACCCGGAGAAATATCTCAGCATCGGTAATACCAACTTGATTTTTACTGGCGAGTAAAGCAATAGGCAGCGAAACAACTAATGTCATACAAAATATCAGCAACTCATTCAACAAAAAAGAAAATAACTTTTTACTATCTCGAAATGCAGCCGATCGGTAAAAATCCGCTGCAAAACCGTCGCTCAAAGCTATTCCGCTCAAATCATCCAACTCCTTCTCAGGAATTCTCAACTCATCCAAATCCGCTTGTATCACTATTTCAAATCTCCTTAAATTGGCATTAATTAAAATCCTCCCAGAGACCTAATGGAATCCCACAGACTCATATAAAAATTGCTGTCTCGGCTGCGGAACAGTTGAAAAGCTTGTCCCGGTGCGCCAAAAAATGGTCTCAGCGTCCATCCTAACTGACTGCCAACAAACGCATAAAGTCCCAACCAGAATCGCAAAATATTTAGCCTGATATCTTTGCCTTCGGCATCTTGTTCGGACAGAAAGTGCATTCCTTGATAAATGAAACTTACGCCTAAAAAGCCTGTGATTGCCATAATAGCAACATTCAGCAACAGATAAAAATTGTAATTTGTACTGCTGATCAGAAAAAATAGACTGACAGGTGCAAATCCAAACAGCAAAACGCTAATCATCGCCATTGATGTCATCAACAATGTTAAATACTGCTCAAAACTTCGTTTTGAACCAAACATGACATTAAAAAAGTACAGTGTGGGAAAGCAGATAATCAGCGTCAGCAAGTAAAGTGCTGGCAATTTAATTGCTGAAATCAGACATTGCATCCACGTACTAGATGCACCTAATATTGCTCCGTAAATGGCAAAAAATACGGTACTAGAAATCAACAAACCGAAAATTTTAGATTTGAGTTTGACACCTTCGCGAATTTCTTCGAGAAACTTTTGCCGTTCCCGCAGCAAATACATTACTACTGAAAAATATTTCACGGGCTCTCCTTGTGACTGATGCGACTCCGAATCAGTCATAACTCAAGCTGAGTACGATCGGCAATCTTGGCAAATCAGGGCACTGTATGTTAACCAATTATTGTGGCACCCAACTCGCCACAAGCTGAGATGTAGAGGCGTTTAGGGGTTTACTTGGATGGTAACAGCGATCGGGCAAAGCTTGACTAGAGGCTGGATATTTCTAGTCAATTTGTCTCCAAAAAGGTCAAATCGTAGTCACTTGATACTCAGTTTGATACTCACCTTGACCCCTCACCAGCCCAGAAATCGCCATTAAAAAATCTCAAACCGTTGATTTATCGTTGATTTGAGGTATTTATATCGGTAAGCGGGCAGCGGGAATCGAACCCGCATAGTTAGCTTGGAAGGCTAAAGTTTTACCACTAAACTATGCCCGCACACAGGAACTAAGCATATCACAAGTTTATCTCGATTGCAATAGGGTTGTGCAAAATTTCTGAATACCTCCCTCGCAGTGGCTGAATCGGGACTTACTCGCCATCGCCCTCCTCGCGCCGAAAATCCCCGTCTCCGATGCTGGGTAAGGCTTTACGGATGAAAATAATCGTAAATTTGCTGGGCCAGACGCGGGCCAATCCCAGAAACTTCTGCCAACTGTTCGGGAGTCGCTAAACGCAGATAGTCGATCGACCGAAAATGTGCTAACAATTGTTTTTGTCGGTGGTGTCCCAATCCGGGAATGTCATCAAGGCGCGATCGCTTCATTCTGGCACTTCTTTGATCCCGATGAAAACTCACAGCAAATCTGTGCGCCTCATCCCGCACCCGCCGCAATAACTGTACACCCGGTTGCTCAGAATTAGTTGGCAGTGGCAAGGATTCCCCCGGCAAAAATATCTCCTCTCGCTGCTTTGCCAAACTGACAACACGCAACTCTTCTAGCAAATTCATCTCCCGCAAAACAGCCACAACTGCTGACAGTTGACCTTTGCCGCCGTCTATCATTATTAAGTCGGGTTTGTCCGAAATAGTACGAGAAACAGAAGAGAAACTGCTAATTTTTTCCGGTTCTCCTAAATCGCTAAATTCGTTCTCTTCCTTTTTATCTCGGAATCGTCTGCCGATAACTTCTGCTAAACTAGCAAAGTCGTCAGAATGACCCGATTTAATTTCAGGATTTTTAATTTTGTAGTGGCGGTAGTGTTGATTGGCTGGCAAACCGTCAATAAATACGACACGGGAAGCTACCGCGTCAGAACCTTGAATATGAGAAATATCGTAACCTTCAATGCGGTGCGGAACTTCTGGCAAATCGAGAACTTCTGCTAAATCTTGCATTGCTTGAGAATTGCGATCGCTCAATCGTTGCATTCTCGCCAATTCATACTCAGCGTTGCGTTCCACCATCTCAATTAACTCTGCTTTACTTTGTCGCTGCGGAGTTAAAATTGTCACTTTTCTGCCCTTGCGACTGCTCAACCAATCTGCTAATATTTCCGCTTCTGGTAAATCATATTGTACTGAGATTTCGCTGGGAATTTCTACAGATTCGACATTTTGATAGTGTTCCTCTAACACCCGTTGCAAAATTGCTCCGGCTTCTACCCCCCCTCGTTCCCCCCCTTGGTAAGGGGGGGAGGTAAGAGAAGGTTGAGGTAATTCTTCTTCCCCGAAATGTAGGGGCGGTGCCGTGCCCGCCCTGGGTATTTCTTCCCCGAAATGTAGGGGCGGTGCCCCTGTATCCACCCTGGGAATTTCCGCCATAAATCCCAGTCTTCCGACTAATTGACCGGCACGAATCTGGAATAGTTGAATGCAAGCGTGCTCGGTGTCTGCCGCAAGGGCGATCGCATCCCTGGAAACTGTATCGTCGGGCAAAGACACTTTTTGACCCGCACTCAAAGACTGCAAACCCTTAATTTGGTCGCGAATCCGCGCGGCCGTTTCAAAGTTCAAATCTTCGGCTGCTTGTTCCATTTGTGGTTCCAGGATATCGAGCAATTCTTGAGTCCTTCCCTGAAAAATCATCGCCACTTTTTGGATAATTTTTTCGTATTCCTCCGGCGAAGTTAACCCCTGACAAACGCCGACACAACGGCCGATGTCGTAGTTCAAACAAGGACGGTCTTTAAATAGCGGTTGAGGGCGCTGCCGCAAAGGGAAAATCCGCTTAATTAAATGCAGCGTGCTCCGCAGCGCCCCTGTATCGACATAAGGGCCGTAGTAGCGATCTTTTACACTACCAGCGCGGCGTTTGCGGGTGATAAAAATACGCGGGTATTTTTCCGACCAAGTTATGCACAAATAAGGATATTTTTTATCATCTTTGAGGAGGACATTAAAGTGAGGTTGATGTTGTTTAACCAGGTTTGCTTCTAATGCTAAAGCTTCTGCTTCTGTGTCGGTGGCGATGAATTCAATTTCGCGCACTTGCTGCACCATCATCGCGATGCGAGGACTGAGATTTTGGCTTTCGCGGAAGTAGGAACGGACGCGGTTTCTGAGTTTTTTTGATTTGCCGATGTACAGGATGCGATCGCCCTCATCGCGCATCAAGTATACACCAGGAACTGCCGGAATTTCTTTGAGGCGACTTTCTAGGCGTTCTGAGTCTTTAACTAGCGGCAGCGTTTTTGTGGACGGCATATAAATTTGAGATTTTATGACTTATATCTACTATTGTAACGCTGTTATCTGGGTCAAGCGAATCAATCACAAATCAAAACCGCAGATTTATTATCATTTACCTTATCCAACGGATATTTATCCTTAATAAATTCTTGCAGCAAATCAAAAAAAGTATCAAAAGCCTGACTTTCATCTGTTGAATAAAACAGAATAACTTTAGCCCAAGAAGCGGAGGTATTAACAGCAAATCTTTTTTGCAGCCAAGGCTGAAATTCTGCAAATTCTTCCTCTTGTTCTGTGACGGGGGTTGCCAGCAAATCGCGGGCGTGTTGATAGCCGCACAAGAACATAAATAGGTTGCTGATAGAACGGGAACCGATGTACATTGCCGGTTTCTTTTGAATGCGATCGAGTAATTCGTAAAATTTAGTCATTTTTTATTCCTCCCCTTGTGGAAATTTATACAATTAAAAACGGTCAATTTCTTCGACAATAAACTGACCGCTTGGACAGTCAAAATCTTTTATCCATTCTTCTCTCGTTAGTCCAATCATTGACAAATTATCAAACACTTTGCGACGAACTTCAATCCCATAGTGTGTACCATTCTGAGTAATCGGTGTTCTGCCTTCTTCCCAGCGTTGACTCACAATAAAATATCCTCGTCCTACCAACTTTAGTTGAAGATGAATCCCGTTAATGCCGTTCGCCTTTAACCAATATTTAATACCTTCAGCACATTCAGCGCACTGCAATAGCTTAAAATTCCTTACGATCGAGGCTATTTCTTGATAGATTTCTTCATCACAAAATTGTGGATTGCTTGACATTATATCATATCTCTAGTTTACAATATCTGAGATAAAAACTTGCGGGTGCGTTCTTCCTTCGGGTTCTGAAAAAACTGTTCCGGGCGGGCTTCTTCTACTAAAACACCGCCATCCATCAATACAATGCGATCGGCAACTTCGCGCGCAAATCCAACTTCATGAGTCACCACTACCATTGTAATTCCAGTTTGAGCCAAATTTCGCATCACATCTAAAACTTCCCGCACCATTTCAGGATCTAATGCTGATGTCGGTTCATCAAACAGCATGATTTTAGGCTGCATTGCTAGAGAACGCGCAATAGCGACGCGTTGCTGTTGTCCCCCAGAAAGTTGTCCGGGATATTTTTGTGCTTGTTCCAAAATTCCTACTCTTTCTAACAGTTGCATTGCTACTTCTTCAGCTTTCTTCTTGGGCCAGCGGCGCACCCACACGGGCGCTAGCATGACGTTTTGCAAGACTGATAAGTGGGGAAATAGGTTGAATTGCTGAAACACCATTCCTACTTCCCGGCGAATTGTCTCGATGTTACGCAAGTCGTGGGAAAGTTCGATGCCGTCGATCGTAATTTTACCTTGTTGGTATTCTTCTAAGGCGTTAAATGTGCGGATAAATGTGGATTTTCCCGAGCCGGATGGGCCCATGACTACGACGACTTCGCCTCGGTTTACGTTCATGCTGACGCCACGCAGTACGTGAAATTGTCCGTACCATTTGTGGACGTTTTCTGCTACGATTACTTGTTCTGGGATTGTTAGTTGAGTTTCCATATTTTTTTTACCGCTGATGTAAGCAGATGAACGCGGATGAACGCAGATAGTTTTTTACCTTTGACTTACTTCTAAACTTCGTTCTATTTTGCGACTGGCTAAGGACATTGAGTAGCAAAATACCCAATAGATGATGCCGACGAATATGTAAACTTCGGCGTACCTGCCGATGTAGGAGGGATTTGCTAAAACTGCGCGGGATATGCCGATTAATTCTAACATTCCGAATAGGGAAAGCAGGGAGGTATCCATGAATAATCCGATGAATTGTCCGCCGATCGCCGGAATGACCGTTCGCAACGCTTGAGGCAGTACAATCAGGATTGTGAGTAAGGGTGTATTTAGCCCGATCGACCTTGCTGCTTCTATTTGTCCTCTGGGTACAGCCTGCAAGCCGCCGCGCACGTTTTCTGCCAAGTAGGCCGCACTAAATAATGTTAGTCCGGCGATCGCTCTAATGACTCTATCCAATTTGGGATATTCTGGCGGCAAGAATAATTGCAGCATCACTTGACCTAAAAACAAAATGCCAATTAACGGCAAACCCCGAACAATTTCAATGTACAATGTTGAAAACAGTTTGACGACTGGCAAAGAGCTTTGTCGCCCTAGGGCTAGCAATACTCCCAAAGGAAAGGAAAGCACAATACTAATCACTGCTAAAAACAGCGTCAACACTAAACCACCCCAATCATTTGTTGACACTTCTGTCAAGCCTAACCCGCCTTTAATCAACCACAGAATTACTGGGAAGGAAAGAGCCCAAATTGCAGGCATCCAGCCCAGGATTTTGGGGTTGATTTGTCTGGCGATGACATAGCTGGCGGTGGCTGCGATGATAATTCCTAAGAGGTAGAGGCGAGAGGTGAGGTCGATCGGCGAAATGACCGCACCCACAACCGCAGCACCGAGTATAATTAGCAAAGGTGGATTCCAAAGCCGTTCTTCCCGCTGAATGTTTCCCCAAGTCAAGCCTCCCAACAAGGCAATTATTGCCGCTACTATCCAGAGTCGCCAGTAGGATTCGCTGGGAAATCTGCCTGCAAAAAATAGTGGCAAGTTGGCTTCTAACACGCGCCACTGAGCTTTTGTAGTTGCCCAAACGATAATTCCTTTAATAGTTTGAAAGGCGACAATTAGGCAAACTACTGTCAGAATACTGTTGTACCAGGTACTAAATAAGTTTTTGCGCGCCCAATTCCAAGGGGTGGGCGATTCGGTGGCTGGGGGCGAGAGCACGGGGGTTGTTTCCATATGGTGGTTTTCAATCCTATCAGATAAAGTAACAATAACTTATTGTATTAACCCGCTTGGAGTGGGTTTTGTCTTTGTAATCGCCAGGGCTTATTGTCGCCGATTTATCCAATCTTCTCCACCTGGTAACTGACTTAAATGCTGGGCTAAGACTGCGGGTAAATCTTTTGCGGAATGGAGATAAGTCAAATTCAATAACGTCACAGCAGTGTGGATAATCAAGTTTCTATCCATCATTTCTGCAAGTTGAAATTGAGTATAAACACCATTCAATACTTCCTCTGCCGCCTCTGCAATCGCATCTTCGATCACCTCCTCCTCTATGAAATTCTCCCATTCATCAGAATTGATGTAATAAGATGTTTTATTGTCTTTAATATTTGCCTTTTTAATTTCTCTAATTGCATTGCGAATTGAATTTGCCCAAGAACCAGTTAATCGGTGTTCAACTTGATTTTTAATCAAATGAATCAGCAAAACATTTAAAAAAGATTGAATCTGCCGCAGAATTGCCTGTTTACTCATGCCATCTAACTCATCGACAATTGCCAAAGCATCCGTATACCTTCCTTCCAATATGCTAGTTCTAAGATCGATTAATTCTTGTGTCATTTTATTCTCCTTAAATTTGATAGTGGCAAAGCCAGATACTTGTTGTTACTGAGAATTAATTACACTAGCTAAGATTCCTAAAATTTTATTAACATCTCTGAGGTAATATTCGGTCAAATCTATTTCAATCACTTGTTCTTTTAGTTTTAAAAATCTCCAGTTGGTGCCGCTAGTAACAGCACCATAAATTGTCGAAATCTGGTTGCCTTCACGTTCGTTAAATATTCTAGCTGCCAACATTTCTGCTACGCACTGTCCCAAACCGCCATTAATATTTTCTTTTTTAGCTTCCACAATAATAACTACTGGTGCGGTAACAATTAATAATTCTGGAGAACGACTAATTAGAAAATCGCAATTTCCATTTAATCCTTTTTCGGCATCAATTGTAAAATCAATTCCAGAAAAAAAGCTAATCTCAGAATTCAACTGTTTTCTCAATTCGATTAAAATCGGTGCAATTATCATTTCCGAGCGAGCTTTTTCAGTATTACTGCTAATAGCTAACGGCACGGTATATAGAAGTGTTTCTTCTAAAAAGCTACTACTTTCTAACTCGGGTATATCAGAAAACATATTAAGTCTATCTAAAACTTTAAAATCAAAAGTTTTAGATACTTTGGCTAAACTAAAATCACTGTATGCCATTTTGTTTCTCCTTGTACGATCGATTAAAAAGCTCAACTCTTATTAAACTTTATCTTTCCTTGAGTTGTACTGTACTATTGTACCAATTCATGAACAGAGAAACTGTCAAACTAATTGTGAGGTATGTTACCATGATAATTAGCATTGTTTCGATCGCCCTTCCGGTCTGATTCAGCGTCGGAGACCCCACCACAAAGTAAACGTCGGGATAAGCAACCGCAACCGCTAAACTGGAATTCTTAGCTAAATTGAGATACTGACTGGTTAAAGGCGGCACAATTACCCGCAAAGCTTGCGGCAAAATTACCATCCGCATCATGGTTCCAGACTTTAGTCCCAAAGACTTTCCGGCTTCCCACTGGCCTCTCGATACTGATTGAATTCCGGCGCGGACAATTTCGGCAATGTAACTGCCAGTATACAAGCTGAGTCCTGTTACCAGAGCTGCAAATTCTGGAGTTAATTTTAGTCCTCCTTCGAGTTGCAATGCTGGTGTCAGGCGCGGGAAATCTAGGCGGAAAGGTAGATTTTTGGTAATAATCAAAGCTAAGATTATACTGAGGACGATCGCACCTAGAGCCCAAAACAACTGTCTTCCCGGCTTAGCTTCTTCCAGCATCACCCGCGCCCGCCACATCCACAGCCCAGCCGCCGCCAAAACTCCGATAGTTAGCAAAATCAACCAAATCTCAAAACCAGGTAACGCCTGCGGCCAAGGTACAGCAATGCCCCGATTTGTCAAGTAAATCGGCCCACTCATCTGCGGGTTGTCTTCCAGTTTTGGCAGAGAAATGAAAACTGCAAAATACCAGAAAAATAATTGCAGCAATAATGGCGTATTCCGCAAAATCTCCACATACAAACCAGCCAGAGTTCGCAGCAACCAATTATCGGAAAGGCGCGCAATTCCTACAGTCAAACCCGCAATTGTTGCAAAAATTAGCCCGAGACCCATCACCCGCAGCGAGTTGATTAAACCGACAAAATAAGCTTGTCTGTAAGTGTTTTCAGGACTGTAGGGAATCACGCTTTCGCCGATGTCAAAGGATGCTTGGGAATTCAGAAAGTCAAATCCAAAGGCAATCCCCAGTTGCGCGTAATTGGCACTGAGATTGTCCCAGAGAATGGCGATGACAGTTATTACTAAAATTACGAAGATCGCCTGTCCGGCAATTTTCCAGAAGCGATCGTCCCTGAGTAGTTTTGATATACCTTGAAACTTGGACAATTTATGAGATTGGCCCGGTTGAGGTTCTGGATTCATAATTGTTTAATAGTTGTCTAAAATATCTTGTTTGTTAACAGTCAACAGTCAACTGTCAACTGTTAACAAAAATTAGCGGAACGGCGGCGAGTAAAGCAAACCGCCATCTTTCCAGAGTTTGTTTTGACCCCGGTCTAACTTAAGTGTACTTTTTGGGCCGAGGTTACGATCGTACATTTCCCCGTAATTTCCGACTTTCTTAACAACGCGGGCGGCGAAGTCGTTCGAGAGTCCGAAACCTTTACCTAAATCTCCTTCTTTTCCTAGCAAACGTTTGACGCTCGGGTCTGTAGTGCTTGCCACAATTTGGTCTACATTGGTCGAATTAATTCCCAAATCTTCGGCTTCAATCGCTGCAAAAACGATCCATCTCACCGCATCCGACCATTTAGGATCGCCGCTTTTCACCGCTGGGGCTAACGGTTCTTTTGACATGACGATCGGCAAAACAACATTATTCTCAGGAGTCGGCAGAGTTGTGCGCTTAGACACGAGTTGCGATCGATCGGCTGTAACACCTTGACAGCGACCTTCTTGATACGTCGCAAAGGTAGCATTCACATCTTCAAACACGACTGGAGTGTATTTAACTCCTAATTTTCGCATTTGGTCGGACAAATTTTGTTCCGTGCTCGTACCTGTCTGCACGCAGATCGATTTGCCCGCAAAATCTTTTAAAGTTTTGATGCCGCTATCTTTTTTGACCATGATGCTTTGAGAGTCATAAAAGATAATTGGGGCAAATTCCAGTCCCGTAGTGCTGTCGCGACTCGCCGTGTAGGTGGTATTTCGGCTGAGAATATCGATTTCTCCAGCCTGCAAAACTGTAAATCGATCTTTGGCGTTGAGCTTTCGGTACTCTACTTTTTCGGGATCATCAAATATTGCCGCCGCTACAGCCCTGCACACATCCACATCCAGCCCCGAGTATTTGCCTTTTTCGTCTACAAAGCTAAAACCAGGCAATTCGCCGCTGATGCCGCAAATTAGTTTACCCCGGGCGACAATTGTATCTATCCGACTCGTAGTTTGTTGCGCTTTGTCGCCCGCCGTTGTTGCTGGTGTTTGTCCGACTTGTGCCGATCGATCTCGACAAGATGCCAACGGTGCCACTAATAACACACTTGCCAGCAGTAGAAATCCCCATTTACGCATAAATTTTAGTAGAACGCTTTCTCGACAATCCTACCTTGTAGATGTCAAGAACTGTTGCTATCGGCAATGTACACAAGCCGACGACTTCTGGCTTAGTCGTTCAGCACCCTGATAAGTGTACTGGCTGCGGGTCTGTTATTTTTTTGCCCGCTGTGGACGATCGTCCTTTGCTACAATATTTATCCAATTTTGATTTAATACGCTTAGAACCGTTCTGGTGCTAGGCGCTGCTCGGCTAAATCGCGGATCAGCGACAGCCGAGACTCGATGTAGTCGTTCAACATATCTGTTTCATTGCCATTGAGCGCAGAGTTGTTCTTTAACTGCTTCAGCAGCGACTGTACCAGGGTGGCATCGTCCAAAGTAACTAACAGTGTGGCTTGGGTGGTCTCAATTAATGACCAGAGTTGGCGTAACATGACTGGAGTCATAAAACCTCGTTGAGCGTAAATACGCACTTAATGGGCGGGCTGGGCGAAAAGTTGGTCTTAGTCTTTCAAGCCGATAGACGAAAAGCACCCTAATTGCGATCGGCTTAATGATTATTTTATATTTGACCACAATAACTGAATATAGTAGTGCCAAAAGCTACAACACACAAGATGTTACCAAAGTTCCCAATCTCTTCATATTCAGATACACATCTTGATAAAAAATTACAAATCTTTATATAGAATTTGAGGACTGAGCTCAATTCCGGCTGCGCCGGAATGAGATAGAGGACACGGCAGTGCCGTTTCCCTACCCAGATTAATCGTAGGGACACGGCACTGCCGTGTCCTGAGCTCGGGTAATATTAATTCCGATCCAACCGGAATTCATCGGATCAGATATCACCAAACCCAGCGGTTTCCAACCGCCGACGATTTCTTTAGTCCTGAGACAATTGATAGATTAAGCAGATAATTCAGCAGCAGCCAACTTTTCAACCTCCGCCAGAATTATTTCTAATTCACCAATGATTTTGGTAGCCCCCTCCAAATCGTTTGATTCGGCCAGCAATTGAAGCTCAGCAGCCATCTCGGGCATTAGCCGCACCGCCGCCGTAGCGCTGACACCTTGAATTTGATGTGCGTAGCGGGCTAGTGTCTCTACATCTCCCGAAGCGATCGCCACCTTAGCAGCTTCTAAATAACTGCCAGTATCCACCACAAAAGTTTGCAGTATTTCCCGCTCGAACTCTAAATCAGCGCCCGCAATTTCGTGCAAGCGTGCCATATCCACTACAGATTCGATATCGGGAGCAGAGTTTTTGAGTTCCTCGCCATTAAACTTGGGAACTTCAATTTTTAACTGTACCGACCAATTTTGTAATATAGATTTTAAATTTTCGATCAAAATAGGCTTGCTAATATAATCGTCCATACCCGCCGCCAGACACTTTTCCCGATCGCCCTTCAAAGCATTCGCCGTCATCGCAATCACCACTGTCTTTCGATGCGACTCGATCGAACCAGCAGCAACATCTGCCGCTTCCAGACGGCGCAATTCCAAAGTCGCTTCGTAACCGTCCAAAATCGGCATCTGACAGTCCATCAACACAATGTCATACTTTTTGAGGGCAATCATAGATAGCGCCTCAGCGCCGTTATTTGCCACATCCGCCGCGCATCCCAAAACTCTGAGTTGATTCAGACCAACTTTTTGATTGATCGGAGTATCTTCCACTAACAAAATCTTTAAGCTTGCTAACTCGCGGTTGTCAATAGCTGAGACTCGATTGGATGTTGGATTTGCCAGAGCTCGATCGACTAGCGTACCGGGGGCGATCGCATTCACCAAGCAATCAAACAGCCGGTGAGCTTTCACAGGTTTAGTTAAATAGCCACTAAAACCGCTATCTACCAAGCGTTTCGCCTCTGCAAGCTGAGTAATTGAAGTCAGCACCACCCAATGCGTCTGCTGCATTGCCGGCTCAGCAATCATCAACCTTTCCAAACTTCCGGCCACCATTTCTGGCAACTGAATATCAACCAAAACGATATCATAAGGGCAATTAATACTAAAAGCTTTGTACATAGATGCGATCGCCATCCAACCATTTTCAACCTCCTCCACTTCCATCCCCCACAAAACAGCCATTCTCAGCAGCACTTTTCGCACTGTCGGCTTATCGCTAGCAACTAACATTTTTCGCCCGGTCAACGCCGTTTGCAAATTCACTTCGCACCCAGTCCCTACAGCATTTAAATTTTCCTTAACAGCAGGCACTGTAAACCAAAAAGTCGAACCTTTTCCCTCTGTACTTTCCACACCGATTTGACCCCCGATCAACTCCACCAACTGCTTAGAAATAGCCAGACCCAAACCTGTCCCTCCATACTTCCTCGTCGTAGAAGCATCAACTTGACTAAAAGATTGAAACAGCTTTTTTTGGTCTCCGGGAGCAATCCCGATTCCTGTATCTCTGACTTTAAATAGCAGGAAAAGCGAGCGACTGCTTCCAAGTTTTAACGGTTGAATATTTTCTAAAAATTTCTGGTCGCCGCTGGCTGTCAATAACCCGGGAATCCTACCAGTAGAAACCTCAATTACTACCTCTCCAACTTCCGTAAACTTAATCGCATTGTTAATCAAATTAGTCAGTATTTGCCGCAACCGCGCTGCATCACCTCTTATTCGCAGCGGCACATCGCTGTCAATCAGCGCCACCAATTCTATACCTTTTTCTTGTGCGGGAGTTGCCAACAAATCCAGCACTTCATCCAGACAGATATTGAGGTCAAATTCGATCGTTTCTAAGCGCATTTCTCCTGCTTCTAGTTTGGAGAGGTCAAGAATATCATTAATGATGGACAGCAAATTTTGCCCGCTGAGTTTCAGCGTCTGCACAAAGTCTAGCTGTTCAGAAGTAAGCTGCGTTTTTAGTAGCAAATCAGTCATCCCCATCACTCCATTCATCGGAGTGCGGATTTCGTGACTCATATTTGCTAAAAATAGCGACTTCATTCGAGACGCTTCCAGGGCGACTTCTCGGGCCTGCTGCGCTTGTTCAAACAAAGTAGATTGCTGAATGGCGATCGCCAACTGCACGCTCAACCTTCCCAGCAAATCCACCTCGGAATCAGTCCAAGCACGCGGAGTCCTGCACTGGTGGGCAACCAGCAATCCCCACAAGCGATTTTGACACTTTTCCAAACTCCCGATCGGCGCAGCAATTCGAGTTTCTGGCGAATCTTCTGTTACCAACTCCTGACTTTCGTCGCCGATAAAAATTGGTACAACTAAATTAGCTCTTACCTGCAAACTAGCCAAAAAATCTCGGTGGATATCGCCCAAATTTGCCGTATAAATATCTTCGATTGCTTGAATTTTTCCAGCGCGGTATAGCGAGACATAACTTTCCCCAAAAGATGTTTCTTCAAGTTTTCTGCCCAGCAGTGGCATCCAATCAGATCCTACAGATTCCACAACAACAACCCCTTGTTTATCGGAATCAAAGCGATAAATTACCGTACGGTCAGTTAGTAGCAACTGCCGCACTTCTTGTACAGCAGTGCTCAGAGTTTGAGTGAGGTTTAGAGACTGTCGGACTCGTTGGGCGATCGCCGAAACCAGCCGTTCCTGTTCTGCTTGTTCCCGCAGCATTCTCTCAGCTTGCTTGCGTTCGGTGACATCGCGAATTACCGCAGCAAAGCACAGTGGTTCACTGCTTTGAGGGTGTTTGACCAGAAAAGCATTCATCACAACATCAATCGGTTTTCCACTGCGCAAGTGCTGTATTTGACCTTCTCCTTGCCACTGGCCTTGACTGATAATTTTTGGCAAAATGTCTTGAGTAAATTTCTGTTTAAAAGTTTCGCCTATGTAGTCCCATATTTCCGTATAAAGCACTTGTGCTATATTCTCTAAACCCACCAGTTTTCGTCCAGCTTCGTTGACAAACAGTGTTTGGCCTTCGAGAGTAGCCATACCGATAAAATCGCTGCTGTTTTCAATCAGCGATACAAATTTTTGTCGTTCTTCTTCTCCTTTTTTGCGTTCAGTAATATCGCGCTTGACGCAGACATGACAAATTATATCGCCGCTGTTGTTAATCACAGAGTATGCCGCAACGTCGATCGCCAGTGTGCGACCTTTTTTAGTAGAGTTAGTAATTTCTCCCCGAAAAGTTCCTGTTTTCGCTAAACTTTTGGCAATTTCCGAAAAGCGCTCCCCCGCAACCAGCGGCGGCGCTTCCGCTTCTAATTCCGCGTCTGTGTATTCTAGCAGCGATTGGTGAGCGCGATTTTGTTCGAGAAAAAACCCGTCAGCATCGATAATCACGATCGCATCATTGGAGTTTAAAAATATTTCCCGGTAAAGTTTGAGTTTTTCTTCAGCTCGCTTCCGTTCGGTAATATCCCTTTTGACGCTGACGTAACAAACCACATCTTCAGCATCATTGACAACTGCAAAAGTTGAAAGATCCACCTCAACGGTTCCCCCTTCCAAAGCTTTAATACAAGTCATTTCGCCTCGGTAACTCCCAGAAGTGGCTAAGCTTTGCAGCACCGATGCAAATGCTTGTTCTCCCATGTGACTTGCCGGCGTATTTCCCCACAATTTCGATGGACTGTAACCCAGCAAAGCCGTGTGAGCTTGATTTGTTTCTAAGTAATAGCCTTGGGGGTCTAAAATGGCGATCGCATCGTTAGACTTTAAAAAGATTTGTTGATAGAGTTGCAGCTTTAATTCAGCTTCTTTTCTAGCGCTAATATCCGTAAACAAGCCATAGTAAACTATCTCCCCCGATGCTTGCAATTCTGGCTCGGAAGCTCCTTGCACCCATTTAAGTTTTCCCGACGGAGTGACAATTCTTCCTTCCCACCGCCAAGGCTGCAAATTCTCAGCAGAAAGCCTCACCGAGTTTAGAAAATCATCTCGATCTTCGGGATGAATCATGTTAACAATTACATTAATATCCTGCTGAGCCGCCTCCGGTTCTATTTCATACAATTCTCGACAGCCGGCGCTCACAAACGAGAAGGCCATCGAGCCGTCGGGATGCAAGTCAACTTGATATACCGTACCAGGTACGCTAGCAGTAATTTTTTGCAGTTTGGCTTGGCTTTGATTTCTCGCTTCATCTGTGGACTGCAATTGAGCAATTTCCCGAGAAACACCCAAAACTGCAAATACACTGCCCTGGGCATCGCACAGCGGTAGTTTTTGCGTGTTAAAGACGTGCTGTTTTCCGCCTTCAAAGACGATCGCCTGGTAAGTATTGCGCACAATCTCCCCGGCGAGTACAGCTCGATCTTCCTCGCGGATGCCCTTAATTGAGCCATTGGGATCGCCAAATACTGCTGCTTCTGAAAAGCCTAATTCTATATCGTCTTTGCCGAGAATTTCTTCAACTTTTTTCCCCAAATATTCAGCAAAACTTTGATTTACCAAAATGTATCTAAAATCTCGATCTTTCGCAAAAACCCTGTCCGGCGAACCGTCCATTAAAGCCCGCAACAATAGTTCTTGACTTTCCGAATCTAGACCAAAAATATTTTGATTTTCTCCCTTGACAATGCTCGTTTTAGCTGCTAAAGTTATTAACGAGTTAGCACAGATTTGAGCAGCAGTGTGGAGCAAACAAAGGTGTTCAAAATTAAAAGCAGTTTCTTGCTCTGCACCGATGAAAAATACTCCCAACAATTCTGCACTTTCATCCGGGTTAGCCGGTGCCATCAATACCGATTTAAACTGAGCAATTGGTGGCGAAGCGATGCTGTGCGCCCAATCCCGATTTCCCGCCAGCCATTCTACTCTAGCCGATTGCAAATGCTTTTTAATTTTGGCTCTGGCGCGAGCAGTTAAAGGCTGTGAGTGTTGCAGGTATATGCGATCGTCCGGTAGCGTCAAAAGTGCGATCGTCGAACCTGGAATCAGGCGATCGAGGTATTCGAGACAAGCAGACCAAATTTCATCAGCGCCATCGGCGAGTTGTACTTTTGCAGTAAGTTCATTGAGAACTTGCACTTCCCAGATACGCTGGCGGACTTTTGCCTTGAGGCTGGCGGCTAGGATTTGCATAGTTCTCACCACACTGGTTTCCTTATATTATAATTATTGATTTTTAAACTTTTTTAAACGATTATTTTAAAACAGATCCGGCGAAAAGACAACTTTTTTAGATTTATATTACCTTCAACGCTAAAAAACCAGGGCGCGATCGGGAGCAAAGAGACACTGCTCAATGCCTTGCTCTCGCTCCCGTTGCGACACCTAACCTCACACCCAAAGACAGATGCAAGCTTCAGACTTCTGAGGTTGAACTCAAAAAATTTTAGACCAAAGTTCAAACCCTGAAATTCATCTGTAGAGTCGATCGATAAACAGTGAAACTACCCCATTAAAATCACGTTATCGATCACATGGATGACACCGTTATCAGCTTCGATATCCGCAGCGACAACAGTAGCATTTTTTACCTCAAAACCATCTGAACAATCAATTTTAATCGGCGAACCTTCCAAGGAAGTAACAAAACCAAGTTTTGCCAAGTCAGCCTTCATAAACTTGCCAGAGACGACATGAAACGTCAGAATCCTGCTCAGTTGGGGAACGTTCTGCACTAGAGTTGTGATGGTTCCCGGCGGCAATTTGGCAAAAGCATCATCATTGGGTGCAAAAACGGTGAAAGGGCCCGGACTTTTGAGCGCGTCCACCAAATTAGCGACTTGCACGGCTGTTACCAGAGTTTGAAAACAACCAGCACCTACAGCAATATCAACAATATCAGGCATTCAGCTTTACCTTATCTCGTAAAATTTATCCATTAAATATCGTAAACTAATTTGGTAACTGGTTATTGATTATTTGTACAATACTGCTGGCGTACCCGATGCCAAAACCTCTGTTTCTAAATCTGCTATTGGTGAGTTAAAATTCTCTCCTTTATGAATACTAAAACTGCCATACAAAATAGAGATTTCAAAAATGTCTGTATGAATCAGAGCCGCTGTTCGATGCGCGTCCTCACCTAAATGAAAACCAATCAAATCAGCTTCAGGATCTTTGACATCTTCAGGATGGAATACCTCCCAACTAATATCTCGGCAGTCTTGAAAAACTAAAGAGTAAGGCGATCGATCGCCTGTCGGATCGTAAATACATTCAAATAAAATTTCATTCCCCCACAAAGACACATTGATATTTGTGATGAGGGATGTAAGTCCACCTAAATTAAGCAAGTTGTAGTCATCTGCCATATTAATGCCTCATTGCTACAAGACTGCTTGCGGTTGGGATACCAAGATATCTGTTGCTAAATCTGCTATTTCAGAATTTAGGTTTTCTTCCTTGTAAATGCTGAAACTGCCGTACAAAATTGAAATTTCAAAAATGTCTGTAGTAATCACCGCAGGCTTCTGGTGTTCCGGCTTGCCCAAAGAAATTCCGAAAAATTCAGCTTCAAGTTCGCCGACTTCTTCTTCATCGTGCACAGTCCACCTGATGTCGCGACAGTCTTTGAATGTCAGCAGATAAGGCAATCTTTCTTCTGGATTGTAGACGCATTCGATCGATACCTCGTTTCCCCACGAAGATACCTTGACATTGGTAATTAAAGATGTAAAACCACCCAAGCCAAGTAACTTATAGTCATCCTTCCAATCATTCATTTAATTTTTCTCCCGTATTGTGAGTACCTGGAATTAAATTACCCAATTCGTTTCGCGTTCGCAATAAATGACCATAAGAATCGAGACGGAAACCTTTGTTAATATTTCTGCCATCTGAGCCATATTTTGGTGTAGGCGTTCTAATCACTTCACCGTTAGGACGGATCGCGACTGTTGACTTATCCAGAAATTTATATCCAACATAGCCATCTCTAGTAATTTTGATTTCTGCACCAAGCCCGCGCAAAAAGTCATCGACTTCTTGACGAGTCATTCCGGTTAAGTCTCCAAATTCCGATGCAATTCCATTTCCTCCAACTCCCTGACTCGGCACGCAAGTCTCCTCATCAACCATTGCCTTTGCTACTTTAGCATAGTTGGAAAATGGGAAGAGGGAAGGCACAACACGGATTCTGAGACGGATACAAGGATTAACACTCGAAAAAATAGCGAACAAATAACCCTTCGACTACGCTCAGGGCGACGCAAATAATCAATCACAAATCACAAAAAAAGGCGATCGCCTTTCCGAACATTCGCGATCGGTATTGTAAAATCATCGCAGGTACGAGTATCCGATCCAACCCGAACCGAGCAATTTTAGATTTTTGATGAGAATTGCGCAATTCTCATCAAAAATCTAAAATGCTAGGGTTGGTTAACTTCATCGTGAGTGTCCAAAAGAAGCGTAGGTATCAAACAAAGCACCCACCAAACCAAAAGTGACGCCGATTACCAAAAATCCTTGGAGGGGACAGCCGCTGCCGAAAGTAGCTAAAAATTGCCAAATCATCTCTTCTCCAGAATGACCAACTCCTTGGAGAGCAGGCACGAGACCGATTAACGAAAAGCCAGTCAATCCCGCGCCGATTAACAATATGGGAGCGATAAAGCTCAACAGGCCCGTCAGGAGTACAGACCGCAAAAAATTAGGAAAGATGCTCATAAGAGTGCGTAAATTCAGCTAAACTGCCGAAAGGTGTACAAGTCAACAAAACTTGTCCTTTTCCAAGATAGGTAGCGATCGCCCTCAGCGATCGATTCCGTCAAAAATCTTAAATGTTAGAGAAGAAACTTGTTTAAGATTTGTAGATAGATTTCATTTTTTGCAGTTGTTCTACAGCCGAAATTCCTTGAGCACCACCACACCATCGAGCCTCAGTTTGTGGAGTCAGCGCTTGTTTGCAGCAATTTTATTGGGCGGCCAAGTCATGCTGCACTTACTGACTCGCAAAATTAACCGTCGCAACACCCTTGACCAAATGGCAGCAGTCGGGCCAGAATCTCTGCTGATTGCTTTGCTGACTGCGGGTTTTGTCGGTATGGTATTTACGATTCAGGTAGCGAGGGAGTTTATTAACCTGGGCGCCGGCAATGTTGTCGGTGGCGTTTTGGCTTTGTCTTTGACTCGGGAACTCGGCCCCGTCTTAACAGCCGTGATCGTGACGGGACGAGTAGGTTCGGCTTTTGCGGCGGAAATCGGCACGATGCAGGTCACAGAGCAGATAGATGCCCTGCTGATGCTCCGAACAGACCCGATCGACTATCTAGTCATTCCCCGCGTCATCGCTTGCTGTTTGATGCTGCCAATTTTAACCATATTGTCCCTCGTCACGGGCATCGCGGGCGGACTGCTGATTGCGACGACAATGTACGGCGTCTCTCAAACTGTGTTTTTAGAATCAGTCCGCCATTTCCTAAGTTTGTGGGATATTTGCAGCGCGGCAATTAAGGCTTTTGTGTTTGGTGGTTTGATTGCTGTCATCGGTACTAGCTGGGGCTTGACGACCACCGGCGGCGCAAAAGGCGTCGGACAATCCACGACTACGGCGGTGGTGACGGCTTTGCTGGCTATTTTTGTGGTTAACTTTTTGATGACTTGGCTGATGTTTCAGGGCACGGGCTCTAGCGTACTCAAAGGCTTGTAAGCTAGGAAACGGTAAAATATCAAGTATTGACAAAATTCGTTTAACTTAAGCCCATGACTATAACTGCTGATTCGACTGCGCCGACAAGTACGATCGAACTCGCCCCGAGTTTTGCGATTCCCATCGTCCTGTTACTGGCTGCGATACCGCTGCTATTCGTGCAGAAGTGGGTGAGTTTGCCGCTTTCGCTGTTCGGCTTGTTTCTGATGTACCAAGCCGCCACCATCCGGCTACAATTCACGCTAACCGATTTGGACATTTATCGATCGTCCAACTTAATCCGCAAGTTTCCTTTCCGAGAATGGCAAAATTGGCGGATATTTTGGCCCGCTGTGCCAATTTTGTTCTATTTCAAAGAAATTAACAGCATTCACTTTCTACCGGTTCTATTCGATCGTAAAATGCTACAGACTTGCTTAGAACAGCGCTGTCCCCGTCAAGACTGAAAAAGTTGTTAATTTTAAATTTCTAACTTTTCCGTGCCCCACGCCGAACCAAATTTCCCATGAATCCAGACGAATCTCCAACCCAAAAACCGCAAGTACAACCACCCGCTGATGGCGAACCAAATTCACCTGTGAATGAGACGGACAACCAAATTCCATCTCAGACAGGGGATTTGTCGATCGACCAAAAGGAACTGCAAGCCCAAATCCCGCCCGAAACAGACCCCTGGGGCGAGGAAAATGCCGCCCTCGCCCAATTCGTGGACGAAGCAGCCGCACTAGCCCAAATCCCGCCCAATCCCGACGCTGGCGAATCCGAAAGTTCGATCGAGCAAAGTTCGCCAACCACAGACTCGCAGCCAACAGCAATCGCAGAAACGGTAACGGACATCCCAGAAAATGCTACCGAACAGTTGGCTTTGCGAGTCAAAGAATTGCAGCAGCAAGAACAAGATTTGACCCAAAGAATTGCCGCCTTGGAAGCCCACAAAGCCAAGGCGACAGAAACGTTGGGCGAGACTCAAATGTCGATCGGGCGTTTGGTACAAGACGGCTTGATTCAACTAGATAGTCGCAAGCAAGCCCTACAGATCGAAGTAGAAAAACTCGAACGGCGGCGCGATCGAATTCAAAAAGAAATGCGGACAACTTTTGCCGGCGTTTCCCAAGATTTAGCAATCCGAGTCCAAGGTTTCAAAGACTATCTAGTCGGCAGTTTGCAGGATTTGGCCGCCACCGCCGAACTCTTAGATATAACTCCGCCGGTACAAGAGACACCCAAGCAAATTGCGGCTGACGAGTCTCAATCCTCAGCAGCAATAAATCCCAAATTTGCCGAACAGGGATTTCAAGAACAAGCCAAACAAATTCGCCGCATTCTCGATCAATATCGCACTCTCCCCGACTATTACGGCCCGCCTTGGCAACTCCGCCGCACCTTTGAACCCATCCACGCCGAACGAGTCTCTAACTGGTTTTTCACCCAAGGAGGAAGGGGCGCTTTGCGGACTATGGGTTCGCGGTTGCAAAATATCTTGATTACTTCGACAATGATTTCTGTGCTCAGAAGCGTCTACGGCGGACGCGTACGGACTTTGGTACTCGCGAACAGTCCCGAACGTTTGGGAGAGTGGCGCCGGGGTTTGCAGGACTGTTTGGGCATTACTCGCAGCGATTTTGGCCCGGAACGTGGGATTATTATGTTCGAGTCTGCGGAGGCTTTGGCTCAAAAAGCCGATCGACTCGTGAAAGATGGTAAATTGCCGTTAATTGTGATTGATGAAACTGAGGATTTAATTAGTTTGTCAATGCTGCAATTCCCGCTGTGGCTAGCCTTTGCTCCCGATCCGCAAACTTTGATGACTGCTAAGGATTTTTAAAATGGTAATTGGTAATTGGTAATCGGTAATTGCTAATTGCTAATTATGCTAGGAGAAAGGTTCCAAATCTTAAAAGTACACGAAATCTCAAATTTAAAAATGGCTAGCTGGATAATTTTAAATGGCGCTTTGCTAATCTCCGCTTACCTACTCGGTTCGATTCCGACTGGGTACGCCTTGGGTAAATGGATGCTGGGAATTGATATCCGAGAAGTTGGTTCTGGTTCGACTGGCGCAACTAACGTACTCAGGACTTTGGGGAAGTGGCCGGGGTTGGGGGTGTTGTTGGTTGACGTGTTGAAGGGGGTAAGTGCGATCGTCCTAATCCGCTACATCTATTCTCTCGATTTTACCAGCCAGCTAGCAACCGCCGCAAATTTAGAAAATACTGCAACTGTCATTCCTTGGATGACAACTTTAGCGGGTTTGTTTGCAGTTTTAGGCCACAGCAAATCAATCTGGCTGGGGTTTACCGGCGGCAAATCCGTCGCTACAAGTTTGGGAGTTCTGCTTGGTTTGTACTGGCCTGTCGGTTTAGGAACTTTCGGAATTTTCGGGATAGTTTTTGCCCTATCGCGAATTGTCTCTTTGAGCTCAATTATCGGTGCAATTAGCGTAGCTGGATTGATGTTTGCGTTAAATCAGCCGCTAGCTTATGTATTGTTTGGCATTGCGGGCGGTGTATTTGTAATTGTGCGACATCGCAGCAATATTCAGCGGCTGTTAAATGGTACGGAACCGAGAATTGGGGAGAAATTGGAAACAGCAGCTAGCGATTGATATCAATTTTCTCATTCCAGAATCCCTGAACTGAGATAATGCTGTAATTTTATGTCCAATCTTCCATAAATAAACCCGCTATTTGTCCAAAATCACGACTATTTCTGGTCAACACCACCGCTTGATGCACCAGCGCAACTGAAGCAATTTTCAAATCCATTGCGCCTAGTCTTGGATACAAGTTTCTCAGACGCTGAAACTCTTGTGCGGCTTCCCCGTCAAAGTCGAGAATCGGGATAACGCAATAATTCATAAGTTGGCGCTTTAGCTGTTTGTACGCCTCAACTTGCTGCTCGACAGTCTTTGCTGTGGCCCCGTAGCTCAACCATCCTCGCATCTGCTCCTCGTAGCTGATAATACTCGTTGCTACTTGAGTGGGATTGATGTTTGCTAATCTTTGAAGCAGGCGTTGTGCGGCGACTCCTCCGCGATCTAAAACACTGAGATGATCCGTATCGAGAATGTACATTTAATCTTCGGATTGCTCGGTAGAATTTGAGCGCAGAGAGTCGCGGTAATGCTCAGCAAACTGCATCGCCTCATCATAAGCAGGATTGTTAGCAAATGTTCCCGCAATTCTTTCCCACCAAGGTTTAGAAAACGAGTCACTTTCTACTTTGTCTTTGAGGCGGGCCACTTCTGCTTCTAAGAGAGCAACCCTTTCTTCTAATTTTTCAGGCATTGGCGATATTCCTCACTGAAACTCAACTCTTACTTTTCGATCGTAGCTCGCTGCTGGGTAAAATGCGATCGCCCGCGACTAGATTCCCTACAACTTCGGCGAAGTCGGGGAAGAAGGTATCGCGCTTAATAAAATTCCTAAAATTTTTCCGACATCCCTCAGATAATACTCGATCGCATCAATAGACACAATTTGTCCCTCTAACTTCAAAAATCTCCACACAGTACCCGATGTCACAGCTCCATAAATAACCGGAATTTGATTTCCCTCTTCTTCATTAAATAACTGAGCGGCTAACATCTCGGCTGCACACTGCCCGAAACCAGCCTTAATATCTTCTTTTTTCGCTTCAACAAGGGTAATCACAGGAGCGCTGATAAACAGGCGTTCCGCTGACAAACTCATTAAGAAATCGCAGGTTCCATTTAATCCTTTTTCAGGAGCAACATTAAACTCGGAACCTGAAAATAAACCAATTTGATAATTTAATTGTCGCCTAACTTCAAGTAAAATCGGTGCGATAATCAGTTCAGAACGAGCTTTTTCTGTGTTAATATCTACCGCTAATGTTGCGTTTTCTTTCAAGGCTACTTTCAGGATTTCGCTAGATTCTACTTCTGATATGTTCGCAAATAAATCTTGATTTTCCTGGAGATTTAAGTTAAATTGCTTAACAAGTTCCTTTAGCTTGAAGTCGCTATAAGCCATTTTAAATTCTTTGTTGTTATTTGCCCAATTCTTGAGAACGCAAACAAGCTGCTTTCACTGCTTCGATCAAGGCAGATCGAAAACCATTACTTTCTAATGTAGCAATGCCGGCGATCGTCGTACCGCCGGGACTTGTCACCCGATCTTTCAATTCTGCCGGGTGCATTCCCGTTTCTTGCAATAGTTTCGCCGTACCAAATACTGTTTGCAGCGCTAATTGGGAGGCGATCGCCCGTGGCAGACCAGCACAAACTCCGCCATCTGTCAAGGCTTCGATCAAAATCGCAACATAACCAGGCCCAGAACCCGAAAGCCCAGTCACCGCATCCAGCATACTTTCCGGTACTTCTACCACTTCTCCCACCGCCTCAAACATCCGCTTTACCAATTCTAAATCGGCTGGTTGCACGAGTTTTCCCGGGGCGATCGCGCTCATGCCCGCCCCCACCGTCGCCGGAGTGTTTGGCATCACCCGCAGCACTGCCTGCCCCGGGAATGCCTGTTCGAGCTTGCTCAGCGGCATTCCGGCCAAAATCGACACGATTACCGCTTCCGACTTCGGATTAGCGATTTCTCCATTGTGGTCTTGTGGGCGATCGCCACCCACAGCCAATTCCAAAGCTACCGTATCAAAAACTTGCGGTTTAATCGCCAAAAACAGCACTTCTGTAGCAGCAGCAACTTCTAGATTGCTGACTGTTGTTCCGATCCCGTAGGTTTCCGTCAAAAATTGGCGCCGCTGAGGTTGTGGATCGCTCACCAATATTTCTGAAGGCAAATAAACTTTTTGGGCAATTAAGCGGGATAAAAGAGCTTCTCCCATTACGCCGCCGCCGATCGTACCAAATTTTATCATAGTTATTAGTTATTAGTTATTAGTTAAGTTGTTCTGCATTTAAACTGCACATTCAAAATTTGATAAAATTCTTGTGGGGTGAGCCTAAGAACCCGCACAAAAAATACAATTTAGATGTTGAACAGCTTAGTTATTAGTTATTAGTGATCAATTATTTGTTAACTGCCAACCGTCAACTGCCAACCGTCAACTACCAACAGTCAACAGTCAACAGTCAACAGTCAACCGACTACTGAACCGCTTGAGCTTGTTCTGCGGGCCAGACTGTTGGTGCAGGAGCAGCAGCAGCGCGGGGTCGTCCCTGGGCTGGTGGCACTTCGTGAACCACACCAGACTGAGTTCTCACCTGTACGCAGCTAGGCGTAAACAAGAAAATACTTTCGCCAATTCGTTCTTGATGACCGTCAAGGGCGTAAGTACCACCTGCCACAAAATCAACAGCTCTTTGGGCTTGGTCTGGGTCCATCACCGTCAGGTTCAAAACCACAGACTTGCGTTCTTTAAGAGCTCGAATTGCTGCCGGCATCTCTTCAAAAGTGCGCGGCTCCATGACTACTACTTCCGAAATCCCGTTCATAGCTCCAGGCATTCCAATCACATTATTCATTACTGACCCTACTCCCCCGGTTGGTGCAACAACATCCGTACCTGTCGATCCTACTACTGACCGCTCTCGCATTCTGCTATTTTGGCGGCGTTCTTCTGCTGCTGCTGCTGCTGCGGCTGCGTTCTGTTCAGGCGGTTGGTAGACGTTCTGAAAGCGATCGCCTTCGGTTTCGTCATACTCGTAATCGTATTCAGGCTCATTGTTGAAGCCTATAAAATCTCGCATCTTGGAAATAAGGTTCATGATTTACCCTCCATCACGATTTTGCTACCCCGACTATAACTCGCGTTGCGGGTTAGCCGTGGGTCGCTAACTACTCTATATCTAACCTACGTTGTGCTTATCAGAAGATTGGAACAATTTATCCCCTCCTAGAGCCAAATAAGGTTTGTCCGACGCGTACCATAGTAGCACCTGCTTGAATTGCCAAATGATAATCTCCCGACATCCCCATCGAGAGCTGCTGCATCTTAATATGGGGCAAGTTTTGCTCCTGGATTTTGTCAGCAAGTTCGCGGGTGCTGTTAAACAATTCTAGGATTTGCGAGTCATCTAATCCTAGCGGAGGTATTGTCATCAAACCTTGAATTCTGATATGCTGACATTTGTTCAGTTCTGGGAGGTCGGCAAGCAGTTCTGGGACGATCCACCCGTATTTGTCGGGGTCGGGCAACATTTTGACTTGCAGACAGACATGGGGAGAACAAGACATTTCCTCCGCCAAGCGCGAGAGTCGAGTGGCTAGTTTTAAGCTGTCCACAGAGTGAATCCACTGGAAATGCTCTAGGGCCGGGGCTGCTTTGTTGGCTTGCAAGTGGCCGATCAAGTGCCAGTTGATGTCTGGCAAATCTCGCAGTTGGCTTTGTTTTTCAGCAGTCTCTTGAACCTTACTCTCGCCAAAATCCCGGATGCCGGCATCGTAAGCTTCGCGGATAGCATCAGTCGGTACCTGTTTGGTAACGGCAATTAACCGCACTGATTCGGGCAAGTGTTGGCGAATGCTGTTAATTCGAGAGGCAATGGTCATGGGTGCTCAACGCTCTTGACTGGAGGGAAGGAAAATTAAGACAGTTATTAATTACCAAGTTACCAACTACCGATCGCCAATTACCGATTTTCGCTATAGAAACGTCCGCTTGTGAATCGTCTGCAATTGGTCGTACTCCTGATATAGACCGCTGCGACGCAGGGTTCGCAGGCGAATTTCGACCATGAGGCGAGCGTCGGAGCGACTGATTGGTTCAAATCTCAGGCCACCAGGGCCGTTTGTCACTAAAAAAAATAGGCGTTGGGCGTATAGGGTGGTAAATAATTCTTGGCTGTCTTCAACCTTGGATACCCTGAAGAGGAGGCCAAAGTTTGGATGGTTCAGGTAAGTTTCGGTAGTCATTCAAGTTTACAGTCGATCGATTTTAGGTTAAAGATTTAGATTTTAGATTTTAGTTAGTTCTTCTGGCGGGACGGGGTTGTTCTCAGACGGGGTGCACAGGGCGATCGCCGTAGCCATACAATAGTCTCCGTCGTGGCTGAGGCTTAATTGCCACTGGCAATTTCCCCAAACAGAGGCTTGTGCTGCTGCTGTTCCGTGCAGTTGCACGTTTGGAACACCGCGCGAGTCGCGCTGAACTTCTACATCTGCATACCGTATTCCCCGCCATCCCGTGCCTAGAGCTTTGACAACAGCTTCTTTGGCTGCCCAGCGCCCCGCTAGTTGGTTGCAGGAAACTCGACTCATCTTACCTTTAATGCTGCTGTGTTGAGAATTTAGTTGCCCGCAATCCCTTTGTTCGGCGGGTGTGTAAACTTTTTCGAGGAAGCGATCGCCAAAGCGGTCTAATGCGGCTTGAATGCGGGGAATATATACGATATCTGTCCCAAGATAGATGTTCAAGGTCTTGGATCTCTAAATATTTATCTTCATTACTTTAGCAGGACTGTGGAACGAATGATTCCCAATTCTGCAATCTCAAATCTCAACTATCCCAGCCCCAAACCAAGCGGGCGCTCCAAAGCACGAGCAAGCAGCCGAGGGCTATCCAGTCTCGGATTTTGAAGTGCAATTGGTGCCATTCTACGCGGTGTCGATCGGGACTGGTGAAGCCGCGAACCTTCATGGCGCTGGCAATTTGTGCGGCTCGCAACAGCAAGTTTTCTAACAGCCGCTCGGCGATCATCAGCCAAACTTGAGCGGCGCGGCGAAATCCGAGTTTTTTCCAGTTAATCGCTCTGGTGCTGACCGATCGCACTAAATTTTGTATTTCTTCCAAGACTAGGGGAATGAATCGCAAAGATAACGTTAATGTTAATGCTATTTCGGTAACAGGCCAGTTCAATCGACGCAGAGGCTGCATTAAGTTTTCGATCGCGCCGGTGATTTCTTCGCTGGCTGTGGTAAGGAGATAGAGGTTAGTGCTATAAATTACTGTGAAAAATAGGGTGCTGACGTTGATAGCTAAATCTAGGGATTTGCGGGTTATTTTAATCGGGCCGCCTTTGAATAAAACGTAACTATATTTTGTGGGTTGGGGGAGGGAATTTGGGATTGGGGATTTGGGATTTTTGGTTGGGGAGTTCGAGCCTAGATTAAAGGGATTGTACCAGGGTTTTTTGGGGGGTGGTTCGGGAAGGGTGGCGGGCTGTTGCAAAAAGGTTAATTCGTCGGCCGGAATGCGCGGTTGGTGTTCTGAAGGAAGTCCGTCAGGGGCGATCGCGCTGAGGCAAAATATTAAAACGCAGAATAGCAGCAGCAGTCCCATTTGCTGTTTCCACACGCGGAAGGGAATCGCTGCTGTGAGTGTCAGGATGATTAACATTCCAACTAGCATCAACCGCCAAATTGGATTGGCGAGGATTGGTGCAATCAGAAATGTCATCAACCAAGCTAACTTGACGCGGGAGTCGAGACGGTGGAGCCAGGTAACAGGTTGTTCTAGGTAAAGTCCTATGGGGAGCGATCGAAGTAAATCCATTTTTTAGGTTTGAGATTTTAGATTTTTAATAATACTAATTTATTTAACCGCGAAGACGCAAAGGACGCTAAGGAAGAGAAGAGAAGGAAGAGAATATAAAAAAAACGCAATTTGCTTGGGTGGTTAAATTGCGTTTTTTTTGAATCTAAGATCGAAAATTACTTGACTCGCAGTGCTCTGTTTGTGCTGCTTTGTTCAGATTCCCGAACTTTTTTGCCTCTCCAAAGTAGTCGCATTGGTGTGCCAGTAAAGCCTAGATGTTTGCGGAATTGGCTTTCCATGTAGCGGCGATAGTTTTCGGTAAAGCGTTTGGGATCGTTGACAAACAGTGCAATTGTTGGCGGCTGCGATCGCACTTGAGTACCGTAATAGATTTTGCCTTGTTTTCCTTGGCGGGTAACTGGGGCTGAATGCCAGCTTGTGGCTTCTTCTATTACTTCGTTAATAACGGCGGTAGCAACACGACGTTTGTGCTCGTCGGAGGCTTTGTCTACTAACTCAATGATTTTTTCAACTCGCTGTCCACTCACGGCGCTAACGAAAATCATTTCTGCCCAGTCGAGGAAATAAAGTCTGGTTCTGACTTCTCTTTCGTAGTCGTAGATGGTGTCGGAGTCTTTTTCTACGGCATCCCATTTGTTGACGACTATGATGCAGGCTCGGCCTTCTTGGCTGATGCGATCGGCTAATTTTTGGTCTTGATCCGTAACGCCGTCAATTGCGTCAATTACTAACAGTATGACGTTGGCGCGGCGGATGGCTTTGAAAGCGCGGTTGATGCCGAAAAATTCTGCGCCGTATTCAACGTTTTTCTTTTTCCGAATTCCTGCTGTGTCAATCAGGCGGTAGGTTTGACCGTTGCGTTCTACTAAGGTGTCGATCGCATCGCGGGTAGTGCCGGAAATCGGGCTGACTATGGCGCGGTTTTCTCCGAGAAATGCGTTTAACAAACTCGATTTGCCGACGTTGGGACGACCGATAATTGCTACTTTAATTTCGTCTACTTCCGGTAGTACTTCCGTGGGAAGGTGAGTAATTAATTTGTCGAGCAATTCGCCGGTGCCGTTACCGTGAATACCAGAAATTGGGTAAGGTTCTCCCATTCCCAATTGCCAAAAGTCTGCCGCTTGGGTAAGCCCTGTATTTTCGGATTCGCACTTGTTGACGGCGAGAATGACGGGGACTTTTTGTAGTCTTAGCCAAGATGCGATCGACTCGTCGCCACCGGTGAGTCCGACTTGTCCGTCTACTACAAAAATGGCTGCGCTCGCTTCTGACAGCGCCGCCAGTGCTTGTTCGCGAATTAAAGGCAGAAATTCGGTGTCGTCGTCGAATACTAGCCCGCCGGTGTCTACGACTTGATATTCGCGATCGGCCCAGTATGCTGGTCTGTATGTGCGATCGCGCGTAATTCCCGGTTCGTCGTGGACGATCGCGTCTTGGCTATTGGCTAAACGGTTGACGATCGTCGATTTGCCTACATTGGGGCGTCCAATAATAGCAACTATAGGTAGAGGCATAAAAGTAGCAGCAATTTAGGCTGCGCCGTAATTTTGAGCTTTAGTCTTGTATTGTATGCTAATCTGACCGAAATTTTATAGATTTACCCTCTGTTTCTATATTCTGATGCTGTAGGCGGTGTTATGCCGATCGCCCGTTTAAACATCGAACCAGAAAAATAGGCAGAGCCAAAGCATCTGCACTCCCAGCCCAACCCTGAGAACTAGAAATAAAACTTAAAAGACAACCTAAATTCTCTCATATATCCTAATTCTTTGATGATTGTGAAGGTAGGATATCGGGTTTTCGCGATCGGTTATTATTGAAAACAAGCCGGAGTTTAGTTTCTGAAGGTAGCTTAAAACGGCAGCTTAAAAATGGAAACTAAATTTTCCTCAAAGCTCAACAAATTAGGTGGTGCAATATGGCTGTTCTGCAACTGGAAAATGGTAGAACATATACGGATATCGGGGCGATCGCGAGTCAACTCGCTGTTTTAAATATTGAGATCGATCGCCTACCAACAAACGAAAATCCTGCGGTGCTTGAACTGCTAGCTCAAGATATTCTGAATGTAACGGAAAAACAGCAGATTCTGGCAGCATTTAAAACCGAGTTTGCATACTTCAAGCGTGCAACCGGATGTCAGTGGTGCGACTTAAAAGTCCTGCACCCCGGTTCGCAGCAAATTTATGCACTGATGACTCAAAGCAATCGCACTCACACCCACGCAGATGCAGAAGTGATTCACATTTTAGCTGGGGAATGTGTTTTTGGATTTGTGTATGCTAACGGTTCTCAGATACAATTAATGCTGCAAGCAGCAGAGTACCTTAAAGTGCCGGCTAATACCGAACATTGGTTTTATCTCACTCCATTGCTGTACTTAAAAGCTGTGCAGTATTACACCACTGCTCAAGGGTGGATTCCTCAGTATACTAACAGGAAAGTGACGATTGAGAATTAAGTGAGGACTTACGCAGAAATACTAAAGAAACCGGGTTTTTTGCCATTTCTGCGTGGCGTAATATTAGCCAGTAAGGTGCGCAATGCGCACCCTACAAATATGGTTTTTGCATCCAGGACTATTAATATCACTTATTAGCCAATTCTGGGCAATAATGATTTGCCGCAAGGGTAGTGATAATATCGGCATCGGCGAGAAAACTTTCTTTGACAGTTGGATTGTCGATACTGGCTGCTTGCCCGATCGCCCTTAATTTAACTTCCGGCAGAGAAACTCCCGATTTTGCTTCCGCACACATTCTTTTAGCTGCCGCAATTTTTTGACCTGGGCCTCTTTGGACTGCTTGCAATAAATTGTTCGTTGCTTCTGGGGAGTAGCTTTTTGCTAAGCGTTTGTAATCTTCTATAAATTTCCCATCGTCTCCAGTAATGTTAACTGCTGGTTCTTGAGGCAAACACAACTGGTTTAGATTAATTACTTCTCCCGCTGAATTAACCAGAAAACATCCTTCGCGTTCTTGGGCGATCGCGCTTTTGTTGTTGCTGGCTATGAGTTGAATGAACATAGCAGCTATGGTAGCAGTTAAACGCAAGCGATTTAGCATGGTACTGAACTCCTTTTTTGTGTATTTTTAACCGCGAATCAACGCGGAGTAGATCCAGGGCTATTTCATTCTCAGGGAAACCAGGGTTTTGTAGGGGTAGTGCCCCCGTGCCTACCCTCCTTATCCAAGATTTACAAGCGTTTCAGGGATTGGGGCAACCACGGGGGGATTGCCCCTACAAAGAATGAAACAGCCCTACGAATAAATCAAGTAAGCATTTCGTTGTCAACGGATGATTTCATTAACAGTAGGCATCCGCATTGTGTAATTGACGAATGAGTGGAACCAGGAAGCGATCGAATGTAATCGCCTTGATGACAAACTTCTCCTTCCACAACCAAATCTCCTTCTAACATGAATATTTCTTCTACTCCGGCGTGTCTATGTAGGGGAAATTCGCTTCCGGGTTCTAGGCGGAGTAAGCAGGTAATTTCGCGTTTTTCTTTGTCAGTAAATAGCCTGCCGATCGAAATACCAGTAACTCCGAAAGTTTTCCATTTAACATCGTGCGATCGGCGGATAAAATGCGGTAATTTAGGATTAGGAGATGGATCGGAAACTGGTTCTAAACTAACCTCCTCGGCGGGAGTTGAGTCAAGTTGGGCGATGCGCTGAAAAAGGCGGTTTTTGAGATCGGGAGCGACGGGAACGGGAGGGCTTGTGTAGGCGATTGCAGCAATTGTGGCTTCAAAAGCAGTTAATTTACTTTCAAGTTCTGGAGACTGTTTCAATTTATTTTCAAGTACGCGACTTTCTGACTCGTCGATGGTATCGAGAGCCTCAAGGGCTGCAAGGATATTAAATTCCTCATCTGGCATCATTTCCATCAGTTTTTTGGGATTAATTTTAATCCACGTAGATCGATTTTAGAATTGAGATTTTAGATTGGTCTACTGCCATCGGAATAAAGATAGAAGATGGGAATCACAAAAGACTTATAGTTTGTTTTTCTGCAATCTAAAGTATTTCACTCAAAGCTTGGCGCAATTTGGCAATGCCCAACCTAATTCGGGTTTTGATCGTGCCTGTTGGGATGCCTATTTTAGTCGCTATCGCAGCGCAAGTCAATCCTTGGTAGTAGGCTAATTCGATCGCCTGTCGCTGTTCTGCTGGCAGTTTTTCTAGAGCTGTTTTGACTTGTTCGCTACGTTCTTTGAACATAGCATCTTCCATCGGTTCTGCAAGGTCGAAAGTGGATATTTTAGCCTCTTCCATACAAGCTTTGGCGGCCCGGAATGTTCGCTGCAAAACTCGGAGTCGATCGATCGCCCGACTACGGGTAAGCATAAACAACCAGGTGTCTACTCGGCTACGAGAAATATCGTAACTTGCTGCTTTTTGCCAAATTTGCGAAAAAACATCGAGTACCACTTCTTCAGCTTCCTCTACCGAACCCAGAATTTTGTAAGCTAGAGCATAACTTGCGCGACCATAGCGATCGTACAATTTAGCTAATGCTGTTTGGTCTTTCTGAGCAATCTGCACTAATAGCAGCGATTCATCGCCTAACTTCTGGCCTATCATCTCAGTGTACCGAAATTTTTTTGTTTTGACTGCACAGATCCAAAATTAAATATTCAGCGTATACAACTACAGAACCAGAACATAATTGTAAGTTTGAAGTTGGAGATACAAGCTGGAGTATGCCTTTTGGGGCTAATTTTGTTGTGATTTGAATTATAAAGATTTCAAATTATCTTGAAGTGTACCACCTAAGTTGATCGATTTTACACAACTTACATAGTTTGGCAGAGATCCAAAATTGTAAAACCTTCGTATACCAATTCAGAGAAGGTTCAGTGACAGCAAAAAATTTCGTAAAAATAGAGGTGCTAACCGTGAAGCTTACAAAAAAAATCCGCCGAACCATACTAGCTATTGAAGTAGCTCTAATTGCCGTCCTAACTCCAGGGATAATTGTCGCTTCTGACCACGATGACGGCGAAGTAGATATCAAAGGTCGCGCTGTTAATTTAACTGACCTGTACGTATATCGCGAAAAAGACCAAAACTCCGGTGCTGCGGACGGGGATTTAGTATTTACCATGAATTCAAACCCCAGGTCTGTAGCCCGCTATCAATATTATTTCAGCACTACAGCCCTCTACCAATTTCACATTACTCAAGTAGGTGATGTGAATTCTACACCTACTGGACGCGCCGATATTATCTTGCGGTTTGCCTTCAGTCCGCCGAATAATCAAGGTATGCAAGCAGTGGCTATAACTGTGGTTCGTGGCGGGTCAGAAACAACTACTAAAACCACAGTTAATAACAGCCTAATTGCTAGCACTCCGCTGAATTCTAATACTGTTTTGAATACAGTACCTATCGGTGGTTCTAACTTAACTGTATTTGCAGGTTTGCGGGAAGATCCGTTTTTCTTTGATGTGGAACAATTTTTCCGAGTTCGCGCTGGAGCTTTGGGAACCGGGCCGAAAGTAGCTTTTAAGCCAGCCAGTCAAGCGATCGATTTTGCGAAAGGTTACAACGTCAATACAATTGCCGTGCGCGTTCCCAAAGCATTCTTGCAAGTAGGAAGTGGGGCGAATACTTTTGATGTTTGGTCAACTGTTTCTATCAGGGATGGAGTTGGCGGTTTCAAACAATTCGAGCGTTTGGCGAGACCTGCAATTAATGAGGGTTTGGTAGTTACTCCCGCGTTTATGGAGGCATTTAATAATATTTCTCCGAGATTGGATTTGAGTGCTGCTGCGGCTCCGGTGCGGCAGGAAGCTGTTGCTACTCTGAATGCTGTCGATCTTTTGGACGGTCGGGATAATGTCGATCCCAATGCGATCGCCGGAGCTTTCTTACCCGATGTCATGCGGATCGATACCACAAAAACCAGCGGCTACGGTAGCGCTACAAATTCTCAAGGAAGTTTGATCGGAGGTCGTTTGCTTATGGACGACGTTATTGATATCACTCTGGGAGCTTTGGTTGGTTCTCCGGTTGGCGATAACGTTTCTTATAACGGAACTCCCGGAAATCCGGCTCAGGGACACAAACCTTTAGAACCGAATTTTCCTTATTTGGCTTTGCCGAATTAGTTATTAGTTATTAGTCATTAGTCATTGGTTATTGGCTAATGACAGATAGAAAATACTTTTTTTTGACCGCAGATGAAGGCGGATGAACGCTGATGAACGCTGATGTATGAAGACAAAAATAGGACAAGGGATTAAATCAGATATTTTTTGGTGGTGGCTGCTAATCTTGGTTCCTGTTGTTGGGATTGTAGTAGTTAATCTGCCGCCTAATTTGCGTTTTTTTTCGGATATGTTTGCTGAAAAAAGTCCGGCGAATCTAGATGCTAAATACCGATATTATTTTTCGGATGTTTTGAGGAATAATCCTAGTCAAAAGGAAGCACTTCAGCAAGAAATTGCTTTTTATCAGCAGCGGCTGGCTGTGGATTCAAGAAGCGGTTTGAATCGGGCTGCATTGGCTGGGGTTTATTTGAAAATGGCTCGGACTACTGGTGAGGGCGGTTGGTTTTTGTTGGCGGAACAGGCTGCTCAAAGATCGATCGCCGATTTGCCTTTTGACAATAGAGGTGCGCTGCTAGTTTTGGCTCGAATTGCGGAAGCTAGACACGATTTTCCGACTGCTTTGCGGTTTGCGAAAGAGGTGGGTTTTGATAATGAAGATGCGATCGCCCTTTCAATTACTTCTCACTTAGCAATGGGTAAAGTGAGTGAGGCAAATGCAGCAGCGGAAACCTTAGTTAACAGGCTTCCTAACTTGGGTTCTCTCACTTTGAGGGCTTTAGTGAGAGAGTCTCAGGGCCGAGATGCTGAGGTTTTGCGCGATTTTCGGGAAGCAATGGCGGCGGAGGAACCAGGAGAGGTTGGGGGCTCGGCGCGGACCCGATCGCTCTTAGGTCGCTTTTACGCCCGTCGTGGGCAGTTTGTGCAGGCGAAAGCGCTGTTTTTGGAAGCTTTGCGGTTGGTTCCGCGATACCCGCTAGCGCTAATTTATTTGGCGGATTTGGAAACGCGGCAGGGCAATTACCGGGAGGCGATCGGCTATTACAGCAAGGTTTCTGCCTATTCTGGGGGGGCTGCGACGGTGTTCGATCGCACTGTCGATCGCGGTATGGCGAGGGTGAAGGAGTTGCAAGGAGATGCGATCGCCTCGCAGAAACTGCGGGACAAAGCGGAGGCTGGGCTGCGTCAGGAACAAGCTTCCGGCGGTTTTGGACATCGCCGGGATTTGGCCGGTTTGCTGCTGGAAAAAGGTCGATCGCAGGATGTCGCCGAAGCGTTGACTTTAATGCAGCAGGAGGTGAAAATTCGCAGGGATGCTTTGACGTTGGATACTTTAGCCTGGGCGCTTTCGAGTGCTGGCGAGTGGGAAAAGGCCGATCGAGTGATGGCCGAGATATTGCGATCGGGAATTCGAGATGCGGGAATATTTTATCGTGCAAGTGCGATCGCCCGGACTTTACATAAGGATGCTGAATCTCGGGCTTATTTACAAAAGGCTAAAGAAATTGATCCGAGTTTCGATGTGCGATCGGCAAAAGCATTAGGTTTAGCAACAGATGAATTTTGAGATTATACCAAATCCAGCTTAAATACAATCTCGATCTCTTAGTCTGCGGAGGCAGACTTCGTTTATGTAGTCGCGGTTTCAACCGCCGAGTGATCTAGGCGGTGACGAACCTCAAAAAGGATATACTTATGCAATACAAAATGAACCGATCGCCAAAAATTTTCATCCTATTTTTCCTGACACTTTCATTGTTATTAACAACTTCAATCCGTCCAGCTTACTCTCACTGGGCAGACTTATCAGTAGCCGAAATAATAGTCAACGATTTACAAACCGAAGTAACTTTAACTTTCCCAACCGGCTTGACCAACTTCGCCGACGACAATCGAGACAGCCAGCTACAACCCGCCGAAATTCGCAGCCACCAAGCACAACTCGAAAAGTTTTTCAGCCAGCAAATTCGCATTACCAACAGCAGCAACATTCAAGGCTCTGTAGCAGTCAAACCATTAGAAATAGCCGCTAAAACCGCCAGCTTAATCCAGCAGCCGAATACCCACAGCACTATAATTTTAGACTACACCTGGCCGCAGTCTTCTCAAACTCAAACACCCAATTTACCAGGTTCAAATTTAAATTCAAAAACTCAAACACGAATCAACTATAATCTATTCTTACCTGGAGTAACCACAGCTAGCTGTCAAGCTACTATTGTGCAAGCAGGCGCTGTAAAAAGCTTTGTATTTACGCCACAAAATCGGGAATTTGTGTTAGGAGGAAATGAATCTATTTGGGATTCCGGTTGGAGTTGGCTGCTAGCACTAGCAGGAGCATTTGCTTGGGGTGCCGTGCACGCGATGTCGCCCGGGCACGGAAAAACAATTGTTGGTGCTTATTTAGTCGGTTCGCGGGCTACTCCCTTTCACGCTTTGTTTTTAGCAGCAACAACTACAATTACTCATACTGCTGGCGTGTTTGCGATCGGCGGAATTACTCTGTTTGCTTCTAATTTAATTAACCCAGAAAAACTGCATCCTTGGCTGAGTTTAATTTCGGGTTTATTGGTAGCTTTTATTGGATTCAAGTTACTTTCAGAAAAACTAAAAAACTGGTTCGTAGTAAGGACTTCAGTCATCAAAAAACTAAGGAATAAAGTCATTACTACGAACTGTGAGGAACCAGTTAATCTTTTAAATCGGGGAACTTGGGAGAGAGAATTTAAACCTGTAAAACCAGATACAAAGCATCATTATCACAGTCATGGCGGCCGTATTCACTCGCATTTACCTCCCGGTGCTGACGGTGAGTCGATTACTTGGAAAAGCTTGCTAGCGTTGGGGATTTCCGGCGGTTTGTTGCCTTGTCCTTCGGCTTTGGTGATGCTGTTGAGTGCGTCTGCTTTGGGCAATATTGGTTTGGGAATGACGCTGGTGGTAGCTTTTAGTTTGGGATTGGCTTTGGTGCTGACTGCGATCGGGCTAATCTTAGTTTATGCGAAACAGAATTTTCATAGACTGCCAAAAGAAATGAAAGTAGTTAAGTTTTTGCCTGGGATTAGTGCGATGTTGGTAATGTTATTAGGTTTAGGGATTACTGGACAAGCAATGTTGCAAATATTAGCCACTAATTAAGCTGTTCGACATCTAAATTGCATTTTTTGTGCTGGCTCTTAGACCCACCCCACAAGAACTTTATAAAATTTTGACTGTGCAATTTAAATGCAGAACAGCTTATTATGTTTTTGCAGGTGGGCCGACTTACAAGCCCAACCCCAACCGAGTCGGCTGTTCATAAACCCGTTTCAAAGTATTGATATCCCTCGCCGAAATAGCCGGAGGATTTCTCACTTGAGAAAAATAAAGTACATCACTTTCCATCAAACTGTGACCCCAAATTCCCAAAGCGTGTCCCAACTCGTGCCGCGCCGTCGCCGGAACATACTTACCCACTTGATTCGGATTCAAATAAACCGAAAACCGATGAGATAATATAGTTTTATCCCCATCCCGACGGGCGTACAATTCATAGGTAGCCTCTCCAGATCGCGATCGCAACTGCCCTTGCAGCAAAGGCGGAGCCTGACGTAAGATTCTAATATCAGCAACCTCCGAATTATCCACCACTTCCAAAGGCAAATAAACTCCCCATTCCCGGACAACACCCAACACAGCCTCTATCCAATCTTCAGAATGATTAATATTAACTGGACGCTCAATATATATCTGAATTGGAAACTTCGACCACAGTAAATGACCGACACTCGGTTGTTTAACCTGGTCAAAATAATCACCGCTATCTGAATCTTGCCAATTCACGAGCGTTGGTGGCAAAGGGTGAACCTGTGGGGGTGGCCAACTATCGGGGAGAGGAGGAGAACTCGCAGCAGGAGTATTAACCTGAGTAAAAATTATCAGGCTAAAACAACAACATAAAGCCAATAAAAACAGTGTCCAAAATTTTCTTTTAACTTGCCACAATGACATTTTTGCAACCGCAGTTAAATCTCATATGTTTCACCATTTTGTAGAACAGGCTCTCCGACCTATTCCACAAAGAATGAATTTGATTGTGGCATGGGCATCTTGCCCGTGAGCTATCTGTGCCTAATACTATAACTTAGGAGTCAACCAACCAGCACTCAAAATTACAGTCAAACCCATAAAAACAATAGCCAAACCCCAAGTAATTCGGTTAAGAGATGTCTCGGCACTCTTGGCGCTGGTAAACAATTGAGCTTGTCCGCCAATTCCTCCAATGCCATCGCCTTTAGGACTGTGCAGCAACACAAGAACTACAAGTCCTAAAGCAGACACAGACCAGATAACTTGTAAAACAGAAAGAATATTCATAAATTGTAGGTAATTGGTAACTGGTAATTAATTATCATATCAAATCCGGTCGATCGCGCACAATCTCCTCCGGGATACGGTAGCACAATTTAGATAGGGACACGATGCCGTGTCCGTACTGCCGCTGCGATTGCCAAACCTTTTTACAACCGGACTCGCACCGGACTGCGATTGGCCCGAACTTCAAAATTAGCGGGTTCAATCATAGAATGTCCCGTCATTTCCGGGGGCTGAGGCAACCTCAACAGCTCCAGAATCGTCGGCGCAATATCAGCCAAACAACCGTCCGCCCTCAAAGGAACATCGGTTCCGTGAACCGGAATCTTCAGACCTTCGCCTTCGACTAGAATAAACGGAACGGGATTAGTAGTGTGAGCCGTCCAAGGATTCCTGTTCTCGTCGAACATCTGCTCAGCATTGCCGTGGTCAGCAATAATAATAGCTGTTCCGCCAGCTTTGGTAACGCCAGTCACCAGCCGCCCCAGACATTTGTCTACAGTTTCGATCGCAATTATCGTCGCATCCATCATCCCGGTATGACCAACCATATCGGGATTAGCGTAGTTAATCACCACAAACGAATAAATGCCCTTCTCAATAGCCGCTAGCGCCCCATCCGTTACCTCAGCCGCCGACATTTCCGGCGCCTCATCGTAGGTAGCCACCATCGGACTCTGCACCATTTCGCGGTCTTCCCCCTCAAAAGGCTCTTCCAGACCCCCATTAAAAAAATAAGTCACGTGAGCGTACTTTTCAGTTTCCGCCGTCCGCAACTGCCGCAAACCGTGCTGAGAAATCACCTCGCCCAGAATATTGTTCAAATTCTGCGGTTCAAAAGCCACCAAAACCGACGACAACTTCGGGTCGTACTGAGTAAAACTCCCAAACGTCAGCGGCTCAATTAACTGCCGTTCAAACCCTTTAAAATTTCGATCCACAAAAGCCTGAGTCAACTCTCTAGCCCTGTCCGGGCGAAAATTGAAGAAAATCATTCCATCCCCAGGTGCCACCGCTCCGGGCGCAATCCGGGTCGGAATTGCAAACTCGTCGGTCACTCCTTCTGCATAGGAGGCCTGCAACACATCAACTGCCGATCGACCATCAGGTGCGCCCTCAGTCGTCATCACCTCATAGGCGCGCTGCACCCGATCCCAGCGCTTGTCCCTATCCATCGCGTAATAGCGACCGCTGATGGTAGCAATCCGACCAACTCCTACCTGTTCGATATAACTTTCAATCTTGCCTAGAGCTTCGACACCCTCTTTCGGAGTAGTATCGCGGCCGTCTGTAATCGCGTGAATGCAAACCTGAGAAATTCCCTGTGCTTTTGCTAATTTCAGCAAGCCCTGGATATGACTGAGATGGGAATGAACCCCGCCCTCGGAACAAAGACCCGTTAGGTGTAACTTGCCGTGACTGGCGCGGACTTTCTCGCAAAGCTTAACCAGCGCTGGATTGCTCAGCAAAGAACCATCTTCCACTGCATCGGAGATCCGCACTAACTCTTGAGGAACCACTCGGCCTGCGCCCAGATTTAAGTGGCCAACTTCCGAGTTGCCCATTTGTCCGTCAGGAAGCCCGACCGCCCGACCCGATGTTTTAATCAGAGTTCTGGGATAGACTTCCCAGAGACTGTCCATCACGGGTGTTTTCGCTTGTGCGATCGCATTTCCGTCTTTTTCTTCACGATAACCCCAGCCGTCTAAAATAATCAGCACTACAGGAGATACAGACGCTTGTGCCATGCGAATACCTTATTTACAATAATTAATTTCTCGATCGCCCTGACTTCCGAATTTTGCGGGACATCTTCTGCCAATCAGTTTACAGATTTTTTGCGCTGCGACTGAACAATACCAAGCACAATTCCTTCAGCCTCCACATTTTGGGAACTAATTTCCACCTGCTTGGCTTCTTGTTCAATTCATTGCCTTGCCTTGAACGGTGAACCCACAGTCGGGGACTGTTACGGAATTGACCAACAGACGCTGTGCTTTTGTAGCAGGAGTTTTAGAAATAGCTCGATTGCTCTTTAAACAATCAAAATAGTACCACACTTGGTGGCGTTTTGCTACTGCCTCAAGAAAGCAATTTAAGATCCTTGACTCGGCTGCGAATAACTTTATGGGAACTGAGCAAAAATCGGTTTTTTAATCAGCTCACTTCTTTCAACGGACATAAAACTCGACAACATCTTTTTTAATTTTGACATCGTAATTCCCAAAGAAATCGTGACCGAGCAGACCAATTTCCATTTGTCTGGCGATCGCCACTTCGACATTTCTGATCAAAGCACCGCCGACCCCGATCGACTGTACGCGCCCGATCGGGAACTCGACAACGCTACCGTCAGCGATCCCCGCTCTCGCGATGCCGACGGTTTTCACTCCCAGTGCAGTAGCCATCCGCTGAGTAATCAAAGTGCCACTCGCCCCGGTATCGACAATCATCTCAAAAGTCTTGTTGCCGTTAAAAACCACATCAATCACCGGCGTTCCGCTAGCGCGGCGCTTAATTTTAGCTTGAAATACCTTTTGATTCCCAGATGGATTTGCCGGCCCACTTGCTGGCGGTTGAACGCCCGGATTAGATGGGCCCCTGCGAAACTGAGAGTACACATTGCCAGTTACTGCTCCCGAGTCTGCGGTTGAAGGGCGATCGATCTGCTGGAAACTCACATGAGACACCAGTGTCAGCACCTTAATTTCTGGCTGCTTGCTCACCGGGCTACGTAGGTTTTTTGTCAGTAAAGCCGGTTGCTTAACTGTTGAAAATATTGCCCGATCTGAATGAGAATGCACCGAGGGGCCACCCACCGAGCCAACTGCCGCCAAAACGACCACAGAAACAATGCCCGATCGCCAAATCCGCTTGAAAATCACTTTTGCCACCATAGGAATGCCTTTATTGATTAAATATGTCGAAGAAGCACCGCCATTGATATCGTAACCTGCTCTCGAAAACCCAGCGCCCGCTTCAACATCAAATTAAGAGTGAAAACTTGGCAATTTCAAAGCGATCGCATACCATCAAACACAGGTAAACTTAAGGCGGCAAATGGCAGCAACTACGCTTGCCATTTGGATCACTTAAAAGTCAAGCGTTTAGGGCGATCGGTAATGCGTAAACTTTTATATTTTGCAACTATAGGAATGCTGGCTTTCTCGATCGGGGGATGCGGCGACGGGGGCGGCAACACAGCCAGTCCCACTCCTAGTCCTACCCTCAGTCCCGGTGCAGCATCTCCCGGCGCCACCGCCAACGCTCCCGGAACACCAGGAACCGCGGCCACAAGTCCCACTCCAGCAGGTCAGACATTCCCCTCCCCCGTAGTAGCGGCGCAGCCCCCGGGCTTGATCCGACCTACAAACCCGGACGAACGTGCAAGACAAGCTCAATCAGACATTGAGACCAAAAAGACAGCACCAGGAGCTCCCTTAAACCGGACGGCAATTCCACAGACTCTGATTCCTGGCAAAGCAAACGACCCATTCTCAATCCTTCCCCCTCAACCGCTCAGAACCGACGGCGGGGCAACGGGTAACGAACTCCCCAACCTGCCAACCAGGCAAGTGCCAAATCTGCCCAAGCTACCAGACGAGAGAAACCCGCCTCAGTGGACGCCAGGCGGCGGCGCAACTGCCGAACTTCCCAAACCCCAAAGCCCAGCAGAGGTTTCCAGTCTTCCCAACCTGCCGTTGACCTCGATACCCCCGCAATGGCGGGGGCCAATTTCCGAGCGTCCCCAAGCAGCCCCTGGACGCCCCGGAGCCAAACCAGCAGGCTCCCCAAACATAGCTGGATCTCCGGCATCCATACCCGGACTGCCCTCTATACCGGGCGTGCCAACAGGCACTACTGGACGGCAGCCAACAGGCCCCGGACGCCCCGGAGCGAGACCAGCAGGCTCCCCAAACATAGCTGGATCTCCGGCATCCATACCCGGATTGCCCTCCATACCGGGATTCCCAACAGGCACCACCGCAGGTCCCAAAGGAACACCGGGACGGCCGGGACGCCCCCCAGCGATCGCCGCTCGCCCCCCCGGCCCTCCCACAATTCCCAACATCGCTACCAGAGAACTGCCCGGTCTACCCAAACTGCCAGAATTAACTGCGCCCCCGTCGTGGCAATGATGACTGACTGTTGGCT
>ENA-OFDP01000087-OFDP01000087.1-metagenomes-genome-assembly--contig:-NODE-87-length-43006-cov-25.748667_pt1 | contig 43006 bp, 40 predicted proteins | sample MGYA00153389_OFDP01 | MGnify analysis MGYA00153389
TGATTCGCTGTCTTGTCGTTTTTTTATTCGGGGGGAACCCTAGACATAAAAACGCGGCTAAACCGTCGGGGAACAAAGGCGTGCGCGAATCGCTACGCGGACTGGTTTATTAGTCCGCGTAGGCGGACTTTGCAACATGAGCGGCGATTTCAATCGCTGTATTCTCCTAACAGGCTTTGCTCCAGAACATCGACAAAGGTTATTTCGGAGCATCAATCGGACTAACAACTGGGCTGGGAGTAGCTATTGGTGGTGTAGAAGTAGATTGGCTTTGAGAGAGAAACCAAGCCCCAGCACCGATCGCCATTAGCAAAATCAGACCGAGCGCTCCGATGATTAGGGGCTTTTTGCTTTCATCGGTTAGCGATGTTGATGCTTTATCGATCGGGATAGATGCGCCAACAGTCCGGTTACGCTGACGATCGCGATCTCCACGCTCGGTTTCGGGACTACTGAGCAGGAGAGTGTCAGAATGGGCAAAAGTAGCCGCATCAGCCGGAAAATCCTGGAGCGTGGTATTTTGTCCGGCTTCAACTGGTTGTTTTACCTGACAATGAACCAGAGCTACAGTGGCATTATCATGTCCATTTTGAGTATTTGCCATATTGATCGTTCGTTGACAAGCAGTGGCTAGATCTACCTTGCCTTCCAAGACAGGGAGGATCTCGGTTTGCCAATATTGCTCGACTCGATCGAGATCGCTGACTCCATCAGAACAGAGCAGAAAAATACATTCTTCATCCACGATCGTTCTGCGGATATTTGGGTGCAGCGCAGTGGAAGAATTCATCCCCAAGGCTTGAAATAGAGAACCCGAACTACTCATACCTAAAGCTTGTCGATATAATACTCCATTGAGTCGGACTTCCCTAGTTGCCAGATCGTCATCTAGTGTCATCTGATGACAGCCAGTGCGGGTAATTCGATAGACGCGACTATCGCCAATATGGGCGATATAAGCCTCATGACCGTAGATCAGGCTCATTACCATTGTCGTCCCCATTCGTGCGCGTTCTTGGCGATTTTCGCTGTCGTTGCGGAGACTAATTTGGTCGTTGGCAACACAGGTCGAATTCTCGATTTGAATCGCAATACTATCGGGGTAACGATTTTCTGGTTTATCGAGGACGTTCTCGATCCGACGATGGATGGTATCGATCGCGAGGCTAGATGCTACTTCTCCGCCTTGATGTCCGCCCACACCATCACAGACGATCGCCAGACTCAGCTCGTTGCCAGTCTTTTGATATAGTGGATCGCCGCTGGGTGGGTAACAAGCATCTTCATTTTGCTCCCGTGTCGGCCCTGTATGGCTGAGGGTAATGTAGTTACAATTGAGAAATTGTTTTTGACCCACAGTCCGCAGAGCCTCATCTAGGAGCGCGATTAGCTGAGTTGCTGTAGTCACATCTTCTTTGATTAAGCGATCGCAGATTTTTTCCAGCACCTGGGCGATCCCGATCCGTGCGTTTTTTTGCCACGACTTCCACAGTTTGCCAAGTTCGGCTAATTTGGGCGCAGAGGCTCCATTTGGCGTCAATTCGATCGTCCGTAATAGCCCACCTTCAACCCGCAACAATTCTGGCTGTAACAGCGTTTTACTCACGCCTTCAACCTGCATTGAGTCCCACAGATTGGCTATTTGCCACAGCCAGTTGAGTTGACGCATCGAGCCTGCTGTTTTCCAGCTCTGGCTCAGTTCTGGCATTACCTTACCAGCCAGTGCCGCTCCCAAACCCTCACTATAAATCGGTGCTTTTTCTAATAACCAGATTGTACTACTCCTTCGTCCCGATCTATTCAATGAAACCGTACCATAAACTTGTGGAACGTGGGGACGGTGCCCGATTAACCGCAAATAAGGAGTAATATATCCAGGGACTCGATCGATTACATCTGGTTGCCAGCCTGGCTTGGTATCCAACAAGACCCGATTGTTGACGACAATATAGCGGTTATTTCCCAGCATTTGTCCGACTTTCAAGCTTGGGGCATCTTCGCCCACAGTCCACAAGTAGACTTTGGGGATAGCTGTCCGACAATGAGCGCAAAAATTATGACTCGCGGGATTGGGAGCTTGACATTCAGGATTTTGGCAGACGATTTTTGCCGCTATGGGGTTGGTCATGGGGTTGGGGTTGCTCCAGTCAGTCGATAGTTTACGTTATCATGGCAAGTCAGGTATATGGCTTGAGGTGGTTGGTGTCGATCGATCTTGACGATTCGATCTTAACGATTCGATCTAGCAGCGCGATCTTTGTGATGCTGTGATTTTTAGGGTCTACCTTTGACGAGTGAAATTTTTGAGCACCACAAGGTATTCAATCAAAATTTTAACCTGCGATCGCTTGCGAATCTCTACCGCTAGCAAAAATAAATCCGCTTATCTTATAAATACCCATGATTCACTCTTGTCAAACACCTTTACCCCTAAAAAGTGGAGATTTATTACGGGTAGTCGCTCCCAGTGGGAGGTTGCGAGATCGGAGTAAACTCGATCGTGGGATAGAAATTTGGCGAGATCGCGGTTATCGAGTCGAAGTGGCGGCGGAAGTTACCGATGAGTGGGGGTATCTCGCCGGAACTGATGCAGCACGTCGCGCTCAATTAGCCGCTGCTTGGGAAGATCCAGACTGTCGGGCGATCCTGTGTGTACGCGGCGGTTATGGTGGGATGCGACTATTGGAAGATTGGCAATGGAGTCAGGTTGCTACACCCAAATGGTTGATTGGATTTTCAGATATTACCGCCTTATTGTGGAGTCTGACTCAACAGGGCATCGTCGGCATCCACGGGCCACTATTAACTACTCTATCAGATGAGCCAGACTGGTCGCGAGATCGATTATTTGGGTTAGTTGCCGGACGATCGATTCCCCCACTCCAGGGCGATAGCTGGGTGGGGAATGTGGCAACAGGTAGATTATTACCTTGCAATCTCACCGTCGCTACCCATCTGCTCGGTACCCCATTTCAACCAAATTTAGCTGGGGCAATTCTGGCGATCGAAGATGTTACAGAAGCTCCCTATCGGATCGATCGTTTACTCACCCATTGGCGGCTGACAGGGGCACTCGCACAGGTTGCTGGGATCGCGATCGGTAGATTCAGCCACTGCGACCCTCCAGAAGGGATTTCTAGCTTTACAGTAGAAGAAGTACTACGCGATCGACTCACCGACCTCCAAATTCCGATCGTCGCCAATCTCCCCTTCGGACACGACGGCTGTAATGCCGCCCTACCTGTTGGAGTTGAGGCAATTTTAGATGGAAATACAGGTCAGCTAACGTGCTTAGTTAAATAGTTGACATCTAACCCTTATCCCCTAACTTATGACAGGACAAGAATTACGAGAAATTATCATTACCAAATGGGGCTATTCATATGATGTCCAAATGCGAAAGACTCCAACTAAAATTTATTTGCAGGTAATGTGGAAATATCAAGAACAGGCTTCTTTTCCGCTTTCAGAGATAGAGTATCTCGCTCATTTAGACACGATTGGCTCTTACTTAGTCGCGATGGGTAGTGTAGAACAAGTTCAAAAATTTATCGATAAGACTACTGAAAGACCACGACTGGGTAAAGCTGTCAGTATGTTGCTCGATCTTGGCGATCGAACATCTGAGTGGATTTTATAATTTTGCCATACTGATGAATATAGTAGTCACCAAGTTCATTAGGACGTTTTTCTGATTAGTCCGCGGCGGACTTTGCATTATGAGCAGCGATTTCAATCGCTGTGTCCTAACAGCCTTGACGGTTGTTATAACTATAAAAAAAGAGGGAAGTACTTGACTCCCTCTTCGATCGATAAAACTAATTTAGGTCGCAAATTAACTCGTTAAACTCTAGCAGATACCTTACTTTGAGCCACCAAATGTTCGTAGGTAGCTCTCATTTTTAGACCCACCATCACTTGAAATAAACCAGTCCCATTAGTAGAACCAGGATACTCCTTGTGTTGGAGTAGCAGACTAGTCATTTCGCCTGTATTCTTGGTCGAAATATTGCTCAGATGGCTCTCGATGTAGCTTACTTGTTCTAGATTTCCTAACTCACCATCAATTTCGAGTACAGATACGGGATTTCCGTAGTATACATCGGGGCCGTAGAACATCTTGATGCCTGGGTATGGACATTCAAGTTTGCGTCCGCAAGGTCTCCAGTCAATGGTCGAACCTTCATCAAATAAATAGACCGGATTGAAGTCAGACACACCTTCACGCTGCATCAAGCGCACGCGCAGCAGCTTGCTTTCTTTGTCATCGATCAACTTAGTTGGTAATACTTGGATTACCACGTCAGCATGACCGCGCTGAGGCTCGATATACGCTTCAAAATCTGGACGACGAGATTCGATCGCTGCGAGAACCTCATCATAGCTGTGACCGCGTTCAGCCATATCACGCTGAATTTTCCAAGCAATTTTGACATCATCAGTGATATCCAGATAAACACTAAAGTCAATCAGTCCCCGGACTCTTTCATCATACAGTGGATGTAATCCTTCGATTACTACAACATGATTGGGTGCGACTTTCTCAGGGGGGTCGATTAAACCAGTTTCATGGTTGTAAATTGGCTTGTCGATAACTTGACCACTTTTGAGAGCTTTAATTTGCTCGTACATCAGGTCGAAATTATTTGCACGCGGATCGAGTGCTGTCACTTTTTGCTCTTTCCGCTGGTATCGATCGAGACTGTGGTAGTCATCCAAACAGATTACCGTTACAAAATCCTCTCCAAACAAGTCGATAATCCGCTGTAAAAACGTGGACTTACCGCAACCGGAATCTCCAGCAACGCCAATTACCACCACACGATCTACCTTACTGGTCATAGCTATCCTCTTATATTAAAATTCTTTAGGGAGTATCTAGTTCTAGTTCTTTGAAATAAAATTTTACCTTAATCCGCTACCCCGATCGACCCAAAAACAAACCAATTTTCAGATTGGTTTCGGTCGATCCTGGTGCAATTATCACTCGAAACGGGCACGATCGCGATCGATATGGTAGAAAAATGTACATTTCAATACATCTTATAACGATAGGTAGGGTTAGATTAACAATTCCCAGCTTGGATAGAATTATGATGTAAAACTATACTCAGTCAACATCATAGCCTAATTAGTGTCAATGTTAGCCCACTTCGATCGTCACATTAGCGGCTGCTGCTGCGATTAATTCCACCACGCGAATCGTTCGTCAAACGCCTCTGAAAGAGAATCGCCAGTCGGGATCTAAAATTTAGATCGTCCATCTAAATCTTCGCCCTCATCCGTGCCACTCTTGTATAATCAGACTCAGTTACGGTATTCTGGCTGGGATATGTTTAGACATTGCAGATTGTCTAGTGCCTGGTCTTGCACCTAGGAGAGATCGCTCGACTGAGCGATCTTTGAAGTAACTAAAGTTATAATATGATTTATTATTTGGGCGGAGATACAAAATAACTATGTACAATCCAAGTCTGAGCGGTAGTGCTGGTAATTCAGCAGCTAATAGTCGTCTATATATTTATGAAGTGAGCGGATTGCGAGATCTTCAATCGTCCAATGCAGCCGATAGCAAAATTCGTCGGAGTGGTAGCTCATTTATCACCGTACCTTATCAACGGATGAATCAAGAAATGCGCCGCATTGCCAGTCTAGGCGGCAAGATTCTCAGCATTCGTCCCTTTGAAGCTAAGACTGAATCAACTTCAGTGGAGAATACCGAACCAATGTCGATTCAAAGCACCGAACAAGTTGTCGAAACTAGCGAATCCGCTCCAACGGAAGTCGCCGCCGCACCCGCAGCCAAAAAACATGCAGATGTCCCTGTAAACATCTACCGTCCCAATGCTCCCTTTGTTGGTAAATGTGTCTCCAATGACGGACTCCTAGCTGATGGCGGAATTGGCATGGTTCAACACGTCAAATTTGATATCTCTGCTGGAGATTTGCGGTACTTTGAAGGACAAAGTATTGGGATTATCCCACCAGGCAAAGATGCTAAAGGCAAGAATAACAAAATTCGCCTTTATTCGATCGCTAGTACCCGTCACGGCGATGATGTCGATGACAAAACTGTCTCCCTCTGCGTCCGCAAACTAGAGTACAAAGACGAGAAAACTGGCAAAGAAGTTGAAGGTGTCTGCTCGACCTTCATCTGCGGTCTGAAACCTGGTGATGAGATCCAAATCACTGGCCCAACTGGGAAAGAAATGCTGCTACCTGACGACCCTGAAGCCAACGTAATCATGATGGCAACAGGAACTGGGATTGCGCCTTTCCGTGCTTACCTGTGGCGGATGTTCAAAGACAACGAACGTCATGCTAACCCCGATTACAGCTTCAAAGGTCTAGCTTGGCTAGTATTTGGCGTAGCGACAACTCCCAACATTCTCTACAAAGACGAACTCGAAGAAATTCAGGAAAAATATCCCGATAACTTCAAGCTCACCTACGCTGTCAGTCGCGAACAGAAAAATGCTGAGGGTGGCAAAATGTACATCCAAGATCGGATCGCTGAAAACGCGGACGAACTATGGTCGCTGATTCAGCAAGAAAAAACCCATGTCTACATCTGTGGACTCAAAGGCATGGAAACAGGCATCGACGCTGCGCTGACAAATGCAGCAATTAAGTCTGATGTCAAATGGTCTGAATACCGCAGCCAACTAAAACGTGCTGGTCGTTGGCACGTCGAAACTTACTAGCTCTTAAACAGTTGACAGTTGACAGTTGACAGTTGACAGTTGACAGTTGACAGTTGACAGTTGACAGCTTGCGCGAAGCCGTTGGCGTTGGCGAAAGCTGTCCGTCAGGTGATAGCCTGCCGTAGGCAAAGTGTTGACAGTTGACAGATAGTGGCTGAGTAGTTTCATTCATACTTCCAAATCGGCAAGAAATCTGCACGACAAAGGTTTAGATATAAATTGATATCTAAACCTTTGTCAATAACAGCACCTACTAGACACTAGCCACTGTTTACATATGGTAAAATTGCATACAAACCGAGCAAACCTAGGTAAAAAGGATTGGAGTCATGTCGTCAGCAGTAGAAGTTACGGACGGTTCTTTTAAAGAAGATGTTCTAGATAGTGAAATTCCAGTATTAGTAGATTTTTGGGCACCTTGGTGCGGGCCTTGTAGAATGGTCGGCCCTGTAGTTGACGAAATCGCCGCTCAGTATGAAGGCAAGATCAAAGTATTCAAGCTCAATACTGACAACAATCCCAATGTTGCCAGCCAATATGGGATTCGGAGTATTCCCACACTGATGATTTTTAAAGGTGGTCAAAAAGTGGATACGGTAGTTGGAGCAGTGCCTAAAGCAACTCTTTCTAATACCGTCGAAAAATATCTCTAAATTCCGATCGAGAGCGTCAATTGGCGCACAATTACGACTCGTTAGAAAAGTCTAGACCATGACACCTCCAGTCAGTTAACTTAGACCACAGGGGCGAACATGAGTGTCAGTTTACCCCTGAATATTTTTAGCAATTGTACGCCCACTAAAGCGGTACAGTCCCAATCGCCAGAATAGTACACTCAGCTTGAGATACTGGCATGGGTGGTGAGCGTTTCTAGCCGATAGCTAGAGACGCTTTTCTATGTGTAGAGGTTAGGATTGGTCAAGAGCAGGCTAAATAATTTTGAATTAAACTCATGGACGATCTAGCTGACCTAAAAAATGACCTATTAGCCACGATCGATCGCTTGCCGAGCATGACCCACGGTAAATGGATTCAACGTGCTTTGGAGACGATTTTACGGCTATCTGAAACAGAGATCGACAGATTGGACTGGAAGATCCTCAGTGCATCGATCGGTGATATGGAGCGCGCATTTCAGGTATTTCATCCCTATCGACACGTTCGGAAGGTGGCGGTATTTGGCTCTGCTCGAACCAATGATACCGCTCCAGAGTATCAACTTGCCTATGACTTCGCACAAGCGATTACTCAGCAGGGCTTTATGACGATTACTGGTGCTGGTGGCGGCATTATGGCTGCCGCGAATGCAGGTGCGGGAGCTGAAAATTCGTTTGGCTTGAATATTCAGCTTCCATTCGAGCAGGGCGCGAATAAATATATCTCTGGAGATCCAAAATCAATCCCGTTCAAATATTTTTTCACGCGGAAGTTATTTTTCCTGCGAGAAAGTGATGCTGTCGCCCTGTTCCCAGGTGGATTTGGCACTCAAGATGAGGCACTGGAGACGCTGACACTGTGCCAAACTGGTCGGTATGGCCCCGTACCGATGGTACTGATCGATCGCCCTGGGGGCACATATTGGCGAGACTGGGATAGTTATCTACGCAAGAATCTAGCCGCGACGGGGTTGATTGGTGTAGGGGATCTAAATCTGTATACGATTACTGATGATATTCAGGTGGCGGCGGAAGTGATTCGGACTTTTTATCAGGTGTATCACTCTAGTCGTTATGTTGGCGAACAATTTGTGATCCGACTGAAGATGGCGATTAGCGATCGAGATCTAGAATTACTCAATCGAGAGTTTGGTGGTTTAGTTACTAGTGGGGAAATCGTCCAAACTACGGCTCTAGCTGATGAATTGGAAGATGCGTCCCATTTACCTCGGCTGGTATTCAAATTTGACAGGCGCGATTTTGGTAAACTATATCAGATGATTGGCAGAATCAATCAAATGGGTGGCGATCCTTGTCCCAATACCCATCCTGAATCAAAATAGATCGAGGCTAATAAATAAATATCCCCCAAGAGGAAACTCTTGAGAGATATTTAGGTCGATCGAGTCCCATGACTGCGACCGAAATTAGTGAGCAAGGAGGGATTCGAACCCCCGACCTTCTGATCCGTAGTCAGAAGCTCTATCCACTGAGCTACTTGCCCTTGTCCGTTCTCAACTATAACATACCTTTATCAAAACATGCAAAATTTTTCTGAACCTGTTGGATCGCCATCGGATGCCCAACTTACACATTTGAACGATCGCGGGGAAGCGATGATGGTAGATGTCGCTGAAAAGGCAGTGACAAAACGTACCGCAGTCGCTGGAGGACAAGTCCGCATGTCTCTAAGCACCCTAGAAGCGATTCTGGCAGGTAATGCACCAAAAGGCGATGTTATAGGTATTTCGAGAATTGCAGGCATCATGGCAGCGAAACAAACAGCTAATCTGATTCCACTCTGTCATCCACTCCCCCTGAGTCAAGTACTAGTATCTGTAACCCCCGATCGAGAGTTACCAGGTTTCCAAATTCGATCGACAGTGACGATTAAAGCTGAAACTGGGGTAGAAATGGAAGCTCTAACTGCGGTATCGATCGCTGCTCTGACTCTATACGATATGGCTAAGGCATTGGAGAAGTCGATGCAAATCGAAAATATCCGGTTGATTAGTAAAACTGGCGGTAAATCAGATTTTAAAGGAGATAGTGAATAGTAGATAAAGGTAGATAGATGTAAGGCGTCTTAGGCACAAGCCGTAACGCACCAATGCCCGATCCCAAAGATCCGATTTAGGATCGCTATGGTGGTGAGTGGATTCAGTTACACTCTAAAATATAGTTAATAAAGAGCAAACGTTAAAATCCCCAGTATCATAGCCAAATTATCAATTATCAATTAATTTAATCGCCATTGCCTTCCCACTGTGAAAAAACGGGTTACTCTTACCTTCCCCAAACGAGCGATTCAGATGCCAGTTGCGTATCGACTGGCTAAAGATTTTAATATCGCTGCAAATATCATTCGCGCCCAGGTAGCACCCAACCAAATCGGCAAGCTAGTAGTAGAACTAGCTGGAGACATTGATGAACTTGATGCTTCGATCGATTGGATGCGCTCTCAAGGTATCCAAGTTTCCACAGCTAATAAGGAAATCTTTGTCGATGAGGATGTCTGTGTGGATTGTGGCTTATGTACTGGCGTATGTCCGACGGAAGCCCTCAATTTAGAACCAAATACCTTTAAGCTCAATTTCACGCGATCGCGTTGTATCGTCTGCGAGCAGTGTATCCCGACTTGCCCCGTCGGCGCGATTTCTACTAATCTATAGTCGCTGATTTGCTAGCAAATCATTTATGATGATAAGGAAGGATATTAAGATTTATTAACTATAGTGACGATCGCGACCGACTACGGCGATAAAACTTTGATTACGACTAGCTGGAATGCACTCACGCCGATCTGGCAAGGGGGAGCTGAAGTAGTCAAAACTGGCTTACCGCATCAGCAATTAGCACCTGCGTGGCAAATGTTATTGCTCGGTGATGGTTCGCCGACGCGACACCTGCAATTGCTGACAGGGGAACCAACAGAGGTAGACGTAATTGATATGTCCGCGATCGGCATGGATAATGATGGTGCGCCGACTTCTTTACAGGTAGTCCCAGGGCCGAGAGTTCGTCGTCAAGTCTGGCTGAGAACTGCTTCAGGGCAGAGGTTAGCCTATGCTACTTCGTGGTGGGAAGCGCGAAATGTAGATGAGTATCTAGAAAATAAGTCTTTGCCAATTTGGGCGAGTTTAGCAAAATTACGCACCGAACTGTATCGAGATGTGCAGGGGATTTATTATGGTGAGTCGCCAGCACTAGCTCAAGCCTTTGGAGAAACAGGCCCGTTTTGGGGTCGTCACTATTTATTCTGGCATCGTGGTGAGCCGTTGACGCTGATTTATGAGGTATTTTCGCCTTATCTTCAGCGGTATTTGGGAAAAATTGAAGGGTAGAATTAATTAGTTGATAGTTGTGTGGGCGGGTTCCCCGCCCAGTATAGTTGATAGCGATTCGCCACCCTTGGGCTTCTGCTGAGGGTTTAGCGAATCAAGACAAGACAGCGAGGCTTGTAGGATGGCTTATCCCCCTGATTTTTGTTAGACAATTGACTATTGACTAGGTTTTTTTCTGAACTTGATAGTGTAAAAATAGTTCCTGATCGACTCGATTGACACTCAATAATGTTAATCTGGGAGCCAGATCGGGAGTAAACCCCGAGCCAGACACTGGAGTAGGGGCATCACTACCACCATAAATAAATGGGCAAATAGTCAACCATAACTCGTCGATAAAGTCAGCGGCAAATAAACTTGCAGCTAATTCAGACCCACCTAGAAAGCAAATATTTTTAATACCTAATTCCGTCAGTTTCAGCGTCACAGATTGCCAATCAATATCGCTACCATCGACAGTTTCACATACTAGGACGCGACTAAAACTATCCCCTTCATGCCAATCTGTTGCACCGCTTTTAGTTGTCAATAACCAGCGATCGATCGGTTGACTAAAAAATGGTAACTTGGCATCAATTTTACCGCTGCGAGAACATATAATCTGTGGCGGTTGGGATGGTTGTCCACGCTCGATTCTAGCTTGAATCAATGGCTGATCCACCAACACCACACTACCGCCATCTTTGAGGGTACCGCTCCCGACTAAAATAGCATCTGCTAATCCTATTTGCTCGACCAGATGAGCATAGTCCCGCTCGGAACTAAACGTTGGTGGTGATTTCGTGACATCTGAAATCTTCCCATCTGCGGTCATTGCTAAAACAAGAGTTGTTTTCATCTAGATTAACCGAGTAAAAATTAGTTAATAATTAATTAGGGTTTAATTTGGCTACGAACCACTAATTTAATGAATAACAGTGGTTGAAATCCCCACCCTAATCACCTCGCTGTCTTGTCTTGCTAAACCCTCGGCAAAGCCGAGGAGAGCAAGCCGCTGTCAACTGTCAACTGTCAACTGTCAACTGTCAACTGTCAACTGTTTAATACAACCTCTTCAATACATAATCCGATAAATCGAATAACGCTTGCAGCGAAGTTGAGGGAGTTAAACCCTTTAGTTGCGCCAGAGCTAGCTGTGCGTGGTGGTTGGCCAATTCACGAGATTTGGCAATACCTTGACTACTCCGAACTAGACTCAGAGCCTGCTCCAAATCCGCCGGATCTTCAAACTCAGTGGCAATTAATTCCACGAGTTGCGGATATTCTTGCATCGCATACAGCGTCGGAGCCGTGAGATTTCCACTTGCCAAATCCGAGCCAGCAGGTTTACCTAGTACTTCATCTGAGGCGGTAAAGTCGAGGATATCATCCACTATTTGGAAGGCTAGTCCTAAATTACGCCCATACAAATATAGTTGCTCGCAAATCGCTGTAGACTCATCGCTGAGTAAACCAGCAGCTTTGGCACTATTGGCGAGGAGGGAGGCAGTTTTATAATAACTCTTCTCTAGGTAAGCCTCGATCGAGAAATCAGTTTCAAATTGATTTAGTCCCTGCTGAATCTCGCCTTCAGCTAAGTCCATAATCACCTGTGAGAGCAGTTTGACTACTTCTAGGTTGTCTAAGTTCGCCAGATACCAAGATGACTGGGCAAACAGGAAATCACCTGCGAGTACCGCAATCCGATTATCAAATAGGCTGTGAACTGTGGGTACGCCCCTACGAGTGTCGGCTGTGTCTACCACGTCATCGTGGACTAGACTCGCCGTGTGGATCATTTCGGTAATTTCCGCGAGTCGGCGATGACGCGGGGTAATTTCTTCACCAGGCATCGTCGCACGGGCAATGAGCAAGACGATAGCTGGGCGCACGCGTTTGCCGCCAGCCCCAAATAGGTGTTCGGCTGCTGCGTACAAAATTGGGTGACGGGCACCGACGAGGTTTTTGAGGTTCTCTGTCAAAACTTGGAGGTCAGTTTCAACAGGAGCAAATACGGATTTCACTGAGGTCATCGATCGAGCGGCTCAGAGGAGAGTTTACGAAAGTTTACATACATTCTAAGCTATTTTTCCTCTTGATAGGGAATAGGTAGCTAGGAATCGGGGATAGGAAGTAGGAAACAGAGGATAGATATGAGTTTTTAGGCTCATTTCGATCGAGATTAGTCCTTTAATAAACTGTTACGGTTGGTAAAGTTATCTGTGCGACTAGGGGTTTAGTGGGCAACCATTTGGTGGCAATTTGGGTAAATTGCGCGGGATCGCCACTGACAATAAAGTTGGTGGGCACCGCTCTACTGTGGCTTTGGATGCCGAGGAGATTGAGTTCTTTGGCTGCGGCGGTCACGACATCGACGGCAGGATTGACAAATTTAACTGTAGTGGGGACAAATTTACGCAAGATAGATTCGAGGTGCGGATAATGAGTACAACCATACACTAGAGTGTCGATCGATCGATCGAGTAGTGGTTGAAGATACTCTTTGGCTATCTGGAGGGTAGATGGTTCATCGATCCGATTATTTTCAATAATTGGGACAAATTCAGGACAAGCGACTTGCCACACTTGAGCGTGAGGATTTGCTTCTAGAATCGCCTGGAGATAGGCATTGCTATTAACAGTAGCCGGAGTAGCAATCACCCCAATCCTTCGCCCCTGTAGAGCGGCGGCTCTAGCCCCAGGTAAAATCACCCCCAGAATCGGCAGATCGTATTCATTTTGGACGGTTTCTAGAGCTAGAGCCGAACTGGTATTACATGCCATAATTGCCATTTTGACCCGTTGCTGTACCATCCAGTCCAACGTTTGGCGGGTGAATTTTAAAATCTCTGCTGGACTACGGGTGCCATAGGGGACTCTGGCTGTATCCCCAAAATACAAAACTGATTCATGGGGAAGTTGGCGATAGATTTCTTGCAAGACAGTCAATCCTCCCACTCCACTATCAAATACGCCAATTCTAATAATTTCATCTGACTGAATCTGCGGGGTATAAGTGAGTCGGTCTTGCATATTGCCCTGGAAAGATCGAGTAAATGTAGTAAATTGTCGATCGATTAATTACGATCCTTGATGTACTGGATAATGCCCTTAGCAATGCCTTCTGCCATCACTTTTTGATAATCATCACGCCGGAGACGAGCAGACTCAGCTTCGTTAGTCAAATAACCAGTTTCGACTAGAATAGCGGGGATGGCGGATTTCCGCAAGACCAAAAATCGTGCAGATCGGACGCGTCGATCGTTTAAGAAAAAACCATTTTTGTTTACATAGTCTAGGATCGCACTGTGGACAGTTTCTGCAAAGGATTGTCCGATATTGTAGTGATATAGTTCCAAGCCATTGACATCAGGACGATTATCGATCGAGTTAGCATGAATACTCACAAATAAGGTCGCACCTGCTGCTCTCGACATCATCACTCGTTCGTCCAGCCCGATAAAATAGTCGTCATTTCGCGTCATCTTGACAGCAATACCTTGTTTTGCCAGAATTTCGGCGACTCTTTTGGCAACTGGCAAAATTACATCTACTTCACGTAAACCACCTAGACCAATTGCACCAGGATCTTTACCACCATGTCCAGGATCGAGCATGACCAGGACTCGTCCATTATTCGGCTGAACTGGAGGTGAAGTATCCTGCTTGGGCGCGGGACGGTCGCTAGCTTTGGGGACATCGATTGGGACTGCCACTGGCGGACGATTGACCGCAATCCGAGTTGTAGCTCCGCCTGAGAGCGGCTGTAAGTATACCCAACGGTTGTCCAGGTACTGACGGACGATATCAACTTTTACCCCATCGGCACGACGAACGAGGATGGCAAGATCGTCTCCTTGAGCACTAACACTCAGATACCGCTGTGATTCGCTAGGAACTTGGTAGCCAGGAGCCAATCTCGCATTGGGAATCGTAACCCGATAACTACCAGAGCGAATATCCAACCCACTTGTATACTGGAGCTGCGTTCGACTCTGACGATCGGCTTGAACCAAAATTCCCGTCCGAGTGGGATCGAGCGCAATATAATTAACTGACGTATTGGCAATATTCCTAACGATGGTTTTCGGACGATTGGGTTGTGCTACGACAACTTGACCATTTTCATTGAAAACGGCGACAGGGCCAACTGGCGCACCACGTCCAAAAGATTTGATGGGTTGGGGAGTGGGAAGTTGGATCGACCATTGCTTGTCGCTACTAGCTTTAATCAGTACTTGTTGGGGATCGATAGTGTACTCAGGATCTAGTTCTAAGACCATCCTAGTGCGATCGACATCAAATTGACCTACTCTGAGTGACTTAATGCCATTGCTGAGGATTTGGGAAGAGGTAGGCTGATTGAGTCTAGTCTCTGGCAGATCGACGATCAATCTACTGGGGTTAGCCAGCATTTGGGCTTCTGGTTTCACTGCCGTACTGGTGGTAAAATCAATCCGGTTTTCGGCTGCATTAAACTGCCACGACAGGATTTCTGCGGCTGTTGCTGGCAGTGATACCATCAGGAAACTAAAAACGCTGGGTAATAACCAGTTGGTCACAATACTTACTCCTATGATGCAGATTATCTGGGCGAATTCGGTCTTGGGGATAGGGTTGGGATAGTCGTCGCTCCACGTTCGGGAACTGGAATAGTCACAAACCAATCGATCGGATTTTCGCCAGTAAATTGGACTCGTTTGGGGTTGAGGGTGTATCCTGGCTGTAGTTCCAAGACTAGCCTGGTAGTACTGCCGTCAAATTGACCTACTCGCAACGATCTGAAGTTGCCTGTTAATCTCTGGGTGATAGTTGGTTTCCCAAACCCGATCCCTGGCAAGTCGATGACTAGGCGAGTCGGATTAAATAGCATGACTGCTTTGGGCTGAACCCCAGCATCAGTCTTAAAATCTAACCGATTTCTAATTGGATCGAACTTCCATGACGCTAATTTACCAGCATCAGCAGGGACAGCTAACAGACAGAAACTAAAGACACTAAAGAGTAAAAACTGAAATCTCACTATATTACATTCCTGACAGTGAACTCGTTTGGCAAGTATACCGTTCGCCTTATCGCTGTTGGCAAAGGTAATCGCCAGCCATCGATCTAGGCGATTTATGCGGTTATCGCCAATGGCTGTGGTCGTGTCTCCTTGGGGATGAGCCAGCGGCTGCGCCAAAGTAAAGGCTCCGCCAAAGCATAGCAGTGACTGTACCCAATTGCACTGCTATGCAGCATTACAATGGGTCATTATCTGTAAGAGTCGATCGCGAGCACTCATTTAAGATGAACATCCATAGCGGATTGTTGCTGTTTGCTGCGAAAAATTAACACTTGAGGACTCTGTGGTAAGATACCACGAATTTGACATCTGGGTCTAAAGTTAACCCGCAAACCCACTGAGCGTGAGCAAATATCGGGCTAATTCCAATGCCAGATGGCTAACTAGCTCTGGATGATGTCAGTACCAAATTTATGGCATTTTGCTCAGGAGTTGCTGTCTGAGGATACTTTTTGACACTTCATCGTCACACTGACTACTAAATATATTCAGTAGTTCCAAGCTACTCATAGAATTCCCACTGTTGCGACCTTAATCGCTAATTTACGATTTTTGGCGGTGCAATTGGGAGGAAGATGATTGAGGCGAGCCGAACATATTTACCCAATAGCAGAAGCTATGGCTTCGGGGTTTAGAGCCTCCTGCTGTTTGGTAAATAATAGTAAAGCTATCGGCGTGAAAACCCGATCCAGTAGCTATTAGGTCTGATTTTTCTGTATTATGGAAATCGGTAAACCCAAGATCCTACTGTCCTGACTTCGATCGGTGGACTTGACAGTGGCGGTCGCCGCCCCACCCTGCCGCAGCCCTAGGGGAAAAAATCATAGTGAGCAATCCACAATCAGTTTTAAGCGAGTTACTGCGGCAAATGCCCCACCTCAGGTCGCACTTGTACTTTAAATCTTCCCTGACGGCTCTATCGCACGCGATGGAAGATCGGGTACTCGCAGGTACAGATCGACCGTTGCTGATTGCCAGTTTTCAGCAAGAGAAGTTTTACCGTCAAGAAGCTCATCGCTATCGGCGGTTGGGAGAAATTAGCGACCAAGTATATGTTCTGGCTGCACCAGATACTGAATTTAGCGATCGCTTAGAAGAATATGAGTTGGTACCATTTACTCGCACTGATGCTCTAGCAACTGAGTGGCATCTGATCGCAATTGGTGCTCAGTCATCCGCGTGCCTGATCTGTCGGGAAAAAATCAGCCCGCCTTCGGACGATCCAGTTTTACCAGAAATCGACCCATCCAGACGGTTTGAAGGAATCTGGACATTCGATCGACAAGTCACTATTACCGCCGCACATATTCTACTCGATCGAATTCAAGGTTATCGTCCCGAATTGGCGGCTAAAATCCTCCAGGCGAAGCAGGAATACTTACTATCTGTCCCCACCATCCCCCAAGACAATTCAGCCAGTGCTGATGCTTTTGTGCAGCGATTGGTGACATATTTACAGGCGCGGCAATATAAACTCCTCAAGGCTTACCGCTCGATCGAAGAAAAAGAAGAACGGGAACGGTTAGTCAATACAATTACTGGCGCAATTCGTCGTTCGCTCAATTCGGCGGATATTCTCCACGTTGCCGCGCAGGAAATAGGTAAAGCCACTAAAGTCAGTCGGTGCTTAATTTATCAGTATCGTGTAGACGAGCGCACGACCACAATCGCCCATGAGTATTTAGCCAATCTGGAACTGCCTTCCTTAATCGGTCAAGCTTGGAACCTAGCAGACAATCCCATCTTCAAAGCGGTCATCAAAACTCACGAATCAACATCTCTAGCTGAAGTCAATATTACCAAAACGTGGCAGCGTACCCTGACAAAACTCGGCATCACCGACTGGTTAATTGTGCCAGTGCTCCATCAAGATAAAATCTTGGGGACGATCGAACTACATCAACATCACCCATCCGCATTACCGTGGTCGGATGACACCATCAATCTAGTTGAAGCGATCGCCACCCAAATCGGCAGCACGTTAATTCAAGCAGAATCTTATACCAACTTAGAATACCTCAACCAACAACTAGAAGCACTCGATCGCACCCGCGCCAATTTAGTCGCAATTACCGGACACGAACTGCGAACACCCCTATCAACAATTCAAGTCTGTCTAGAAAGTCTGGCAACCGAACCAGATATGTCCCTCGAACTGCGGCAAGTAATGCTCAACACCGCGCTCGGAGATGCCGAACGGATGCGGAAACTCGTTCAAGACTTTCTCACCCTCTCCCAGCTCGAAAGCGGTCGCATTCAATGGCATCCCGAACCACTGTCGCTCGAAGAATGTATCGATCTCGCCCTGAGTGGTTTAAACACCCGTCGCTACAATCGAGATTTACCGAAAATTATCGTGGATATTCCCACGGATTTGCCCTTCGTGCGTGCTGATGGGGAATGGTTGGTGGAAGTCCTGACTAAACTGCTCGATAATGCCTGTAAATTTACGACTGGCACAGATCGGATCGGCATTGAAGCCTCGATAATTGAATCAATGCTCGAAGTAACTGTCACCGATACCGGACGCGGCATCGCACCGGAATTATTACAAATGGTGTTTGAACGTTTCTACCAAGCCGAAGGTTCGCTGCGACGGACTGCGGGCGGAACTGGCTTGGGACTGGCGATCTGTCGGCAAATTGTCAATGGTTGGGGCGGCAAAATTTGGGCAGAATCTGCGGGCAAAGATTGCGGTAGTCGGTTTCATTTCACGGTGCCATCAATTTAAATTAATTGATAATTGATAATTGATAATTGCGCGCACGCCTTTGTTTCCCGACGGTTTGCGAAAAGTGCGGTCTTGGGGTTTCCCCAAGTGGAGCACCTTTTCAAGACAGCGGCGTTTTTATTCGGGGGTTCCCCCCGAATAAAAAAACGACAAGACAGCGCACCAAGCAGATAATTGGGTTTCTAGAATGGGGATCTAGCGGATGGGGCAATTGATGAGTTGTGCCTACTTCGATCGTTAGTGACGGATATTACCAACAGATTTCTAAATGCTCAATTTCTAGCGTAAACTACAGACTTAATCCCAGATAATTTTGTGTTAGCCAGACATATTTATCGAGATTTTTGCCCCCGATTTCCGCAACTATGACTACTGCCCAACCATTGATGTCTCGCTATCTCTGGGCTGCTGAACGGCAAGCAACTTGGATTCCCGCTGACAGGTTAGTTGAAGATAGATATCATGTGATCTCTCCCCAATTGTGGCTAGATACCAGGCCCCAGGAACCACCAGATGTGCTATCTCCATTGCCTCGTCAGGCTCTAGCCTACGCTCATCTCTATCAATACAAGCTGCATTTACCCCAAATTCACGGCTTTTGTTCGGTCAAAAGAGCGGGTGAAACGGTGGAAATTCCGCTGTTGGACAATATCCCGATCGATAGTGAAGGTAAATTACTCCCTAGTCTGATCGCAGCTTGGAGTACAGCGACACCACTAAATCAAGCATATTGGTTGTGGCAAGCGATCGATCTTTGGGCACCACTTGCGGGAACTGGTGTGTTGTCGAGCTTGGTGGTGATGGACAACCTCCGAGTTGATGGTTGGTGTCTGAGGTTGTGCGAATTGATGCCCGACTATACTACAGGAACTAAAGTCACTCTGTCTAGACTCGGTACGCTCTGGCTCCAAACCCTGTCAGGTGCTGCTCCAGAGATCGCTGTTCGGTTACGTGCCATATTTACCAAAATGCAGGCGGAACAAGCGTCCCTGCGTGATGTTGCCGCCCAACTGAATCAGATCGTGCTCGAACAAGCCGCTCAATTACCCTTGGGGTGGCAAATTGCTGGTGGTACGGATGCCGGGGCTAGTCACCAACATAATGAAGATTCTTATTACCCAACACCCTTGGAATTAGCTGACGATCCTACAGGTGGGAAAATTGCGATTATTTGTGATGGGGTGGCTGGGCACGAAGGGGGTGAAGTTGCTAGTCAAATGGCTGTCCAACTCCTCAAAATCCAGACCCAGACTTTATGTGCAGATCTGACTAATAGTCGGGAAATAGTCTCTCCCGAACAAATATGTAGCACAATCGGGGCGATCGTCCGAGTGGCAAATAATACAATTGCTGCCCAAAATCACAGCCAAGAACGAGCAGATCGTCGCCGGATGGGAACTACGATGGTAATGGCGATCCAAGTCAACCAGACGATCGCTAGCCCGACTGGGGTTGGTAATTCCCATGAAATCTACATTGCTCATGTCGGCGATAGTCGTGCTTATTGGATTACACATCAGCGATGCCAACTACTGACCATCGACGATGATATCGCGACTCGCGAAGTCAAGCAAGGTCGAGATGTGCCCTGGCATAGTGCCAGTCGTCCCGATGCTACTGCCCTCACCCAAGCCTTGGGGATGAAGCCTGGAGAGCTACTCAAACCTACTGTGCAGAGATTTATGGCGATCGAGGATGGGATTTTATTACTGTGTTCCGACGGTTTGAGCGATCGCCATCTCGTCGAAAGTTCTTGGCAAGATTACGCAGAGCGAATTCTGGAGACGGATCTTCCCCTCACTGAAGCCGTCCAATCTTGGTTAGCTTTAGCTCATCGCCAAAATGGTGATGATAATATCTCCCTGGTACTGATGTCGTGTCAGGTATCCCCAAAAACTGCCAAGATCGGCAGTAGTCAACTGGTAACGCTCGATCGACATAAACCAGATGTCGATGATGTCCGATCGACTTCAAAATTCCGACTCAGCCGAGCGATTAATTTGTTCTTATTCCTCACCACTGGGATCGGTTTAGTCGCTGCTGTGACGATAATCATCGTCTTTTTCCATCCAGATTGGGTAGAAAAATATCGGCAACAACTATTCCTCCCCAATCGCACTCCACAAGCAGCAGCTCGATCGGTAAACACCATGTAATTGGCAAATGATTCCTCACTACAAGTTCGATCGGGTTTTGCGACGATCCCCAGCAAAGGTGAGTTTACGCCAGTTGTCCGCGATTCGACTCAGCTAAAGACTCGATTTCGTTAATCGATCGAGGAATTGAGCAATAATGATGAAATAGCGTCATCATTATTGCTATCCAAGTCCAGAGTGTAATTACTATCCATTATCCGGTTGACAGATCGATCTTTCCTCGACTGATATCATCCAGCACCAACCACTCTATGTTTAATTTATTTCAAAAAAAGCACAGCACCAAACCCCGAAAATTCGCCATCGGAGATGTTCACGGTCATTTCGATGGCTTATGCCAACTGATTGATTTTTGTAAAGTTTCGCCTGAAGATCGAGTGTATTTTCTGGGAGATGTAATCGATCGAGGCCCCAAGAGTGCTGAGGTAGTCAAATGGATTCGGGGACACAATTATCCCTGTTTGATGGGCAACCATGAAGTGATGTTATTGACATCATTCAATCATGGAGTTGTCGATGAGATGTCGCTGCGTCATTGGTTGCCATCTGGCGGTGATGCTACGCTAGAGAGTTATGGCGATGCCGGAATTCCGCAAGACGATCTAGATTGGTTTGCGAGTTTGCCATCTTACATAGATTTGGGTGATGTATTTTTGGTTCATGCCGGAGTCGATCCATTTAAATCGCTAGACAAGCAAAACAACGAGCAATTTTGCTGGATTAGAGAAAAGTTCCTGAGTAATCATTTCCCTTATTTTCCCGATAAAGTGATTATTACCGGACATACAATTACATTTACACTCCCAGGCGTTCGCCCAGGTGAAGTCGCTCAAGGGCCAGGTTGGCTGAATATTGAAACGGGAGCCTACCACCGTAAGAGTGGCTGGATGACTGCGCTAGATATTACCAATGCGATCGTGTATCAAGTCAATGTATTTTCCGGCAAAAAACGCAAACAACCACTCGATCGAGTTGTGAAAGTAGTCGAGCCAAGTCGGGTGAAATTTTGATCGGGAACTAGCAGAAATACATCTCTCGATGGGCATATCAAGTATGTACTTGCGATCGTTTTTGTTACAAGCGATCGGATTAGACATCGATCGAAGCAGCATGGCATCATCTAAGCATGATATATGATGCAAATTTTGTGCTGGATCTCAATCGAGATATCAACTCTCTCTCCAATTTCAAGCGTAACACTGCTAGCTTCATCGTTCGCGTAGCGTACCGTAGGTAATCGACTTAAAGGCACAAAGTCACCATTAGTCCTCACTATTAATGGAGTATCTGAGCTAGTCGTCCAAAGTGCCGAAGGCGATCGGGAGTTGCTCAACCGGATTGAGTATCTAGAAACCACTGCTGGCATTAGACAGGGGTTAAATGAACTAGAAAAGGGTCACTCGGTGGCAGCTATAACAAAGTCTATCCCAAAACTAGGTTGCCCTGGCAACAAAAATAGTACCTGTACATTTTGTCTTCCATTGACAACTCGACCTTGAATCACTCAGTAATTCGCTCCATTTCTCCGCTAAAAACTACCGCAATATCATAACCAATTCGGATGGTAAATAGTTGTGCTAAAGGATTTTTACCCTTTAACTTTAACGCCGTCTCTACACCACTGGGATCGATACCATATTCACCTGTCTCGGCATCAATTACAATCATCTGACCGATGTTTTCTCCATGTTCGACTTTTTGCCGGATACCATGTTCGTAAAATTGCTTTGCTCTAGCAGCGACTTCTTCCATTGTCCAAAAAATAGCTGGCATTACCGATCCTCATAATTATCGTTGCAATTATTGTAGCTAATATTCGCGATCGCTGACAGATTGGGTTGGGCGGGTATCGATCGCTTATGAAAAATATCCCCGACTTCTTGAAGAAGTCGGGGTGGTATTACTTTAAACTAAATTAACCGATACTCGAAGGTTCTTTCTCTTTAGCTAAGAACTTCTCAAGTTCAGTCAATGCTTCTGCATCGACTTTGGTTTGCATTGGGCAGAATTTAGGGCCGCACATCGAACAGAACTCGGCAGTTTTGTAGATATCTGCGGGGAGAGTTTCGTCGTGATATTCCTTCGCGCGTTCGGGATCGAGGGAGAGTTCAAACTGACGATTCCAATCGAAGTTATAACGCGCTTTGGATAGCTCATCATCACGATCGCGTGCCCCTGGACGGTGACGGGCGATATCAGCAGCGTGAGCGGCAATTTTGTAGGCGATTAGACCATTGCGGACATCCTCAGCATTGGGTAAGCCCAGGTGCTCTTTGGGTGTCACGTAGCAGAGCATGGCTGTACCATACCAACCAGCCATTGCCGCGCCGATCGCGGAGGTGATATGGTCGTAACCAGGAGCGATATCGGTGACTAGTGGCCCTAAAACATAGAAGGGAGCCTCTGAGCACTCTTCCATCTGCTTTTTGACGTTGAACTCGATTTGATCCATTGGGACGTGTCCAGGCCCTTCTACCATCACTTGGATGTCATGTTCCCAAGCGCGACGGGTGAGATTGCCTAGAGTTTTGAGTTCGGCTAGTTGAGCTTCATCAGACGCATCGTGGGTACAACCAGGACGCAGGGAATCACCCAAGCTAAAGGACACATCGCATTTTTTGAAGATTTCGATGATGTCATCATAGTGGGTATAGAGGGGGTTCTGCTTGTGGTGATGCAGCATCCACCGCGCTAATATTCCACCGCCGCGAGAGACGATCCCTGTCAACCGATTGCGAACTAGAGGTAAGTGTTCGATCAAAATACCCGCGTGGATAGTTTGATAGTCAACACCTTGCTGGGCATGTTTTTCGATGATGTGCAGAAAATCATTGGGGGTGAGATTTTCGACACTACCGTGGACGCTTTCTAAAGCTTGATAAATCGGTACTGTACCGATGGGTACGGGAGAATTTTTGATGATTTCGATCCGAATCTCATCTAAATTACCGCCACCAGTGGTGAGATCCATCACGGTATCCGCACCATATTTCACCGCCAGGGCGAGTTTATCTACCTCTTCCTGCAGATTAGAAAAACTTGGAGAGGCTCCAATGTTTGCATTCACTTTACAGCGAGATGCAATCCCGATCGCCATCGGCTCCAAATTTGGGTGATTGGTATTTGCGGGGATAATCATCCGTCCACGCGCAACTTCCGAGCGGATTAGTTCCGCAGGGAGGTTTTCGCGCTTGGCAACATAATCCATTTCTTCGGTGATTACATCTTTCCGCGCATAGTGCATCTGGGAGACATTGGCTTGTCCACTACGTTTCGCAATCCATTCAGCACGCATAGTCAATTTCCTATCATAAACAGCTTCCCTCCGCTGGCATTACCCAGTCTCAGGTGCAAGGGTATGTTCTCAGCCCGACTGGTTTCGGACACCCCTAGCTATAGTTGTAGATTTTAACATTTACGGTCGAGTTTGGGTTGAATGTTGCTCACATCTTGCAGCAATCGGCAGATCTGATTACTGCTGTAACCCTTAAACAGTTGACAGCATCGAGCTAAATCGTACCTTAATCGATCGTTAGCTGAGGATCTAAATAGCCTTTTTGTTGTAGTCGCCACTGTTTTGGCATATTGGATTTAGTAATGCTGACGATCGCGGGTTTAAATAGACTAAAGCTGGTGGTGTCATTCTTACCATCAAATAGTAGTGCCAGTCCCTCAAGATATTTATCATTATTAGGAAAATCGATTTTGGGAACTAAATAGTGAAGCCTATCCATAAACGGAATGACCCAATAAAGTCCGGTATTATCTTCTACTAGTTCTACCATCTGACCATTTATTCCGATCGAACCTGCTGTTGAGACCATATAAGCGCGCAGAAAATCAGGTTTCCCAGAGTTATAGATTCTAGCGAAAGGATCTGGGATATTGTTAGTAACAGCGACTACGGGTGCAGGTGGAGCTAAATTAATAATTTCAGCGTCGATAGTTTCTATTTGTTTAGATGTTGAAACTGGCTGGAGATTAGCTACTTCTTGGGCGACTAGGGATTTAATCTGTTTGAGCAGATCTCGATTGCTTTTATTTTGCAGATGATAATTTTGAGACTCTGCTTTGAGCTTTTCTAGATCGATTTTGAGCGATGTAATTTCCTTGGCAGCGATCGCTTGTGCAGAATTAGAGCCGATAGTAGTAACAATCGAGGCGATCTGACTTTTCAAGGCAGTTATTTCTCGCTCTTGGCTTGAAGCTCGATCGCTAGATTGAGCTAGCTCAGACTTGAGTGATAATATTTCTTCTTGCTGTTTTGTGGCTAATTGGTCGATAATTTTAGCACTAATCGATTGTAACTGTTCTTGCTTATCATTTAAAGTTTTCATAACTTCGGTTGTGACTGACTTTCGTTCGATTTGCAAGATCCGATCGTTTAATTTTACTATTTTCTCTACTAGACTTTCAATTACATTAGTTGTAGCAGCAGATTGCTGAACTTGAGTAGTGGTTAGTTTACCGCGCTCTACTAGTTTCCAAGTCAGCGGTGCGACTATTGGTAAGATTTGGACTAATGCAGGTGCGACTAAAAGACAAGTACTATTAGTAAATGTGGAAATAATATCTCAATCGAAACTAGCTGCTAAGGATGGCATTCGATCGAGCGATAAACCTTTTAGAGGGTTGGGGACTAACTATCCTTTATCTAATCCTACTTGAGTAGGGATAATCCAATAGTTTCCCCGTACAAAGCGATGAAAGAGAATCTCATTAGTTTGGCGGTGATAGCTATCTTCGCTGAGGGTAACATCGATCTCGTAGGCGGTAAATAGATGTGGGAGATCGTTGTATAATTCGATGAATCGAGCTTGGGGTAGATTCAGAATCGGGGGAATGGCTGCGATCGCATTATCAAAAATTTGGGTGATAGGCTGGAGATTGACAGGAAGCTCTCCTCGCATCAGAGAAGAGACGAGATTATTTAGATAAATTTCTAATTGTTGAATCTATCTGGCGACGGTACGAACTTCTGTCATAGTCAAATTAACGATCGATATAACTCCATATAATCTATTATTTAATCGCTCATGATGTTACTTACTTCTACCTTCTAAGTTTTGCACCCGATCGTAATATTGGATTGCCCACTTGAGTAATGAGTCATAAATCTGTGGATTTAGTAAACTTTCAATTTCTAGTATCCATCCGCATTTATCACAATCTTCTTTCGTGCGATCGATAATTGTGGTGCTACAAATTGAAGAATCAGAATATAAATATGCCATATGGATTTGGAATTAATTATTTGGATCTATTTAAAATTATTCTGCCCTCGATCGAGGCTACTAATCTAAAACAAAAGCAATAGCTAATCATAATTAACTATTGCTATAAATAAATCTTGTCTATCTGCCAGCCCATTCTTTAGCTAGTACTCGGAGTAGAGCCTTTAGCCCAATAATAAAGAGTGGCTCAATGCGGATATCATCAGACTTACCTTTGATATCGAGTAACATTTTTCGCATCTCTTTATGAGTTTCACTCCATAATTTGACACTATACTGTGGATCTAGTCCTGTTCTTCGCTGATAAGTTTCGTCCTGCTAATTGGATCGAGCATTGATGAATCAGTCGATTATCTTGCCAAATTGAAATATCAAAAGTACCACCACCAAGATCGATACACGCGCTCCCAATTAGATTGCGGTCTTCTTTATCTGCAAAATACTGTGCGATTGCTAAACTTTCAGTCAGAAAGGACATCTCACGATCCCTCCTAGCTATTGGGCAAGAGTTCGATCGATTAAGTAATTTGGTGACAATCGTGTTAGTGTCTAGCTAAGTCTCGATCGAATAGCGGAGAATTAAACATGAGAGGTCAAGTCTGGTATATTGCTGCAACGATCGGACTGATGTGTCTGATTCGGTTTAGCCTCGGTGTTTTTGGCTATGCCGAGCCGCAGTGGTTTATGGCAGAGAGCGGGATTTCCTTATCGTCTAATCCGCAACTGCCTTATGCTATTCGGGCTTGGGCAATTAGAGATATTGTAATTTCTGTGCTGGTCGTGTTTGCAAGTAAAACGAATGTGAATATGCTATTGGTGGGCTGTATAGCAATCGATTTTACAGACATTATTTCTGCCTATTTGAGTGGAAAAGCAGGGTTATTTGACACAGCAGATGGTTGGTTATTGAAACTTGCATCAACGGCAATTGCCGCACTAATTTTAGAAGTTGGGGCGTTATTAGTAATTGCTATTCGCAAAACATCTGAAAATGTTGAGATTGAAGCAACACAAACGGAACGATTATGATGTGCCGATTCTAAAGGAGAGGGTGTCTGAAAAGTTAGTTTTGTTACCTCAAAACCCCATCAGCTTCCCCGCTCTCCTCGATCTCTTTCACACCCCGCAATACCACCGAAATAGTCTTTAAACTGGAATAGTCATTGGCTTTTTTAACACTGTTGGAATGGCGGTTAAGATCCGATCGATAATTTCCTCAGTAGGGCAATCTTGAGCGATCGCAATATGCAGATCGGCTACTGCATATCTGTGGCGACGTTCTGCCAGAATTCGCTCTAATTTGGGCTGAAGATCTTCAGGGGTGGCTAGGATCGGTCGGGTGGTGTCGCCCTGAAGACGTTCGACGAGCAGATCTACAGATGGATCTAGCCAAATGACTAAGCCTTGATGTAGGTGGTTCCAGTTCTCACGCTCGATCGCGATCCCGCCACCTGTAGCCACGATCAGCCGTGTATGAGCAGAGACTTCGGCTAGTACTTGGGTTTCTATTTGCCGAAATTCTGCTTCACCAACGGTTTGAAAAATTTCGGAGATACTTTGACCGACTAATTTTTCGATAGTGGGGTCGGTATCTAAGAAACTATAGCCTAAACGCTCGGCAAGTAATGGGCCAATGGTACTTTTGCCACAACCCATCATCCCGATTAAGTAAATATTCAGTCCTTGCAGATCGAGCATATTAATTAGTATGTCGCGGCTTCACCCACGCGCGGTTATTTCTGAGTCAGATCTACTAGTTCGAGTTCGCTCAGACGAAATGTGACCATCTTATCCCAGTTACCACCTTCAAAGATCACCGCCGCTTTGCCGTCGGTGACTCGTTGGACGAATCCTTTGAAGCCGTAGTAGATATCGTTAATATTTTTGACGCGAATGGTCGAACCTGGCAAAATCATAGGGCGATCGCAGTTAAACTGGTGAATAATTAATCTCTAGTTTAGCTTAAACAGATCTTCACCGATCGCCACCACGATCGCGAATCCGACCTTTTATTCTATTTGAGCGGGAGTCAGCAAGCAGATGAGATTGTCATCTTTAGTTTGGATTGCTTTGCGTTCTTCCCGCAATTCTTTCATCAATCTTGTCACTGTCACGCGAGTGGTGCCGATGGCACTAGCAATTTGGGCATGTGTGAGTGGAAAAGGTAAGAAGTATCCTTCTGTACAAGGTTCGCCAAATTCTTCAATCAACAGGGTTAAGTAGCCGAGTAATCGTTCGATCGTGTGGCGTTGTCCGAGGGTATTTAACCATAATAGTTTCCGCTGATGTTGATAACGGAAGGAGTCCAAAATTTCGCGCCGAAAACTGGGGAAATTTTCGAGATCGTGCCAATACATCCAGAAAATTGCAGTGTTATCTGTATGTGCAAAGGCTTGCAGCGTAAATGGAGATCGCTCGACGATTTCAAATGGTTGTCCCGCGCCTACAAAACCCAGAAAAGTTTCATCGCCGCTGTTAAGTTGAAATTCGAGCGGGGTACTATCTTGGTGTGGATACGATGGTGGAGCTGCTTGAGCCGTTCCATTGAGGCGGATCGTACCACGTTGGACTAGATATAATAATCCCGATCGAGTCGGAATCTGAGCATCTTTAGCAAATGTTCGATAGCGATAATGTTCTTGCGCCCATTCTAGCAGTCGATGCCAAGTTGAGAACGAACGTGTATTATTCTTTGGCGGGGTAGGTGATTGCATAACAAACCAGCATAACGATACATGATTTTTAATGATTCTACATATATTTTTATGTATTGAATCAATTTTATTTTAGTCTAGAATATACGTAATTTTTAGAATATAGGTTTGGGTGTGAAGATTTTTCCTGTTTCCAGCCCGATCTTACTACCCTTGGTACCGACAATTGCTGGAACAATTGCTAACTATTTGCAGTCGATCGCTCAGAAAATTTTTGAACCTTTATCCCATAATTGTGACAATGTTGTGCCTAAGTTATCACCATTGGGTGGGCACTGGCAATTTGAGCAATCGCTGAAGCTGGTCACATCATCACCATACCAGTATGTCAGCACGATCGCGCACCGATTGGCAGCAAAATCATCATTCACACCAGTGGAAATCTGTCACCACCTCCAACCGCCAATCGGTGATGCGATCGATCCTCGTTCTTGCCTAGAGCTAGGTTGTTGGTTTAATGATGCTGGCTATATTTACTTTGAACTGACACCGAGATCGATCGCGTTGTGGCTCAATTATATTCATGACTTGCCACTGATTATCGCTCCCTCTCCAGGACAATTTTTAGCACCGACGATCGCTATCTACGCTCATGCCCGCTGTTGCTCGGTACTCCAATTGGCTCAGAGCGAGAAATTAGTGACAATCACCGCTGACTGGCAACTCAGCACCGCCGATCTCAGTTGCCTGGAAAATCCATCCACAGCAGAGTTAAGGAGCATTTTTGACTGTCCAGTCCAACAGCGGCTGATTTATGCCTTGATGGCAGTTTTAGATGGAATCTACAGCGATAATTTGCGGGTTGTCTCACCCCAACTACCGAGCGGAATCGTTCGCCCAGATCCGATCGCCCAGATTCGATCGCCCAATTGGACTAAATTAACGCTCGATCTGGCTCAGAGCTGGCTGGAATTTTATCGTGACTGTCGCATTTTTGGAGATGTCCAACGTCAAAACCCACGGCTAGCAATTGCCAGATGTGGGTTAACCGCGATCTCTCGTCGCTATTTACAGGTGTTATTAGAAAATTATCTGGGCTTAAACTAATTGATAATTGATAATTGATAATTGATAATTGCGGATGCCATTCAGATCGGATACTGGTGCGTTACGGCTTACGCCTAACACACCCTACCTCTGGGGCGCGAGAGCTTCTGAGGGATGGTTGGGTTGCCAACTCTGTCTTACGGGTTCCCCAACTGGAGCTTCGCATTGCCAAGGGCAAGGCTAACGCCAACAGTGCCAACTATCAACTATCAACTATCAACTATCAACTAATTTACTTACTCATCTCCTGCCATTGCCGATCGACCTTGTTTGCCCAGACGTACAGTTAAAAAGTAAACTAAAGATAAGGTATAAAAAACCAAACCGAGAATTCCTAAGAAGCTGAGAAATTCTGGCTTGGAGTTGGCATGAAAAAATTGGTAATAAAGCCAGGATGGTTGAAACCAAGCCTGACAGGAATCTGTTTTGGCAGTACCAAAGGCACAGGATAGAAAGGGGACGAGCGCGATCGCACTCAGAGTAGAATAGACTGTAGTCGCCCATCGCCAAGACAAGAATCCCAGCTTGAGCGGAGTCGAAGGTAAATCGTTAATTTCTTCATTGAGATCTGCCCAAAACCATAATGACAGGGGAATCAATGCTTGTCCGACGAAGGATGTAATAAAACTAATCGGCACAGAACCAATCTGCAAATAGACAGTAATCGCCAGTAGACTAGCTACCCGCCAATAGATAATTAATAAGCTTTGGATTACTGCCATTTTTTGAGCGAATGCCCACAATAGGAGAATCACTGGAATTAGTACTGTAAATATTACTGCCAATCGAAAATCCATCCAGATTAACGGTTGAAACCATAATTGAGCTTGATTAGGCATTGGCTAGATCCAGAAATAGGTAGTTTGCTCCTGTTGATGGGTTTGGATGTATTGACCCAATCCAACAGATTTTATTTCCCAATCTTGACATATATTCTACCGATTCCATCATCTATAGCAATCCTAAATCAGATCCCTGGTATTAAACATTGGTGCTCATGCGGCAGCCGCCTAACACACCCTACATCAACCTAGCTTTTCATTTAGGATTCCTATATTTGCTATCCAATCGATCGTGTCGATCGATTGGATAGCAGCCAATACGGTTCGGTTAATCGATTCTCTAGTGAGGATCGCCCCCTGTCTTGTCGCGATTATATGTGCGTACTGGTCGGGTCACCCGAAGCGACGTTTTCGGGCGCGACGTTTTGGGGGGAAGCTTCCCCCCAAAAGCTCGCTTGGGAAGCTTCCCCCGAAAAGCTCGCGCCCCAGTGGGGAACCCCGCCCATATCGCGCCGCTAAATCCCCCAATTCTGGGGGACTTCCGCCAGACTTGCTCCCCCAGGATTGGGGGCTGGGGGGCACCGAACCGTATTGCTATAGCCGCCGCTAGGGTGATGAGGACAGATCGCCATTCCTGCGACCAAAAGCTGCGAGAAGCCTTTGGCTCTGTCGTCACTGGAGTTGTGAGTATCAAAAGATAGAGATGAGATTAGCAATCTAGCTACATATTCACTCAAAAGATAGAGATTATCTTTAGCAATTTGTGCAACCATCTAATTAATAAAAGAATATTTTAAAAATAACATTTCATTACCAAAAAATATGAATAGCACCTTGTCCAAAGCTAACTTATCACTACAAAATCATGAGACCTAGCCAAGCCGACCCAGATCTGCGGCGACAAGCCATCACTGCTGTTGCCATTGTCGGTAGTATTGTTGTCAATACTATTTCTAATATCTTTCCACCCAATGGTGTCAATGTCGGCACTCTCTCCAATACCCGCTTGGCTCCCGTCCAGGTTACTCCTGCCAATTATGCCTTTGGGATTTGGGGACTAATTTATATCGGGTTGATTGGCTTTGGGATTTATCAATTCCAATCCACTCAACGACGGAATCCCCGCTTACAACGCACTGGTTATCTACTGACTATCGCCTGTGTGTGTCAATGTGTCTGGATTTATCTTTTCCTTGCTCGTCAGTTTCCATTATCGATCGTCGCGATGTTCGGGATTCTGCTGTCGTTGATTGGGATGTATCAACGGCTGGGCATCGGCGAACAGCGTGTCTCCCAACTAGAGCGATGGTTGGTCGATATCCCCATCAGTATTTACCTGAGTTGGATTAGTGTTGCCACTATTGTAAATGTTGCCAGCACACTTTATATCGCCAACTGGGACGGCTGGGGAATTACGCCGACTGTCTGGACGGTAATCATGATGATAGTTGCTGCGGCGATCGCTACTGTGGTGATTATTCAACGTCATAACACTGCTTATCTACTAGTAACCGTCTGGACATTAATTGCGATCGCGATTCGCCAATTCAATACCCCGCTTATCGCTGTGACGGGCGCGATCCTGGCGATCTCCTTGATTTTGTTTAGTATATCGATCGGATACAGACCCTTTATCAAAGCACGTTAAATTAATTGATAATTGATAATTGATAATTGGGGTTTTAGGACGGGTACCCCGTCCAGTACCCTAAAAATAATCCACCTAAGGGTGTCGTGTCGGGTTCCCCGACGCGTGGGGATTTAAACCCCTACTCTTTGTTAAAGCCTATGCTAGTTTGGGCCAGGTAAATGAAAAGGCACTACCCTTACCTAGTTTCGACTCTACCCAGACTGAGCCGCCCTGAGCTTCCACGATTTTTTGGACGATCGCCAAACCAATTCCCGTTCCTTTAGTATTGTCGCCGCTGACTAGTCTTTTAAACATACCGAAGATCTTGTGGTGGTGTTCTGGATCGATACCTGGGCCATCATCAACGATCGTAAATTGCCAGACAGATCCTAGATCCGTTACCAAAACTTCCACCCGACCATTGGGGCGATCGTGATACTTGATGGCATTGCCGATTAAGTTGGTAAAAACTTGTTTTAGTAACAAAGCTTGAGTCTCGATCGTCGGTAGATCCGCAGCAAATAGCACCTGGAAATTGGGGGGAGGTGCGAGGATATCGACCACTTCTGCCAGTAATTGACCGATATTCGTCGGGAGCGAGTCGATCGTCTCTCGCCCAATCCGTGCATACCGAAGCAATCCGTCGATCAGCGCGGTCATCTGCACCACCCGATCCTTGATTAGATCCAACTGCTGCTGATTTTTAGCTGGAAGTTTGCCACCCAAATCTTCACCTAACCACTGTGCAAGATTGGAAATCCCGCGTAGGGGGGCTTGTAAGTCATGGGAGACAATGTGTGAAAAGTCATTTAGTTCTTGATTGCGATCTGCTAATAAATGGCTGGTGGCCGATAGCTGCAAATTGGCTTGTTCGATTTCGAGCACTCGCTCTCGCAATTGATGCTCGATCGCTTGTTGAGTTGCCAGAATGGCTTTGAGGTCTGTTACTAGCTCTGCTTGTTGAATGGCGATCGACATTTGCAGCGACAGTCGATCGAGTAAGTCTAGCTCGTCGGTGTTCCAGTGATGCACCGTTTGGCAATGATGAGCGATGAGTAAACCCCATAATCTCGACTCACTCAATGGTGAAGTTGAAGTATCTCGCACCAAAATCGGCACCGTTAAGACTGCTTTAGCCTGGAATTGTCGGTATCTGTGTAAATCATAGTCTGTCAAATCAGCCGACTCAATATCGGAGATCGCTGTCTTGTGCCCCTGCAAGTAGTGTTCGATCCGGTCGGCTGGATCGACTGGATCGTTACTCTCCAGCCGATCGCACTCTGCCACCGACCACCCAGACAGCACCGACTCAGCCACAATTGTCCCATTCAGACCGGAACCCAAGTGGCAGACTAAAGTCCGATCGCAGCCTAAAAGTTCGCGTGTTCCTTCTACCGCAGCTTGGAGGATGGATGACAGTTCCAGCGACTGACTAATCTTCAGCGCGATCCTGGCGACCACTTCTTGCTGTTGAAGCTGTGCATCGATTCGAGCTTTGAGCTGGCGATCGTTGAGGGTATTGACTACGATATTTACTAGCTGCTCAGGTGTGAGTCGCCCTTTGACAACATAGTCTCTCACGCCATGCTTCATCGCCTCTACAGCAATCATCTCGCTACCCTTACCCGTCACCATAATCACTGCGGGCATTGTCTCTAGTCGATCGATCGCTTGGCGGAGAAATTGCAGCCCATCTAACTTGGGAAGTATATAGTCTAGCAAAATTAGATCGGGGCAATCTTTAATGCACATCTCCAAGGCTTCCTCCGCCGACTCGCATTCTCGGATCTGACAATCCAAGTTTTGGGCAGATACCAAGCATTCACGATAAATTTCCCGATTGTCTTGTGAATCTTCGACGATTAAAATCTTGCATTCCGTTCGTTCGGTGCACGTAGACATCGGTAACTCCAAGTGTGGGGATGAGAGAGCTGATTTAGTCACTGGTATTCATTTGGTTGGCGTGAGCCTACCGTCGCACCATGTGAGCATTGCCCAATCTCTATGAAATTTATTATTTATTTCCGTCAATATACCATATCCGATCGTCGAGCATTGGCAAGATTTTTAGCCGATAAAATCTCTTGCAACGTGGCTCTGGGGACAGTTAGAGTCCAATTTCAGTCAGCAATTTTTGCACTATTCTAAATAATTTCTTTACAATCTCTCTAGCTTTCAAGGTTTGCCTTTGAATAGAGATATTAACTAAAAATTTCTTTGTTAACCAGTAAATAATTTGGTCATCGGGGATATCGCTCGATCGATAGAGGTAAAACTACCGATCGACACCTATTGTAAGTAGTTAAGAATGTAGTTAAAGTTTAGTACCATTATTTTGGGTGTTAAATCAGTAGGTTAGATTACAGAAAATTCTGCTCTATAATATTAATTCACAAGCCATTCTAGTCTAAGTATTTAGCATGGTTAGCAAAAAATAAATCTGCCAAATTACCAACTGTCAATTCACACTTCGATGCCTTTTTAGACATTATCCTTTACCTAAATTTAAGCGAGTAGTTATGAAAAAGATCGGTTCGTTGTTAGCTTCACTAATTGGATTTGCCCTTTTACTTAGTTCCTGTTCGCCAGGTGGTAAAGGTGGCACGGGTACAAGTGGTACAGGTACCAGTGGCACAGGTACGAGTGGCACAGGCACAGGTACTGGTACGGATGGCACAGGCACAGGAATGAGTCCAGGTATGAGTCCAGGTATGAGTCCAAGTATGAGTCCAAGCATGAGTCCAAGCATGAGTCCCGCAACTACTCCGAGAACTAGCCCTGCAACTAGTCCAAGATAGTCCCACTAGTCTTTAAATCAACTCGTGTCAATTGCTACTATGCTTGCGCTGGAGAGCACCACGTCTGACAGTAAAAAATCGATTAGTCTTTATTAAAGCAAAAAAAGCCCTATAGAGGACTAAACAAAAATCGATCGCCAAGTAAATTTCTTCAATGAGATTTATCTCGTTCGATCTAACTAAATCTATTAGCCAAGAGCATCAGATTATGAGCGCGATTCGCACGGGTTAATTAAAAGACCTAAATAAGGGAGGTGTCATCAGACATCTCCCTTTTTTACCTGCATCTGCGGGATTGTTACTTAATTAAATTATCTATATAAATAATTTAATCTAGCTTAATCCTGAGAAGCCCGCGATTCTTTTGGTATCTACCAAAAGATAGAACTTAAATAGTAAGATCTTTCATAGATTGGGGGAGAGCGTAAAGGTAACTTTTTCGAGGATATTGGTAAGCAGCCTATCCATTAAAGTCAGCCGATGATGCGAAATAATTAGAGAGCCTAAAAAAGCACCTCAAAGGACTAATATGAGCAATCAAGATCGGGTAGATGAGCAAAGTAAAGATCGGAGCCTAGAGAACTATCGCGTAGCACCAGGTGCAAAATTAACCACGGATGAGGGTGTGCCACTGAGCAGCACAGATGATTCGCTCAAAGCGGGTGGGCGTGGGCCGACACTACTTGAAGATTTCCATTTCCAACAAAAGTTATCAGCATTCGATCGCGAACGCATTCCCGAACGGGTAGTTCACGCGCGGGGCGCGGGCGCACACGGTTACTTCCAGCCCTACGAATCGATGGCAGAATTGACCAAGGCGAAGTTTTTGGGAGATCCATCTACCAAAACGCCTGTGTTCGTGCGGTTTTCGACTGTCGGTGGTTCGCGCGGTTCTGCTGATGCTGTGCGGGATGTACGCGGCTTTTCAGTGAAGTTTTACACTGAAGATGGTAACTATGATATCGTCGGTAACAATATTCCCGTATTCTTTATTCAGGATGCGATCAAGTTTCCAGACCTAGTTCATTCGATCAAACCAGAGCCAGATAACGAGATGCCCCAGGCTTCTACCGCACATCCGAGTTTCTGGGACTTTATTTCGCTCATCCCGGAATCAATGCACATGATTATGTGGTTGCTATCCGATCGGACATTGCCCCGAAATTTTAGCACGATGCAGGGTTTTGGCATTCACACTTTCCGCTGGGTAAATGCTGAAGGTAAGTCGCACTTTGTGAAGTATCACTGGAAACCACTGGCTGGGGTACACTCCAATGTATTTGATGAAGCCCAAAAGATCGCTGGCAAAGATCCTGACTTTCAGCGTCGGACATTGTGGGAATCGATCGACAAAGGCATTTTCCCAGAGTACGAGCTAGGGGTACAAATCATCGCCGAAGAAGACGAACTGAACTTCGACTTCGATATTTTGGACTCTACCAAGCTCATTCCCGAAGAACTAGTACCAGTCCGCCCGATCGGTAAAATGGTGCTTAACCGCAACCCTGACAACTTCTTTGCCGAAACAGAGCAAGTTGCCTATCAACCATCAAATGTGGTACCAGGGATTGACTTTAGCGACGATCCACTATTGCAAGGTCGTCTGATGTCCTACCACGATACCCAACTGCATCGGTTAGGTAGCCCAAACTTCGTTCATCTACCCATCAACCGTCCCGTCTGTCCGTTTAGCAACAACAATCAAGACGGACGGATGCAGATGGACATCAAAACCAGCCGCGTCAACTACTCGCCTAATTCGCTGGGCGACAATCTCCCCGCGCCAGTAGCCCCAGAGGATGGCGGTTTTGTCACCTACCCAGAGCGGGTAGAAGGGCACAAAATTCGCGAACGTAGTCCGAGTTTTGGCGAACACTTCAGCCAAGCAACACTATTCTGGAACAGCCTCTCAACTGGCGAAAAAGATCGCCTTGTCGAAGCCGCCCATTTTGAGTTGGGTAAAGTGCCCCAAGTAGAAATAAAGCAGCGGATGCTCGATCGCTTTAACAAAGTTGATGGTGAATTGGCAAAACGCGTCGCCCTAGGTTTGGGGATGCCAGCACCAACCGAGCCAGCCACCCCAAATCACGGTCAAAAGTCAGCAGCTCTAAGCCAAGAAAACACCGATAAAACTGCCAAAGGTCGCAAGGTGGCAATCTTAGCAGCAGATGGCGTAGACGGTGCTCAGATCGCGATGCTCAAGCATACTCTGAGTGCGATGCACGTCGGATCGGAGATCGTCTCGAAGTTTGGCAACACGATTAAGAGTGCAGATGGTGGCGAAATTGCCGTCGATAAGACCTTCTTAACTACCGCTTCGGTACTATATGATGCGGTCTATGTCCCTGGTGGTGCTGCCAGCATTGAGGCTCTAAAAGCGCATGGAGAAGCCCTAGCCTTTATCCATGAAGCCTACAAGCACTTCAAACCGCTCGCTGCCTCTGGTGAAGGGATGGATCTGTTGATCCAGTCCGATCTTAAAGGCATTGACTTGAGCCAGAAAAATGGCAAAGTCAGCGACGAACTGGGTGTTGTTACCAGTCGGGATGCGTCAGACATGGCGGCATTTTCCACCGCCTTTATCAATGCAATCAAAGAGCACCGTTTCTGGCTCCGACCCGTTCCAGGCACTGCTTCGGTTGAGGCAAAAGCAATGCAACTAAATCCACCACAAAGCGCAGTGTCCGCATAATCTAGCAGTCACTGGTGCACATGAAAACCCGACTCCTTTAAGAAGTCGGGTTTTTTGTCGCAGCACTAGCATGTCAAAATCTCTACCTTTTGTCCGATCGCATATCTAACTTATGAAGGATGCAAGACTGCTGGATTTTGCATAATATTGTTGATAGCGATCGAACGCAAACTTAGTTAACAAAGAGCATGAGTCTAAATCCCCGTCTTAAAAATCCAATTATCAATTGTCAATTATCAATTATCAATTAATTTAAGGAGCGAGGAAGTCATGACAGATGAAACTTTGAGTAAAGACTCAACACTTGAACCACCCGAAAATGCTGAGAAAACTTTAAAAAAACCCGTCCCAGAAGTCGATCCGACCGAGATTGAAGATCCCAGAGCGATATTTGCTGACAAGGATCGTTCATTCCTTGAATATGTGATGGTTGAGGGTGGTTTTGCCGATCCCTACGATGCCAGAGACTTCACTGAAGTTGTGTTTCGGATTATGCGGGACTTGATGACAACCGAAGCTGCTGACAGAGTTGCCTCCGAGCTACATGAGGAAATGATGCCAACCGATGAAAAAGCCCTGCAAATGGAAGTCACGGATCTATGGAAGGATACCAATCCCCTCGTCGGCTTTCTGAGTCGGGTGCGTCCACCTTGGCAAGGACCAGGTATTTTTAAGATTAATTCCGATCGCTTTTTCTTCCGCGCTGCAAATGAAAGTGGACTAGAAAGAAGGCCCGAAGATAAGGATAAAGAGCGCAAGCAAGCAGTCAAAGCTGTATTCACGGCTACAAAAAGGGAACTCTCCCCAGAGCGAATCGCGGAAATTGCCACTTGGTTGCCTGAAGATGGAGTCCGCGAACTCTGGGATCTAGCATAGGTGAACAGTTGATAGTTGATAGTTGAGAGTGAACAGACAAGCAGCAAGTTTTAGAATTTGCTGCTTGTTTTAGATCGGGTAATTAAAAAATTTTAGCTTCGATCGAGTGGGAGAAACTCAGGGGGAGGATGTGCGATTCTCCAGAGGAGAGGCTCTCGGGAACGAATTCTACTGCTAATTCTTAACTACTGAATTGCCATGCTCATCTAGATCTATTTCTTCGCGCCGGATGGTGTCTTGGACGGTCGCAGTTTCCTTGTCTACAACTTTGCTAACTCGAACTTCCTCGCGCACAAATGCCTCTTTGTGAAATTCAGGCACTTCTTCATATACATCTACACGGGAAACTTCGCCTGATTGAAATGTTGCGACACCAGGTGCAACTGCGGCTCCAGAATTTCCAGGAATACGCTCGATCGTCACCCGCTCTTTTTCGATCGGGACAGAGGCTGTGGCGGTTTCTGTCTCAACCCGTTTGCTGATTACTGCTTCGCCAGTCTTTTGACGGGTTTTGCTAGTAATTAACCGCTCTTCATAGAGCTTGAAGTTGGGATGATTTTCCTCATTCATCGCATACAAGTCGGGTTCTTGTTCGTGCTGGTAGGTCTGACGATCGTACTTCGTGACAACAGCCGTTTGAACTTCTCCATACTCATCTTCGAGCGCAAGCATAGGTTCCTCGTCTGTGGTAGTTCGCACCCGATCGGGGCTAGCAGCACGGGCGATCGGTGCTTGCTGCTTCAGATTTGGCTGGGAGGTACGATACACGCCGCGCACTTGCTCTTCATGGTCGTAATCAACCATCATGCCATCAGTAAACTCAGGTAGATCTTCCGCTTGGCTCTTGGTGAGGTTATCGGCATAGACACGGTAACTGGCATAATCAACGCGGGCGCGACCGATCGGTAGTAATACTTTCTTGGTCAAGAGCCAGCCACCAGTATTAATAATAAAGTAGCGAAACTGTCCTTTATCATCTACTAACAAATCATTAACAGAACCAATTTTTTCCTGACCTGAATATACATCCAATCCTTTCACATCGCGATCGTTGAGATGTTTGACATAATCTGGATCGAAGTCTTTGATTTTATGAAGAGCCATATTGCACTAATCCTAACGTGATAAATTTTCAAGTCTATTGATAAACATGACAAATTCTAGTATTTTTGGTTATCGCTCGATCTATAGATTTAGATGAGCTAAATCAAACCATTAGGTATAGTGCAAGCCATTCACTCACTACCGTAGATCTCTAATTTGTCACAGATTGGGGAGTAAATTATTTTAGAACTTGTTTTAACGCAGTAATTAATAGATCGACACTATCTTGACGACTGTTATACCCCATCAAACCCACCCGCCAGACTTTCCCAGCAAGTTCGCCCAAACCGCCACCGATTTCGATATTGTGCTCGGTGAGTAGTTGCTTGGCGACAGCTTTACCATCGACACCAGCGGGGATGCAGACAGTAGTGAGAGTTGGTAATCGATACTGTTTTTCGACGTGCATGTTCAGCCCGATCGATTCTAAACTAGACCAGAGATACTCGACATTTGCTTGATGTCGCGCCCAACTCTTATCGATACCTTCCTCCGCAACTAACCGCAGTGCTTCGCGCAAACCGTAGTAAAGATTAATCGGTGCGGTATGGTGATAGACACGCTCCGCCCCCCAATATTTTCCCAACAGCAGCATATCCAGATACCAATTAGGCACCTTTGTCTGTCTGGCTAACAATTTTTCCATCGCCCGTGGACTCATCGTAAATGGTGATGCCCCTGGAGCGCAGCCCAAGCCCTTCTGAGAGCAACTATAAGCCAGATCGACTCCCCAATCATCGAGGTGGATTGGCACCCCGCCCAGGCTAGTTACAGTGTCGAGCAGCAGCAAACAGTCATACTCCTGGCATAGTTCGCCCACACCTTCGATCGGTTGGCGACAGCCTGTAGATGTTTCGGCATGAACTAGCCCCAAAATTTTCGGGCGGTGGGTAGCCATCGCCGTGCGGAGTTCATCGAGGGAGAAATTTTGACCCCAGGGTTTAGAGATCGTGCGGACATCTGCACCATAACGCCCCGCCATATCCACCAATCTATTCCCAAAATATCCCGCCACCCCAATCAGCATCACGTCCCCAGGCTCGACACTATTAGCGATCGTTGCTTCCATCGCCGCCGTTCCGGTACCGCTGACGGCGATCGTATGTGGATTGTCAGTTTGCCATGCGTATCGTAGTAGAGACTGAATCTCGTCCATAATCTGCAAAAACGCCGGATCGAGGTGTCCCACTGGGGTCGTACTCATCGCTTGGAGGACGGTAGGATGGGCATTACACGGCCCAGGGCCGAGTAAAAGTCGGTTAGGGACGGTGAGGGGTTTTAGTTGCTGTAGTTGGTTAATTTTGATGGACATGGACGGTTTTTAAAAATAGACTTAGTTTCCATTATCCCTCGATCGATACCTACCAGATCTTCTGCAAGCTCAATCCAAAACCAGGCATTACATCTTCACAATTAACGAATATTGGGTCATCGAATACTTCAACTTCTCGCCCCAATCGATAAACCTCTACTTGTTTGTCTTGGGGATTGACGAGGATGCCCAATCGCACTCCCAGTCGGCGATATTCAATCATTTTAGCTTGGAGAGTGCTCAACCTGTCGGTAGTCGATCGCAGTTCAATCGCCAAATCGGGAGGAATCGGACAAAATTGTTCGAGCGAAATTCCTTCTAAGCGAGAATTGACAATCCAAGATACATCGGGAGACATTTTACCGCCACCAATTGCGGTGAAGTCATAGCCAGTAGAAGAGTCAAATACTTCCCCCAACTCGGTTTGTTCGTTCCAAAGCCAGACGCGCCCAAACAGAGTTCCGTTTTGCTTCCCACTAATCGGAAATGCTGGAGTCATGACAATTAATTCGCGATCTTTAGTTAGTTCCAGCCGCAGATCGGGATTGTTGATACATAATAGATCGAATTGTGCTGGCGTAACTTGAAGCGTGGTGTTGCTGATATTTAGTAGCAGCGGTTGGGTATCTACAGGAGCAGTAGCGATTGTCATAAAACCTCCAAATAGCTACAGTAATCGGTTTGTGACTATTATTCCATCATTATACCGAACCGATCCAAGTTATCTCAGCAAAAATCAGGGGTCTAAATCCCCCGTCTTGAGGCGGACTGTTGCGTGGCAGGCAACTGTCAACTGTCAACTGTCAACTGTCAACTGTTTAGGAGCTAGCTAAGTCTGGAAAAACCGATCGCACGGCTGGATGAACGATCGATCCACCCCGCACATTTACACCTTTGGCAAGATTTGGATCTAGTTCGAGAGCTTCTAAACCGCGATCGGCTAATTTAACCACATAGGGCGCGGTACTATTATTTAAGGCTTGGGTGGCTGTCCACGGTACCGCTCCAGGCATATTTGGCACACCGTAATGTACCACTCCAGATTCAATATAAACGGGGCTAGTGTGAGAGGTGGGGCGGACTGTCTCGATGCACCCCCCTTGATCGACTGCGACATCAATTATCACCGCACCTGGTTTCATCTGCCCGACGAGGGTACTAGAGACGAGCAAGGGCGCACGTTTGCCCAAGATCAGCACTGCACCGATGACTAGATCGGCACTGCGGACGGCAGTTTCGATATTTGAGGTATTGCTGTAGAGATAAGTCACGCGCGAACCAAAGAGCGTTTCCAGATAGCTCAATCGATCGACATTCACATCCAGGATCGTCACCTGTGCGCCCATACCTACCGCGATTCTTGTGGCTTCTGTCCCAACAACCCCCCCACCGAGGATGGTAACTTGTCCTGGTTGGACACCAGGGACACCACCGAGGAGGACACCACTACCCCCTTGTTGTTTCTCCAGAAATCTCGCCCCAAATTGCACTGATAATCTCCCAGCAATGATGCTCATCGGGGCGAGTAGCGGTAGCTTACCATCTGGTAATTCTACTGTCTCATAGGCGATCGCACTGACACCAGTATCGATCAGTTGTTCGGTGAGGGTGCGATTGGCGGCGAGGTGGAGATAGGTGAACAGGATCTGGTTTTTTTGCAGGTATTGATATTCTGCTGATAAGGGTTCTTTAACTTTGACAACCATTTCTCGATCCCAGGCGGCGGCGGTGGGGACGATATTGGCTCCAGCTTGGATATATTGAGTGTCAGTAAAGCTAGAACCTTCTCCTGCATTAGTTTCGATATATACTTGGTGTCCGCGATCGACTAATGTTCGCACGGTACTAGGCGTTAATCCAACTCGAAATTCTTGGTCTTTGGTTTCTTTAGGGATGCCAATATCCATGTTTTATAGCTTGTGGTTGTCGTCGCAATTACTATCATAATAGAGAGCATACGGGTTTGAGAAAGAGTTATAGGATACTAGATGATGGTAAGAGCGATCGGATCTGGGGAATGGGGTAAAGGAATACAACATCACTATCTGTCGTGAGAAACATCGATCTCTTCAGAAAAGCTTGAAATCTAGATGGTGCGTTACGCTTGCGCTAACTCACCCTACTAAACTAAAGCCTAAAGCCTAAAGCCTAAAGCCTAAAGCCTAAAGCCTAAAGCCTAAAG